>Ga0181343_1001072_pt1 | contig 11028 bp, 14 predicted proteins | sample Su13VDMLBSD_FD_130110 | JGI IMG/M metagenome (GOLD analysis project Ga0181343, IMG submission 130110) | Freshwater viral communities from Lake Michigan, USA - Su13.VD.MLB.S.D | ecosystem: Environmental > Aquatic > Freshwater > Lake | place: USA: Michigan | collected 2013-07-15 | reverse complement strand
TACAACACATTGATATAAATCACCCACATACTATATCATTAGCTAATAGAAAAATGTGGGATTCTACTTGGGATATAGTAGAACATCCATATATACAAAAAATACCAAGAACCGGACCACCAGAAGAGCCACAACGAAATACTCCTGAACCATATGGTGTTGGACATTACATAACACAAACTGAATTAGATGAATTTAATAAAGAGTATGATCCTGAACTAATACAATTACCATATCCTAAAATTGATGGATGTATGACTGCAGTTTCTATAGGATTTCCTATACCATTCATACATGAAAATGTTCATTTAGGTGGCCATGATTATTATATGGAATGCTTTATGAAAAAACATGGAATTCCGCAATACCATATTGCAACAAGATTAAAAGGCCATAATTGTTCACATCCGAAGAAACGAATTGGAACTAGTACTCCACGTGGAGGTGAATTATATAAACATTATGAAAAACTATGTTTTGAACAAATAAATAAATTAATATATGAATAAGAATGATAAAATATTAGTTACTGGATCTGGGGGAATGGTCGGTAGTGCAGTTGTAAAGATGTTAATAGAACAAGGTTATACTAATTTACTAACACCTAGAAAGGCAGAATTAGATTTGCGAGATACTATAACTGTTAATACATATTTTGAAACAAATAAACCAGATTATGTATTTTTAATTGCTGCAAAAGTTGGTGGAATACATGCAAATATGACCTATCGTGCCGATTTTATATTTGATAACTTAATGATGCAGAGTAATGTTATTAATTCATGTAAAGAATATTCAGTTAAAAAACTATTATTTGTTAGTAGTGGGTGTATATATCCAAAACTTGCAGAAAGTCCTATTCCAGAATCTGCAATGTTAACAGGTTTTTTAGAGCCATCTAATGAACATTATTCAATTGCAAAAATTGCTGGAATTAAAATGTGCGAAGCATATCATTTACAATATGGTTTAGAATATGCAGTAGTTATTCCAAATAATATATACGGTCCGGGTGATAATTATCATCCAGAAAATTCTCACGTAATGGCTGCGCTTTTAAATAAATTTGATAGAGCTAAAGAAAATAATACCGATGTTGAAATATGGGGCAGTGGTAATCAATTAAGAGAATTTGTATTTGTTGATGACGTCGCTCGTGCATGTATCGATCTTATAACTAGTAATCATACTGGGTTATATAATTGTAGCAGTGAAGTTGAAATTTCAATTAAAGACTTAGCAAATCTTATTGCTAAGATACTAGGATTTACTGGTAAAATTTATTATAATATAAATAAACCAGAAGGACATTTTAGAAAAGGATTTACGTGTGAAAAATTAAAAAATACTGGTTGGCAATCAACAGTAGACCTAGATCTAGGAATTAAATTAGCATATGATTGGTATATTAAAAACATAAAATAATGATAACATTTACACTTTCAACATTTAATACATTAAACTATTTAAAACTAGCAATTCAGTCTGTTAGGAAAAATAGTTATTATACAAATGCGCCATTTATCGTACACGCAGAAAATTGCACAGACGGTACAGATGAATGGTTATTAGAAAATAAAGATAAATATAACTTAGAAATTTATATCGAAAAAAATGAAGTGCCGCGTGGCATCGGTGGCGGTATGAATTTTTGTGCTAGTAAAGTTAAAACTAAATATATCGGATTTTTATCTTCAGATTTTTGGATGTCTCCTAATTGGGATAAAGAATTAGTTGATTTATGCGAGTCTAGTGCAAATGATAAAATATGGACATTTAGTTATCGAGTAGAGCCAGATATATTTAATGACCCGGTGAGTAGACCCGGAGTAATAAAGGTGTCTACCGATACATTTGGAGAATATCACAATACATTTGACTCTGATAGTTTTGATGATTGGAGCACTGAATTTAGTAATTTAAATGATGTCATGTATGATATTCCTATGGGGGTAAGTGGTGTAATTAGTAAATATGCATGGGATTATATAGGAGGTAATGATGACAGATTTGCTCCAATGTATTGGGAAGATGCTGACTTATTTATTCGTATGATTAATGAAGGATATGAATTTAAACTTACTAGTAAATCTATGTTATATCATTTTGCATCTAGAACAAGTAGATTTCCGGATGATAACTTGAAACAACGTCCTGCTCATTTAGAAGCATATGAACAACGTAGTTTAACTAGATTTTTAGAAAAATATGGAAGATTGCCACAACATGGTCCAAATGGCGAATATATAGGAATTCCTATTATCGATGGATCCGAAAATATAATAAAATAATATATGAATAAAACTGCATTAATTTCTGGAATAAACGGTATGGATGGTAGCCATCTAGCTGAGTTCCTTTTGGATAAAGGATATACCGTATATGGGATCGAGCGACGATCCTCAATTAAAAATAGAACTAATACAAAACATCTTGAAGATAAAATAACATTTTTACAAGGAGATTTGACAGATCAAAATTCATTGTTACGATGTCTTAAAGAATCAAAGCCAGATGAAGTTTATAATTTAGCTGCGCAGTCATTTGTTGGAGAAAGTTGGAATACACCAGAATTTACATCCGATGTTACCGGATTAGGCGTATTACGAATATTAGAAGCAATTAGGGAATATGATCCGACAATAAAATTTTACCAAGCATCTAGTTCTGAAATGTTTGGGCGTATGGTTGAAAATCCAGCAACTGAAAATACTCCGTTCTATCCGCGTTCGCCATATGGTGTAGCTAAATTATATGGACATTGGATAACAAAAAATTATCGAGAATCATATGATATGTTTGCATGTTCTGGTATTTTATTTAATCATGAAAGCGAACGTCGTGGTATAGAATTTGTAACTAGAAAAATAACAAATGGCGTTGCTAGAATTCATTTAGGATTAGATGATCATATTTCATTAGGGAATTTAGACGCTCAAAGAGATTGGGGGTATTCGCCAGACTACGTAGAAGCAATGTGGTTGATGTTGCAACAAGATACTCCCGATGATTATGTTATAGCAACAGGCGAAACTAGGTCGATACGAGAATTTCTAGATGAAGCATTTAGTGTGATTGGAATATCAGATTGGACTCCGTATATTAAAATTGATTCTAGATATCTACGTCCGGCTGAAGTGGATGTTTTATTAGGCGATTTTTCAAAAGCACATAAAAATATGGGATGGAAGCCCAGAACTAGTTTTTCAGAATTAGTAAAAATAATGGTTAATAATGATATAAATTTGATACGACATGATATCACTGATAATACCAACCACCAGTAAAAATCGAAATTATACAGAAAATATTGTTTCTAACATACATAATTTATATGGAGATACTGTAGAGGTTATAGTTGAAGAAAATGATTCTGTTACACTAGGAGAAAATTATAATAATGCAGTAACACGAGCAACGGGAGATAAAATTATATTGTTACATAATGATATGATACTATCTCCCGGCTTCGTTGAGCAAATGGATAAACATATTCAACCAAAAAGAATTACCACATATACACGCATAGAACCGCCTATTTTTAATGATATATATCCAGGAAAGGTATTATTAGATTGTGGAACTGAATTAGAAAATTTTAATTCTGACACATTTGCAAATTATAAATTGGATTATGATTTAATTGATGGCGGATCACAATTATTTTTTGGATGCATGCGAGAAGATTATATTGGTATCGATGGATATACATTTAAAATGTTTTGTGAAGATGATGATTTGCATCGACGATATCGATTAGCTGGATTTGAACATAAAGTTAGCCGTGCTGCAGTATATCATTTTGTTTCAAAAACATCTAGAACCACTACTGATTGTCAACAAATTGAATACAATTCAAATCGAAACTTTTTACGTAAATGGGGTAACAGAAACAATGCACCTAAATATAACATAGCATTTGTTGTTCGAAACTGCAATTCGCAGATTTTAGAATTATTAGAGCCATGGTGTGATAGAATTTACATAGAGCAATCAGTTAATACTATAATCGACGAATATATTGATAAAGAACAGCCAAATACGAAATTCGATTTAACAAAACGAGTGTTAACTATAGAATTAAATGATGCACAAGGAGAAAATGATATTATAGTAGAATTAGATGTAAATCAACTAACAAATCAGGATTTTGCATATATTCAACAACTTGCTGACATAATTGCAGATTCAGCAGAACCAGGTACATTTGAATTAGGTAACCTGTTAATAAATATATATTCAACCGAAACATACGAAAAAAATCTGATTCATTTATAAGTAAATCATATTTATACTAAAGAAGGTTTTATTAATGGTAAAAAAAGGATTTAAAGGAACAGCCTGGTTAAGTGAAACTATAATGATGCCATTCTTAATATTTCAACTTATAAGTGCTTTGAAAAATGCTTCCATGATTGGATTAATCAAATCAGATTTGTTAAATACTATATTAGACAAAATTGATAATCATAAAGGAGAAAGAGATTTGAAATCCGAAAAATAATACTTATAATAAGTATATGAATTATAAACATGTTATTTTAGGATTTTTTATTTTTATCATAGGCCAAATACTAGTATGGTTACAAGTTAATGGCCCGTTATTATGGCCCTGGGCACGTGAGTGGCGCTGGGGTCTTTTACTGTTAGGTATTCCTATAACCTGGTTGTTCCAAGAAGCAACAGCTTTATTAGTTACCGGGTTTGACGGAAACTTTTGGCCTAGCAGATTTATTTCATTTACGGCTGGAATAATCATATTCAGCATAATGACTTATTTATTTAAAGCAGAAACCATAACAATTAAAACGGCATTGTCATTAACATTAGCATTTGGTATAATTATGATTCAGCTCTTTTGGAAATAAACATATTTATATAAAACATAAAGGTAATACAGAATGAATTCTAATTCAAAAAAACTTTTAAAACAAATAGTTAAAGAAGAAGTTAAATTAATCTCTGAATATACAACAGAATATCCATGGACCGGTCCAGAAAAACCAGCGTGGGATTTATTGAAATCTTGGGGTGCTACTCCAAAATCGAATCCTAGTGGTTATAATGAAACTATATTGCAATTAAAAATGCCATGGTGGTGGGCGCCAGCAAAAAAAGCAGCTGGTTCGGCTGCACCGCCAGATCCAAATAGCGGTTATTCATACCCGCGCGGTAAATCAGGTTTAACTCAATCATCGGGCGATGTATTAACTTTTTATCCAAATAGTGATATTCAAAGTCAAAATAATCCACTAAAAAACTTAACATGGAAACTATCTGGAAATTCTATGGAATTTATAAGTGGACCAAATGTATTAGGCACTATTAAAAAAGGAAAAAAGCCAGGAGAGGGTGAATATCAAGAACGTAAAGAATCAAAAGAACTACGTAAACAACAAAAAATCGAATTTGATCGTTGGTCTGCTAAAGAAAAGAACAAACGAGGCGATGCATTAGCAGATGCTACACAGGCTGCATTAGACATATTAGGATTCATACCATTTTATGGAGATGCTATAGATTTATATAATGCTTGGTGGTATTGGGATCGAGGAAAAAAAGTAGATAGTGTATTAACTGTTATTGGTGCAATTCCGCTTGTTGGATCATTTGTAAGTGTAGGTTCTAAAGTTTCTATACGGTTAGGAACAGAAACCGGAGCTTATATTTCTAAAATTATAAATCAAGTAATTGGTGCGCCGACTGGGACTGCAGCAGTTGAAGTTTGGTCTAAAGCATTTAAAGCAGTAGAGGGGGGCACACCATCAGCTGCCGGAGTAAATAAGATAAGAAAAGCAATGGCACCGGCATTTGAAGCAATGAAAAATCTAAGTATTACTTTAAAACAATACCGTGCTGTTACTAAACTCAATAAACAAGGAAAAGAAGTAGTTTATTACGTTTCGAAATCTGGCAAAAAAATGTCCACAGCAACATATAAATCAATGGATACATTTTTAAAGTTTACGGCAGAATTCTTAAGTACTGGTAGCCGTACATTAGATCAATTAGCAAAACCAGTAGCTGCAGCAGTGAAGGGCAGACGATTAGTAGTAGCTCCGGTTAAAGCAGCAACTGAGGTATTATCGCAAGCTGACGAAGCTACATCGTTCTTTGCTAAAATGACCCAACTAGGTGGTGTCAGATGGTCAAAATTTACTTCTGGGTTACTTCCAGTTATCGATAAAATCTCACCGCAGGTAGCTATTAATTTAGAAAATGAAATGGCTAAACGATTTGCTAAAATAGTAAAGGGGTCGGGTAATCAATTAAACTTATTGCTTCGAACTGCCTTATTGAGTAGCGATGCTGGTAAATCAATGGTAGCTGCATTTGAAGCTAGTGTAAATAAGCCTGGCGTAGCTAAAGAATTATACAAGTTAGCAGACGGAAATCAGGTTGTACAACAAAAATTCTTTAATTATATACGAGACACTGGCGAATATATATTTACATTAAGCAAAAATAAAACAGAAGGCGGCTTAGCATTATCAGAATTTTTAAGTTTTTTGAAAAGTAATAGTAAAGAAAATGCGATTGCTAATTCTGTTAATGATTCGTTAAATAAATTAATAAAATCAATCATCGATTCTGATAATATACTATGGACAATTTGGAAATCTAATGAGTTTAATATATTAAAATCATATGCATCTAAACCATGGGCATTAATGAAATCGCCAGAGGGTTCTAATTATGCTAAGCGAGTTATCAACGTAATAAAGATGCCGACATTTGGTAAACTTATATCAAATATTTATAATGAGTTAGAAGCTATTATAGAAGAAGTTGCACCAGATGCTAAAGTATTAGGTGTTAAACTTAACCAAGATGACCCAGATGAAAAACAATCTATTATTTTTGATTACATATATCTATTGCTTATGAAAGGTACATGGACTCAATCTATAGAGTATGATGTAAGAAAACGTAAAGAAGAAATGAAAAAAATATTAAAAAATCCTTCAACAAAAGCATCTGCAGATAAAATTTTATTTCTAAATAAAGCTAATTTCATCGACTGGTATACTCCAGGTAAAGATGCAGATACATTGAGATAATCATGATTAATGAATACGAAACACATAGCACATTGAATCCAAAGCTTTGGGATGGTGAACAACTTCATCCCAAACTTCGTGTTGGGTTGGTTCGAATTGCAAAAGCATTTTATAAGTTTCTAGGCATTGATTCGGAAATTAAAGACATATTGTTAATAGGTAGCAATGCTAATTACAATTGGACCGAACATAGCGATATCGATTTACATGTATTAATTAATTATTTAGATATCGATGCAAACTATCATGTTGTAAGTGAATTTTTTCATGCAAAAAAAAGCATATGGAATAACAATTATCCATTAAAATATAAAGGCATGAACATCGAGTTATATGCTCAAGATTCTAAACAAGAAATGCATTCTACAGTTGGCGTGTATTCTATAATGTCAGGTAAATGGATAAAAAAACCATCTGCAGATACAATCGCAGTAGATGATGACGCAATTGAAATGAAAGCTGAGCCATACCAATATGAAATTGATAAACTAGATTTGCAAGATCCAAAAGCAGAATTTAAAATACAAAATCTAAAACGTCGCTTAAAAGATTTGCGACAAACTGGATTAGATGCAGAAGGCGAATATTCTGTTGAGAATATGGCATACAAACATCTACGTAATAATGGTTATTTAGAACGTTTAAAACAATTAGAAAAAAAGGTTATAATGAGTAAACTAACAGTAGAACATGTTGTAAATGAACAGGATATGCACAATATCACTGAAATCATTACAGGTCATATATTAGGTCATTCTCCAATGGGAACAGATCAGTGGAAAACGTTGTTTTCTTCGACAAATGCAATCGTAGATTCAAATGGTCAATGGTCGCATCCAGGACGTTGCACTATCATTCCAACTACTAATGGTAGTATCACAATGCAGAATGTATCATATCCAGTATTTGCTTTTGATGAAACAGGACATCACCAAATGATGCAGCCAGAACAAGAATATACATTCCCGGGCCGTACTGTATTTGAAATTCCACATACGGCACAATGGCAAACAATGATTATTCAAATACAAAATGCTATTAATAATGGGAGAAAATATGCAAAGTAAAGGATTAGGCGACGATATAAAAAAAATCACTAGTTCAACCGGATTAGATAAATTAGCAAAACGCATTGCTCAAATATTAGATGAAGATTGTGGGTGTGATGATCGCCAAGCTTGGATGAATGAAAAAACAAAAAATTGGCCGATGTATAAAAACAGAAAGGTAAACAATGGCAATAATAAATAAAACTGGTATTTCAGCTGGGGGTACTATAGAAGCAGAACATATTACACGTGTTATTGATGCATTAAGCGGAGTTAGTACAGATACGGTTGTAGCGACTGGTTCATTTAGTGGTTCATTCAATGGATCATTAAATGGATCAATAACATCAGCATCATTTGCAACTTCGGCATCTAGAGCCACATCGGCTTCGCTTGCAACTTCAGCAACGAGAGCAACTAGTGCATCATTTGCAATAGTAGCACAACAAATTGACGTAACTGCGACAAAAGTTCCGGCAGATCCAATTGATTTTAATCCACCAACTATTCCCGGATATTATGCACCTAATTATTTTACATATACTACAACCCAACCAGTTGGTATAGTTTCATTAGACTTTGCACATGTTATAAACGCAGTAGTCACCGAACCAGGAGGAACGTTTACAGAAGCTACTAGTACTGGTGCAATAACTGGAAGTTTGCGTGTTAAAGTATTTCCAAATGGTGACACGGGATCTGCATATTATTTTACATTTAGTGTGCCAGTAACTGCTAGTTTAAGTTCAGATGCATGGATTGGTAATGCTGGTTCGTAATCAATATCATATATATATATTAAAAAAGGAACAATTATGAAAATGTCACAAGAACAATTATTAGGAATTCTTCGTCACGTATTAACGTTTGCCGGAGGTATTGCAGTAGCACAAGGAAAAATAGACAACGCAACGGTTGAAACTATTATTGGTGCAGTAGTAACTCTAGGCGGAGCAGTTTGGTCAGTACGTACTAAAAGAGCAAAATAATGAAAAAAACAATCAGTGAATGTGGGTGTGAACAACGAGAAGACAATTACATGTTTTTTCAGAATTTAAAAACCATACAACACGCAGTTACTGAATTATTACAAATGGATCCAGCTCATGTAGACAAATTGTTAAGCAATGGTCATGCATGGGCAGTGGATCATATTGCTACTTCAGCTGACGATGTAGAAGAAGTATATCACTTCATAACTACGTCGATGGGACGCGAAGATAAATATAATTCACAACAACCACAATTCGTGCCAGTTGGGTTCCAAAATCATCTCAAACAAGTAATGGGTGAGCGTATCGAACATCGCGATGGTAAATGGGTAGTTAAACCTAAAACCGGAGATCATGTTTTAGGCACACACCCAACTAAGAAAGCTGCAATGAAACAGTTAGCAGCAATTGAAATTTCAAAACATAAAAAATGATGTTGCAACTCAATCCAATGATTCCAATAACCCGCATATCTGATGGTATGTCGGGTTTTGCTTTTTTAGTTATTGATTATTCGCAAGAGCATGACTTATTGTTTGTATGTGCAATGAAAAACGGTGAAATTTGGACGTTGTCTAATCGAGATATACGAATGCAACCTAATATTAGTTTAAGTCGGAATATGAAATATTGATATTTATATAAAAAGTTGAGAAACAAATGATACGATTAAAATCTTTATTAACTGAATCTGCATTAGCATCTGACACTGATTTTAGAAAACAAGTTAAAACGTGGGAAGGCGAAGGACCGGTTGACGAAAAAGGAAATTATCTAGCATATGATGATGCAACCAAACAAGCTGTACAACCAGGTCAGGCAGTTCAAGGGACACTTACAATCGGGTATGGTACTACTAAATCAGTATATCCAAAATTAAAACCAGGCACGAAAATTTCAGCTAATCAAGCTGAGGAACTGTTAACAAAAGGAATTCAACAACACGAAGAACGCGCACGTGCGATGGTAACTAAATATGATTCACTACCTGACTATGTTAGACGAGCAATTGTAAATGCAGTATACCGAGGCGATTTAGGTCCTAATGCAGCTAAACTAATGAATGCTGAAAAATGGAGTGAAGTTTCTGCAGAATACTTAAACCATCCTAATTATAAAAATCCGGGTAAATTTCGCGGTGTAGTTAAACGAATGAAAAGTAATGCAGATGCATTTGACACATATGCGAAAGAAATTGCAAAGAAAAAAGAACAAGGAAAATCAAAAAACCTTTTAAAAAAATTAAAAACAACTAACACTAATTTAGTTGGTAAAATGTTATATACAAAGCCAGGTAATTTACAAACGTATACAAGAACAGCGCCGGTTGTCGATAATGGTATAATTGATAATGTTGATAATAAATTAAGGGCAGCTTCTCCAATTGGAACTGTAATTAAAGCTGTAAAGGGCGAAGATAGTAAGATATGGTATCTAGTTAAATACCCTGACGGATCTGGTACTGGATATGTTAGAAACGATGTAGTTAAAACAACTAATAGCAAATATTATATAGTTAAGCCTGGAGATCAATTATTGAAAATTGCAGTAGACAATGCAACTACATTAGACAATTTAAGATCACTTAACATGTTAAGGAATACTGATTTAACGCCTGGGCAAAAAATACGATTGTATTAATTTGGATGTTTTAAAAAATATTCATATAATAAATAAAAATAGTTTTATATGGAAACATTAGGCGAGATCCTTAAAGATTATATGAAGACAGTATTTGTCGAATCTATTAATCATATGGGAGGAGACGATTGGACCTGGCCAGAACATTGGACAGATCGACGAAAATTAAATTTTTTAGAACATTCACTTAATTACGCTAAAGAAAATGAGTTTTGGGAACAAGCAGCAATCATTAGAGATGTCACAAAAGAAATCGAAGAAGCGGGGCAAGTATCAGGTAATCCT
>Ga0181343_1001071_pt1 | contig 11030 bp, 11 predicted proteins | sample Su13VDMLBSD_FD_130110 | JGI IMG/M metagenome (GOLD analysis project Ga0181343, IMG submission 130110) | Freshwater viral communities from Lake Michigan, USA - Su13.VD.MLB.S.D | ecosystem: Environmental > Aquatic > Freshwater > Lake | place: USA: Michigan | collected 2013-07-15 | reverse complement strand
GACCGTATTCATCTTCCGCTGGATATTGAGGAACATACCTTCCCCTGAATACATCAATAAGATTTTGAATCCTCCTGCCGGGAGTCAAAGAAGAAGCATCATTTTGATTGTTATTTTCGGACGATACAACTTGACCCGGAGCGGCATCAGCAGGATTTTGACCGGGATTCACAATCCTAATTGTGCTTGGAGGAGCAGAAGAATCTTCCCTAGAAGGTGTTACAGCACTTTGGGAGCTAGGATTGCGGGCAAGCGACAGAGCAAGGTCTGCGGCAAGATTTGGATTTTCATTCATTGCATTGATATTTTCAGGATCATTGATCCTGTTTATATATTCAGATGCTTGCCTGCTCAATTGACGCTGACCATTTGAATTGTTGACCTGAGCATCAACAGGTCTAGCGCCAAGACCATAATCCTGCCTAAGCCGATTTTCCAGCTCGGCTTCACGATCTCGATCCTGCTGCGTCATGACGTTAGGAATAGATCCAGCATCTTGATAGTGAAGGCGACCGGCAACACCACCAGATGCCATTCCGGGGATCGCAATTGAATTCAAATTGTATGGATTAAAATTTTGATTCTGAGTCTGATTTGTGTTCGAGCTTCTGCTTCGCATCCACTCAGGAAGAATCTCGCTGGGATTGGCAATCAATCCAAGATTAGGATTGTATGCACCTCCAGATCCAACGAGACCTCGACCTTCCTTGCGACCGGCAGTCATTTGCTGACCATACTGATTGTATGTCGGCTTGACTTCCTCTCGACCAAGTAGGGCAGTCTTTCCTGTTTCATATGCACCAGAAGCTACGTTCGCCATCTTCTCGGCTTGCTGGTAGGTATCCATAGCCTCCTGCATACCGGACTTAAGAGGTTCAGGGGCCTTGGACGGGCGCATCAACTCCATCGACTTGACGGGATCGCGAGCCTGCATGGCGGGGATGTTCAGACCGGCGGGACGACCCATCGAGCCGTACATCTGCTGCTGCATGGCGAGGACACGGTTCAGATCCATAGGACCGCCATCGGCCATGCGAGGAACAACCCCGCCAGAAGCAAACGGCATCCCGCTGTACAGCGACGCAGCCATACGCCCAATCTGCATCAGGTCGCGAACGGTCGGGTCTTGGACGGGGCCTGTAGATCCACCAGCAGGCTTCAGGGAAGCCGGTGTCATCGGCTTGCTGATATCCTCGGGGACGTACTCTTCGCTCGCCTCGGAGTACGGAAGACCACCCTGCGAGTATCCAACCACGCCACCAGAGGCGTACTGAGGAACACCAGCAGGAACATCGGCAGCGTAGTTCAGCGGGCGCACCGTGATCGTCATGGGGGCCAGCGGACGGCTCGGGACGTTGATCTCCCGCATCGTGCTGCTATACGGACCCTTGCGCGCATCGGGATTTCCATACAGGCCAACATGACCATATGGATACATCTCGCGGTGCATGGTGAGCATCCGCCGGATGTCATCGATGCCCCCGCCGCGCGCGAAGCCAAGCCCCGCCATGTCGGGAGTGACTGCGCCACCCTCAGACGAAGGCGCGAGACCGCCACCATAAGCCTTCTTGTGGCGAGCAGCGTCATCTGTCGCAGCCCGGTAGTCCACGGTCTTGTACCCGCCAGCGAGGCCCACAGCGTCCGGGTGATGCTTCTCGACCTCATCGGCCATGAGACCGATATGCGTCCTGCCATCCGCCATCGTGTAGCGGTAGAGCTTCTGCCCGTCCTTGAGCTTGCCGATCTCCTCGACATTGTCCTTGAGGCGACGATCCGAGAAGAAGCTCGACGGCTGCTGGGTTGTTGTGGTGCTTCCAGAAAGCGCACCAGTACCCATCGCGATGTTCGCGAGGAACTGCGCGATTTGGAACGGGTAGCCCTGCTCCTGAAGGAACTGGTTGTAGCGAGCGGTGAGATCAGCCTGCTGCGTCTGCTGCTCTGCCGTGCCAGCCGCAAGCTGCGCTTGTGCGCCCTGTAGAGCAGCCTGCTGCGCCCCCGTGCCAAGACCAGCAATCTGCTGCCCAGCAGTCATCTGGCGCGCGAGATCCTGCGCCACGACACCCTGCTGCCCCGCAGCGGTCTGCACAGCCTGCCCATAGCCCTGAGCGTAGATCGGAGCCATAGCCTGAGCCATGCCAAGCTGCTGCTGACGCGCGAGGTTCGCGGCCACAAGCCCAGCACGATCTCCACCGAATGCACCAGACCTGATGGCATTCGCTGTCTGCCCCATCATCTCTTCCTGCTGCTGCTGACGCAGAGCCTGATAGGTCGGACGAGCGACGGACTCGATGTACGGGTTCTCGTAGTAGGCAATCTGACCCTGCGTCAGGGGGCCAACGTTCTGCGCCCCTGCGAGCGTCATGCCCGCGCCAGCACCATAGAAAGGCTGCGCGAGGTTGGCGGCTGCACTCGTACCGTAGATGCCTGCCTGCTGCGTTCCCGTAAGGGGCGCGACGAAGTCACCTGTGTATCGCTGAAATGGGGTCTGGGCGACCTGCTCTGCCCGCGCATTGACTGCGTTGTATCGAGCCAGAACTTCCGGCGGAATCGATACCTGCTGGGTAGATGTCGAGGTCTTTCCGCTGCCCATCTTAGTGTTCCTTTGCTCCTGTTACCGCACCGTACAGGAAAAACGCCCCGCTGGGCTTGCCGAACTGTCGCTCATAGAGACGAACCTTCGCCTCCGTCCGGTTGTTCGACAATACACCAATGATCAGAGGAATACCCAGAGCATCGGCAACGGACTTGCTGAATTCGCAAAGCCGCCGCGCACGACCACCCTTTGCATTTCGGTAGTCTGGGTGAATGAAGATTGCCTTCTCCTCCAGAACTTCTCGATCACTATACCACATGTTTCCGACGCGAAGCAAAACAGCACCCTCGGGCTTCCTGCTTTCGCCAATCACCCCGACAATGCCCCGATCCTTGTTCAGGGCAGGCCAGATTTCCGCGAGAAGCTTGTGCGGATTCGGCTCCACAAAGCCGTTTTCGTCGCAAGCAGCCAGCGCCAGATCCATGATGTCGTGAACATCTTCCGGTGTCCCTACCCTGACCTTGATATCCTGCATGTTACCTCAATCCTTCTTAGGACCGGGGAGAGATTTCAACGTAGCGACAGTCTTGGCGCGCATCTTCTTGACGAAGCTATCCAAGACCTTATGCCCAGCATCCATGTTGCCGCCCCCGATTCGGACAACATCGTCTGGGTGTATCACATACTCCCCTCCAGCAGCCACAATCGGCACCGTCGAGGTCATGCCCATGTCCGCGCCCGGCGCACCAAACTTGCGCGTCGAGAAGATGCTGTTGGCGACCTTGAAGCCCGCCATCGTGTTCCCCTCGCCCATAGCCGAGATGATGTCGGCAGGGATCACATAGGCCCCGGACGGAACATGCATCGGCAGATGGTCCGTGCGGCCTGCAACCGCGCTATGGATCGGCCCCGTGTGGACACGCTCACCGGCAGGCTGCGGAGGAGCCATCAAAGGACCACCCTCTGCGCGCGCCTTCCTAGCGGTGCTGAGAGCGATGGCGATAGCCTGCTTCTGCGGACGTCCCGTGGACACAAGCTCGCTGATGTTCTTGCTGATGACCTTCTGAGACTTTCCCTTGGCGAGCGGCATGGCATCATCCCACGAAGTAGGTCACGTTGATCGACTGCCCGGTTCCGGGCGAGATCACCAGACCAGAGTTGAAGACCTGACCGAGAGGGTACATCCCAACCGTATTCGGGACCGAGAAAAGCTCGTTGGCCGCAGCCGCGCCAGCAACGGTCGAGGAGTTGTGAATCGATCCCACCGCAGACCCAGCCACGACAACGCACACGTTCACCAGATAGCCCGCCTTGGCAATGACTAGAGTGTCAGTCGTGACGGTCTGCGATGTCGCATTTCCCTGAGCGCGCGTGAGGGCAAGCCCGGTGTTGCTGAGTGCAACAACACCGTTCTTCTGGGTAGTGAGGATGTCAGCAAGGCTAGCCATTAGAACCTGCCATCCTGCTGGAGCCTGTATCGGATATTTCCAAGTCGCCAAAATGTACCAATGTCGCTGCTCTCAATCTTGATCGAGACAAGGCGACCCCGAAACCTAGGGGTAATGAATGTTGTGTTCTGTGTCATTGTGTATGGCCCGTATTGAATTGGAGTCTGACCAGCATAATCAGTAACGTAGAAAGTAATGTTGACGTTTGCGTCCTGAGTTCCTCCGTAGTAGCCCCACTTCATGTCGGGCCAGATTTGATCAATGAACATTTTAACATCAGCTTCCGTCATGGCGAAATAGCCAGTTTGGAAGGAAGAAACCATCGGAGAGCCATCGGCATCTGTCGATGTTTCATGCTGGTAGATGTACTGATTAGGATCGGCACCAATAGGAGGGCCAAGCACGGATTCGTTGATCCATGCGGTCCGAGCAAGCTCTCCAAAGTCCCATTGATCAAGGATGGTGTTGTACTTGACGTAATGACTAACTTCGCCGCCATTGCTGCTGGTTGGATAGTACCAAGTGATTTCACCAAACCGGCTATTTGGTGCGATGCGAATCTTGTCTAGGTTGCTTGTATCTAGATCCTGAAAGATAACATCCCAGACAGGGCAACGGATCGGCTCAACACCATTCCCAGCCAGACGGAAGAACTGACTCTGGCCCATCCAGTAGACGATCCCGTTCATGGAACCAGCAGCCTTGCGACCGATCAGACCGCAGCCCGTGCCAAGCTCGTTGAACTGATAGACATACGGAGGACCGGAGTACTGCATCGCCCAGACGCCAAGATCCGTCCAAATCAATCCCTGCTGCGGACCCTGAATGCATTGAACGATGCGAGATCCTTTGGGAATGCGATAGGAGCCAGCCTGATTGGTGATCAAGGCAATCCATGAATCGTAATCGTTTACATCGCACCAACGTATGAGAAGAGGGTCTCCAATGCCCGTGAATGTAGATCCCCAAGCGATAATTTGTCGCTGCGGCATCGCAACAAACATTCCTGCGTTAACCGGAGGAGCATTTGCAATTGCGATGGCAATCAAATCTCCGCTAGATGGATTCCATTGATAAATTGGTCCATTGAGCGGGCAAGAAATTAGTATTTCACCCCAATTGTCTATTGTCCAATCCACGGCATTTATAGGAGTTCCAAGGTCTGGAGACGGAGCAATACCGCTTCCAAATCCTCCAACACCAAAGCCACCTACACCAAATCCAGATCCACTTGGAACTGGCCCAACTCCATTAAGATATAGAAAATGAACATCGCCGTTATTTTCAAGAGCATTAGCAGTAGACGTTGCCTGCGTACTTGCTGATATTGTAAACACACTACTGCTGGTTACAGAAATTACTGTGTAATTGCCATAAATTGTAACTCCGCCAACAGATGTTGCGACAAGAGCGGTAAACGTACTTCCAGCCACATACCCATGATCCGCAAGAGTCACATCAACAAAATCACTTCCGCTTGTTGTATCATATTCTGGAACCGCCCCGCCATTTGAAACAGTAGATGTGGCAAAGGAAGGGGAGCCAAGAGCATCCCTAGCCTCAATTGTATATGACGTTGAGCTTACCGGAGTAACGGCATATTGACCAAAAAGAATAAGCCCACCAACACTAACTTGAGTTTGTATATTGACTACATCATATGCATCAACCGTAAAGTTTGCATCAATAACCGTAACTGTACTGCTTCCAGATGTTGTGGAAAAGTCAACCGCAGCATCAGATTCCACAGTCTGAGGAGTAATGTCGATCTCAACCCCGCTGTTGATCACCTCAAGTGCTTGACCACCACCAGCGGCAATGCCCTCCGCGCCAATGGCAAGGTACGAATTCGCATTCGTGTCCTCCCATGCCCATAGGCAGCGAACGATGCTGCCGATGGTGTCGGGGAAGAACTTCGTCCACCCGCCAAGCTTCTGAACGAGACCGCCAAGCGTCCGATCAGGAACAAACCTGATCAGTTGGCTTTCGCTGATCGCTGCTTCATTCAGGGCTGGCGTCTTGTTCTGATCGACGCCCGGAAGGAGCTTGAAGGAGGCATGAGGCATGATCAGCCTCGCGTCGGAGTCGCAGTCGCAGACTGAGACTGCGACGACCAAGCAGCAGCCTCAAACTTCTTGCGGTTCTCTTCCGCCATCGCACCCTTCAGAAGAGCCTGATACTGGCTCTCGTAGCTGATAGCCATCTGAGGATCATCATTGGCGCGACCAAAGTTCCTCTGGTATCCAGAGACATAGATCATGCTCGCCATGATCATCAGATCGGGGAGATACAGGCTGATGAATGTGGTTGGATTGCCAGCCGCAAGGCTATTTGGCCTGTAGGTTCCGATGATCTCCACCGTGTAGGCGGCATCTGGATACGGACCAAGCAGGAATGTGTAGTCATCGAACGGACAGAAGTATCGCGGAAGCCCCGTGTTAGATGCAGATCCATAAACGATGTCGAGGAACTCCTTGGTGCATGGGAGCAGGGAGTTCCTAGTGCCAAGGTCTGGATTGCTGGTTCCCGCTGGAGTGATGATATTGATCTGTTCCGGCACGACAAACGTACCTGACGGAACGCTGATCTGCCTACTGCCAACTGTTGTTCCGTAACTTGTGTTGGCAATTGAAGTAAACAGGAAGTCAAGATCGCGATAGATCCTGTTCTCCGCATAGGTGATCATCTGCGGAAGGATCGTCACGAACGCAGGATCAGTCTCCTCGACCACAGCCAAGGTAGCGATCTGCGTCACATACTGAGTGTAGGTAAGGCCGGTTGTCATCTGCGGCTCCGTTTCCCCCTCAGTCTAGCAGCTTCAAGTCTTTGCGGATAGCCTCGTATAAGCTTCCGCAAGCTTCGTGTCATAGGCATTCCGTGCGTAGCCGGGGCCATTGTAGCCCTTGGCGAATGCCGCCCAATCCTTGAACTTCAGAGGACGGATCAGATTGGCACTTCGGATGAACTCGCCCATGTGGCGAAGCTGGTTGGCCTCGGATGCCATAGCTTCGTCAACCATATCCTCAACAGACTTGCATCCAGCCATCCGAAAGTTCGATCCCATGATCTGACCTAGCCCCCATGACGTAGACATCAGGGCAGCATGTTCATCGATCTCGCAGGCTCGCTGGATCTCGTCGTAAACCGCATCAGAACCTTTCGGATAGGGCTTCATGCCCCAAGCCTTATAAGCAAGACCAGCTTCCATAGCCCGCGCCAGCAGAACCGGCCTGTCGAAGACATACTTGTAGAAGTAGTGCCGCTCAAAGAGAGCTTTGGGTCTGCCCTTGGAATCATACCCGGAGCCAGCAGCCTCGACGGCAATCACCGCACGAAAGGCAGCAGGCTCGATCTCCAGATGGTTGGCGAGAGCGTCGATCTCATCTGTGGTGATCTTCCGCGCCTCGCCATGAAAGCTACGCATCACCTCTTCTCCGCGAGAAGAGCAGTCTTCTGCTGACTGCTGTTGCTGCTGCCAAAATAGTAAGCGATGACCTGCTCAGCTTTTGCAGAAACGAAGCCGATCAGAGTTCCGACTGTGGTTGCCATCAAGGGATCTTTCATGCCCTCGACGTAACCAAGCAGCACCATGAAGACCGTTCCCATGAAACCAGCCACGATGACGAAAGCGAGGATGCGGGGCATCCAGTCTCTGACCTGAGACTCGCGGCGGCGCGCGCTATCCCTGTCGCCGGATGCGATCCGCTCCAGATCGATATCAAGCTCCTTCATGCGAACGGTGAAGTCGTTCTCTGCCTTCTTCAGGGCAACAAGCTGATCTGGCGTGGCATTGTTGATAGCCTTGGCGATGTCATCCTTGGACGAATCGCTGGGGATACCCAGAGCATCCGTGATGAACTTGACTGCCATGCCACCGATTGGCCCACCCACAGCGGTTGCAAGACTAGGCGCAACTGCACCAATGATCTTCATGAAGTCCATCACCTAAACCCCTTCTCCAAGACAACAATTCTTTTTTCCAACTCAGCTTTAATCAAAATTATTTCATGCCTGATGGCAGCCCTAGCAGCAGCAGCGTCAGCAGCCATTTCGAGTCGAGACTTATCTATTGCAGCCATAGACTTTTCCCTATCAAGCGTCATGGCAGCTCTGGCAAGTGCTGCATCTCGATCAACCTTGTCAATTCTGTCGCTCAGAACCTCTCTAATCTGAGCCATGTCAATTGTGGTTCCCTGCGGAGGAATCGCCTTGTTCTCGGCATTGACAACAACCGCTATCTTGCTCTTGAGAACAATTATTTCGTTATGGGCGGACGAGAGCGATGTCATCAGGTACACAACACAAGAAAACAGAATTGGTACCGCCGCAAAAACTACCTTTTCCACAAGAGCGCCCTTTGATGCGGAGGCAGCCATTGCCTCGCTCATTGCAGCCTGCTTATCTTCCTGCGTAGGCATTTTTACCTCAATGCTTGTCTGCTTTGTTTTCCAACCTATCAAATATCTTTTCAAGCATTGCCTTAATCTCTTTTACGCTGTCTGCGAATTCATCCTTGCGAACGTAGCTCTTGGGGAGATCAACCTCGATCTCATGGACATTTCTGCGAAGCTCGTTGACGGCTTCCCAAATTTGACGCGAGAACCATCCGATCCCCGCCAGAATGACGCCAACACCGATGTTCAGGAGGGACTGGGGTTCCATGACACTAGGCTACCTTCTTCTCTGGGCTTGCCATGTGGTCTTCGATATACCGCAAATTTCCGACGAGTCGAATATCATTGGGCGTCTTCTCGACGGCAAGCTTCGCCTGCTCTAGAGCGACCTGATGCATACCAATCTGCCAAGCCGAGATGCTAGCCAGATCGTGCGGCCAATGCCCCCAGACCTCTGGATCGCAAGTGTAAACCAGATCGCGATTGACGATCTTCAGGGCGCGCATCGAGAAGGCAAAGCACTCCTCCCATCGACTCTGCCGGTACATCAGCATGGCAAGCTCGCACCAAGGCTCGCGCGTGTTGGGAGCCTCTGCCGCTGCACGGACGTACCAATGCTCTGCCTGATACTGGTCACCTAGCTCGTTGTAGGACTTCCCGAGCAGGCGCATCGCATAGCACCGCTCGTTGGGCCATGTCGCGCCCGGAAGGTCCAGATAGCTCTTCAGAGCCTTGATGGCATCGTCCCAGAGAGCGTGGAACGTCAGTTCGCGAGCGTAGTAGAAGCCATTGCGCGGGCAGTCAGGATCTTCCTGCACGGACAGGGAAAGCAGGTCGAGGTACTGCCCCCGGCTCTTGGTCGGGTCAGGATGATGGCTGACCAAAAGCTTCTCTGTCTGCGCCCAGTTCTCGGTGATGCGACCATCTGGCACGGGATACTCATGGCAGGGATGATGCCAGCGATAGCCATGACGAGCGTGGATCTTCTCGTACATGAACTTGATGCCGCATCCCCAGTCAAACATGTATCGGAGGCGAGTGGTCTCTCCCAGCTTCCACACACGCTCGATCTCTTCGCGCCAGCCCGGTTCCATGACCTCGTCTAGATCAAGGCTGATGCAGATGTCGATGTCGCGAGGGATCAAGGCGAGGGCAGCATTCCGCGCCAGATCGAATCGCCAAGGTGTGATGCAGATGTCGTGAACGACTGCCCCGCACCTTACAGCTTCTTCAGCCGTTTCATCCGTGCTTCCTGTGTCTGCAATCAGAATCAAATCCGCATCACTTGCCGAGTTGCAAAAACGCTCGACAAAGTGCTTTTCATTTTTGCTAATTGCATAAACGCAAATTTTCATGTCACATTATTTCCAGAAATAGAAGACCTTAGTGCAGCAATTTGTGATTCAACTCCAGAAAGCCAAGCCTTACCATCCTCTGTCAGAACGGCTTCACGAAGCCTGCGAGGAGTGACCAAAGCTTCTAAATTTCTAATTTCATCCATAGCAGTAGGAACATATGGAGTCGGTTCAGGCACATGATCTTCTGGCAATTCTATTGCGCCAAATTCAATTCGCTCAATTACGCTCATTGAGCGAATCCAGTTTGGCGGATATTGAATCTCGTTCATTACGAACGACTGATCAATTCTTACGACCTGACCATCTGGAAGAGAGAATCTCATCGCGCCCTCGCGTACTTGAATGCAGCTTCGGCAAATGCAGCGAAAACGTAGGTTCCGCCGCTGGCGTTCTTCTCGGGGTCGGTATTGCGGAGCTTGAAGCCGTTTGCGAGAAAATCGACGTTCTGCGCCGACCCAATGCCTTCCGCGTCGGCAGAATTGGGCTTAAGCCGCGCATCGACCACGTTGAACGGGTTGCGCGCGTCGTCTTGGATCGACCAGTTCTCCGCGCTGTCCGCACGCTTGATCATCACGAACGCGGGCCGGAAGCCGCACCAAACGAACGGACCGTCCGTGCTGCCGTTGCCGACGTAGCTGTCGAACTTGGAATATCCGTCAATCTCAGCCCACAGATACGCCACAAAAGAAAATGTATTTCCATTTGTTTCGCTGTTAGTTCCAACACTAAAAACGCTGCTAGTTGGTGCGGTACTATTCCACATGGTAGAAGCAGCAGCAAAACCTGCTGTTGAGTTTAAATACATATATCCACTTGCTGGCGAAGCATTTTGATTAACGTGATAGGAGGGCCAGCCGTTTCCTGTATCCAATCTTTTCACGGTCATAAACTTTGGAATCGCGCCCAAAGAATGTGAAATTGTTCGATTAGTTCCATTTCCGGTATAGGTAACAATATCAAATCCCGGCGTTATACCCTTTTTCCAAGCCCAGTCAACATATGTAGCTGTGTTTGTATTAAGTTGAGCCAGAGAACCAACGGTGTAGCCGTTGCTATTGAAAGCCGTCAATCCTGTAGTTTCTGTTGTCTCTCCGGTTGTCGTATTGCTTTCAATTTGTTTTTGAACCCCGCGTACTGAGTCATAAAGCCCATGATCTGTCGCCGCGCTGCGGCTCTTGATCCACACGAGGTCCGGCTGGAAGACCAGCGAAGACACGCTTGCCGTCGCGCCCGTGCCAGTACGCAACGTGGCATCCATGTAGAGCGAGGGCTTCTTGATCGTCGGGACAGAAAGGTT
>Ga0181343_1001070_pt1 | contig 11036 bp, 9 predicted proteins | sample Su13VDMLBSD_FD_130110 | JGI IMG/M metagenome (GOLD analysis project Ga0181343, IMG submission 130110) | Freshwater viral communities from Lake Michigan, USA - Su13.VD.MLB.S.D | ecosystem: Environmental > Aquatic > Freshwater > Lake | place: USA: Michigan | collected 2013-07-15 | reverse complement strand
TCAAGTCACCTGCGGTCACAAAATCTGTCGTGCGCTCAATGGCCCTTGCACCGATAATAACAATCTGGTCAGCACCTGTCGCAGCAACCACTAGGGTAACAGACCCTGTTCCTGTAGCCCCGTCGATAGTGACAGTGTAGTTCGTCGTGAGCGTCAGCTTGGTTGAGTTCTTATAGACAGCCAGATCAGTCTGGCTAATCACTGGGAAGGTAAACGCATAGGGGCCAACACCAGCAGATCCGGTGTACACAACCCTACGGGTTACTGCGGTAATTGAGTAGTCAGCCATAGATCACCTCGTTCGATTTGCACCTTATACACTACACGGTCTCGTTGCTCAATCTCACTGCTGCATGAAGTCAAGCGACTCTGACATTTTTGGTTTTGCCGCTTTAAGGCGATCTCTAAATTCAGGATTAGTAAGATTTAACTCATAGATGATCATGTCTCTTGCTTGCCGATACGCACCATTATATGTGTTCTTAATCATTAACTGTTGCTCTTTAACGGGCATAGATTTGTAATCTTCTGATTTTATCATTTGAGTTAATGAATTAAGCAAAGTTGTGCCTTCATTGTATCCACTGTCTCCAGGCATATTACCTGCCTCATCCATTGTGTTCGCAATCTGAATCCACTGATTGTACTGCTTGGACGTCAAAGGAACATTTGGAACAATACTTTTAGGTGGCGTATCAAGCCCAATATCAAGACGGCGCAATTCTGTATCTACAGGATTATATTTTCCGTTTATAATTTTAATCGGGCTAATTAGGTCAAGAGATGAACCCCTTCCCTGCATAACATTTTCGCCCCAGATGTTAAGTTTAGGTTCGACATCTTTTGATAGGCCAGGCACTCTTGATTTTGCCCGGTCAAGAGCCTGATAGAACCCAGAAACTATTTCATTTGCATCCGAGCTGACGGACGAAGGCACAAATGTTTCGCTACCAGTAGGGTCTACATATCTTTCAACCGTTGCAGAGAGTGAGCCAAAGCCAGGAGTTGCAGTAATAGTTGTCCCAACTACTCCTTTGGTAGCCTTTTCAAGGAAGAGTTTAATTACGTCCTTATTGTCGGTTCTTTTGTATTCCTCAAATATTTGAGAGAACTCAGCCATTCCTTCTACAAATGGCTGTGTTGACATATATTGAGCAAGTGCCAGCGCACCAACTGATGCCAACTCTTGAGCCGTATCTAGGTTTCCCTTGTCGGTAAAGTCTGTATCTTTAGCGTATTGAGCATAATCTGCTGATATGGCTAACAACGCAGACAACGGCTCAAACCTAGCATACGACACACTTTCATAAGAGCCGTCAGTATTTTTAAATACAAACGAGTAAGGTTGGATTCCAAGACGGGAATCCCTGTCTTTGTTTGCCCTCTCGCTTTCGCCCTTACCAGTAATAAAAAAGTCAGGCTTATCTGCTCCATAAGCCATATAACCAAATGTTCCCATCGCTGCCGAGCCAAGGCCAAACCGAGCCAAGGCAAGATCAGCCTCTGGCCCAGACTTTAGCATTGCAGAATACGCACTAGGATTTAATGGTGTTCTTTTTAAAACCTCAATTGAGATGTTGGTCGGGGTTCTGAAAAACGGTATGATAAATTTAACTACGGGAAGGTTCGAGAACTCTTCTAGGCTTTTTAATGTACCAGTCATTTCAGTCTGAAACGTAGAACTCTTTGCATGAGTCATTGCGTCTGCCATTAATGAATCTGGAGGGTTGTTGGCAAAACTCGCTGATACACTGGCTCCCTTTAGGCGAGCTACATCTTCAGAGTCTCCAGCCGCCTTGGATGCAAAATATGCTTTGTCACCTTCTCTGATTGTCAGTGCAGCCAATTCTTGCCGATAAGCAACGGTCTTAAAAAACTCGTCCTCTGCAATCAAGAACCTACCAGGCATCCTTTGGATTGTTCCAAGCAGATTAATACCAAGACCTAATGTTGTATCTGGCATAACTCCAAGGTTCTCAGCATCAAGAGCCTTGCGTCGAGACAATTCAACCTTTGATCCAAGACCACCTGTTATAGGCTCACCACGCACAAAACTTGCTCCAGCAATCCTGAGCGCGTCTTGAAACGATGTTACACTTGCAGTTGCATAAGCATTTGCTTCGCTAAGTGTAAGACGCTCTTTGCCTGTATACCCACCAAGCGTCCGCATATATCCGATACCAGCAGCAGCGTATCTTTCACCAACCTGCCATGTGCCAAATGCGGCATTACCAAATGTGTTAATCATATGGGTTGGTGGGCCTGACAGCAGACCGTTTATAAATCCCTCTTGAACAATATCATATGTTTTTCCTACGCCTTTTTTTAATTTATCAACCCAACCGCCATTAACAAATGCAGTTCTTTGAGCGTCCGTTTCAAAAAACCCAAAATACTCATTAAACAATTTAAGATCATCAGTTTCTTTAAACCGACGAAAAAGAAGATCTGTTTCTTCCGCTGCTCTAGTTAAAGGAACACCAGTTTTTTGAGCCAATCCTCCAACTGCACCAAGCGTACGTCCACTTTCTGAGACAACCCCCGACAATCCACCAATATATGCTCTTGTTAAAGTTAGAGCTTGTAAAACTTTTCTTGAATCTTCAGGAGATCCGCTTGTTCTAGCAGTGTCGACTAATTCTCTCATATTAATGTGCAAGTTTTTTAACCCAAGTATTCCAGCAACTACATCTTCAGCTAATGGCAAGTTTTGACCTGGCTTTCTCATTGCAAATTTTTCTACCAGATCATTCAGACCAGCATCTTGTGCGCTAGCAATCAAATCGTTTATTGTAATTGTCCCTCTACGAGCTGCGTCGATTGGACCAGGATTTGCTTCTTTAACTCTTGCAAAAAATTCTGCCCCATCTTCGCCGATAGTGTCCCCAAACCTAAGAAGATTTATTCCTGTTCCATTATAATTTGGCAAAACCCTAGTTATTGCTTCATTTTCTGCTTCAGTCGCAGTTCTAACTAGCAATCCACCTTCAACAGGCGTTATGTTTTCAATTTTTGGAACAATTTTAGAACGAGCCAATGCTTCATCTGCGTTACCAAACTTTTGTACAATCGTGTTAATTGATTTAAATACACCCTTTGCGGATGCCACTTTTTGACCTGCAACTACTGGTTCTTCTACAACATCAGAGACAACAGTAGGTGCGTCTTCTGTTACAGAAAACGAATCAATCGACGGTGGTATTTCAGATTGACCTGGGCCAATGTCCGAAAACGGGTCACCAGTTGGATTAATGTTTATGGAAGGCACTACTTGCGTAGGTTTTGCAGTCATAGCATCAAGATTGGTATCTAATGTAGTAGCCATTACTGAGCCTCGTTAATTAGTAGTTTACTAGGAGTAGTGACTTCAGAACCTAAGACTGTTCCGGCAACAGTTCCAGCGGCCTTTCTTGCTGGTTTAGATATAGGCCCAAATGCCGCACCAAGAGCAACATCAGCCGTGCTTTGAGGCAAGAATATATCCATAGCAAAGTTACTGGCCTCACCAGCCGTAGATTCCAATATCTTTTTAGAAATCTTTGGGTCTACACCAGCAGCAGCAAATCTATCCGCAAGCAAGGAGAACGTCTTGTCGTTCAATTTGTTAACCCCTGACCTGAGAAGATCAGACGTAAATTTAACACCAGTGTCTATTGGAGCGGTAGCCGCAGCTATTCCTTTTTTAATCGCTACTTCAGGAGTAGGCGTAGGTTGCTCACCAAGGGCTGCTGATTCATCAGGAACTGGTAATAGCGTGTACCTATAAAACCCAAGGTTATCTTTCTTGAGTTCATAGTCACCACCTCCAGTTGAACGCATGGTTCTGAATCTCATAAACTCCAGATCAATATCCATTATTCAATTCCCATAATGTTACCAGCCCTGAGGCTTGAAATCCCTTGAGCCAGCTTACCTAATCTTTCAAGTTCAACAGGATCAGATGTTGAATTTATTTTTGCTTTGATAGCGGCATCAAGATCATTGATTCGATACATACCATCTTTGACTGAAACGCCATTCTCGCTTGCAAACTTTCTTAATTGAACCTTTGATTCGCCTTGATAGTCAGTGTCGATAGAAGAGCCAGTCGAACCAATTTCTTTTTTTACAAATTCTACAGTATCTAAATTTGGGTTGTCTACTAAAGCAGACAACAACTTTTGTCGAATAACACCCATTTTTCTATAGGCTAAATCCTTGTTAAATCCGTTATACCCAATTTTAGGATCGTCCTTTAAATACTGCATAGCGGCCTTAACTTCATCTTTTTCGTCAGCTTTCAATCTTTTCTGAAAATCTAAAAATGTTTTGTGCGTAATTTTATCTTCGGCAAAAGATTGAGTAACTTCGTCAATCGTCAACGTGCCGTTAATTTCATCTAACGCAAGACGTTTCTTGGAATACTCATCATCTTTTTGGACAGAAGGAGGATTAAGAAGTTTTTTGACTTTGGAAGCCGCAACGGGATCTAAAGAGTTTATCTCGTTCCAAGCTGACTTAGCCCCTTCTGTGTTTCCAACATTTAATGCTGAAAAGAAGTTTTCAGTTGTCAGCTTTATCTGTGCTTTTTGTGCTGATTTGATTTCAGCGTCCTGAGTTCTTTCATAATTAGTATAAATATTAGAAAGAGTTATTGAGCCTGTAAGAATACTATATTTATCATCAGGCTTAAGAGTTTCTATAATAGATTGTATTGCAGGGTCATCCGCTTTTCCAACCCGCAACTGAGTAATTCTTGATCTAGCATTCACAGGGTCTGCCGCCCATAATGAAACGATTGATTTTGATTGCTTATCCCATTCTGCTAAAAAAGAATTTGCTGTAGTTTTTGTAAATGATGGACTACCAACCTTACTTGCAAGTAATACTATTTTTTTAAATTCCATAGCTTTTTTGTCTTTTAAAGATAGTCTAAGTGTTTCACCTGCTGGGCCGACAGCTAAACTATCTCCAGACCCAACAATGCTACCAATCGTATCTATTCTGAAAACAAGATCTTGTTCTATTTCGTCCTTTGCCGCTGCACTAATGGATGATGCCGCCTTTTTACTAGCAGCCAGATACAACTGGTTGCTTTTATAAGCCAACTCAGCTTCTAATTTTTTGCCAGCAACAGGATCGTAAGCACCTAAAGCAGACGAATACCCCTTGATAGCTGCATTAAATTTATCAAGCCCCGCCTTACCAACAGATGTTCCATCTTCAATGCTGGTTTTTATCTTCTCAAGTTCAGCGGACGCCGCATACCCAATACGGGTTGAAACAATCTCTGCACTGGCCTTTTGAGCGGATTGACCAAATACTGTAAATGTATCGCCAACTGGCTTAATTGTTTCTCCACTAGCCATCATTAATTTAAGTTGTTCAACTGTAGGTGCGTTCTCTGCACCATATCTTTCGCCCTCAACAACAGCTTGCTCCTGTGCGCTCTGCATGAAGAAGCTAGTCATCTGGTTCATGCCCTTGGACAAGGCGTCCATAGGTGCGGACACGTCTCTAAACTGCCCTTCTGGGGAAGCGACCTGCAAGCCAGATGATTTGTAGCGTGGTAACTCAGCCATGTCTCAGTCCTTTTAGATTACGCCGCCAAACCGACCTACACCGCCATAAGGTTGTGCTACTGGTGTCGTTAATGATGGAACCCCACCAACCTTCATAATGTTAGCCCCAGTGCTGAGTAGCGTTGTTCCCGCACTGATGAACCCTGCGGTTGCGTATGCACTTCCCTGCGCCCTCAGTGAGGCTGCTGTGGTCTCTCCACCAAGGAAGGCAAGTTCTGCGTTCATCTCGGTCATCTGCTTCTCTTCAATGCCCTGACCAAATGCGTAGTTGGTCAAAGCTGCTGCCGAACCGCCGAACGGATCAATGCTACCTGCACCTGCACGGGCGCGAATCGTTGCTGCCGTAGCTAGTGTCTTTTCAAGCACCTGCACACCCTGCTGACGGTATTGCAGTTCCTGTGCCTTAGCCTTCATCTGCTCTTGCTTGGCTTGGGCATTCAATGTTGCTTGCTGGGCTAGGCCACCTGCAATAGATCCGACAGCACTGACGACCGATGACAAACCAGCCAAGGCCGCAAATGTTCCAGATGCACCCACCGCACCTACTGCACCTAAGATTGGAGCTATAAAAGCCATATCACTGCCCCATGTTCACGCTGAGTCGATAATCTAAAAACAACAATGTCATCTTCAACGGTTGCGTTTGTGTCACTGTAACAGAACCCTCATAGTCATATCCGAGTAACGGTCCAACACGCTTCAGTCCGGTAAACTCTGCTACTGCTGTATCTAGCACTGCCGAATCAAAAGTCCTAAATGGAACCTCAACTGAGTTCACTGCCGCATTCTGGGTCTCATAGAACTCGGCCTCAACCTCAATAATACGCTTCTTGAACCCACGCATATTGCCAACTTGCAACCGAGGTTCAATAGGCATCGTCGCTATTGTGACCGTGTAATCCTGACCGACCTGATATGATGTAACAGAGGAGCGATCAAACGTGACTAGCCCACCGGAGGATGCAACTTCATCACCAAGCACGACGCCATCTGTAATGACTTTGACAGTCTTAGCCGCAAGATTAGTAGCCGTTACATTGGCTGCTGCTCCACCAGAAACTGCGTTGTCCAGAGTAAAATCACTGCTAAACAACTCGACATGATATTTGACGACGCTATTAATGGTGCGCTGCACAACGACATAGATTGTGTTGATGTCTACGGCTACGGCCTTGAACAGACCATCCGTATCAAATGTCGATGGAGCAATAATGTCTGCCGAGCGCAGCACAGAGTATGCGGTAAATGTGCCGTTTGTATTAACTAACATCAACAGATCAGATTCATCCGTATCAGTCGCACGACGCATAGCCATATCAATAGGCGTATTGATCAAATGCCCAGATAGTAGCGACATCTTGTTGGAGACATAACTGGCCTGAGTATCTGTGTAGATAAACTCATTTATCATCTTGCCGCCACGTTGAACGTAGATTGTGCCAGCTTCAAGTCCTACAGGACGTGTGCCTTCAAGAGAACCGTTTCTGGTTGCAATACGGACAATGAACGTACCCGGCGTGATTGGATCACCAAGTCCCTGTGGAACATAGAACTCGCCACCAGTCGTAAACAGTTGCAGATCACGGCCTGAGTAAATGTTAACGATGGCATTAAAGTTGTTAACGTCTAATGTGGCTTCAACAGCATCATCATCCAAGTTTGTCTGTTTATCAAAGTTAAAGAAATCCCCGACACGGCTGCCCCAGAGAGTAGATGGTTTATCACGGGAACCCCCGAAAAATAACCGTCCTTCATGAAAAGTCACACTTCTGGGGTAACCACGGGTAGCTGACCATACATCTTCATAGCCACTTTCAGTCTCCCAATCAGTTGTTGCTATTGCAGTCGTGCTAGAAAATGGTATTTCAACAACCGCCCTAACTACCGTCGTGCTAACAAATTCAATTACTCTAGCCCTGCCATAGGACGCCACGCTATTGATGTATTGATTGACCAAGGCCGATGTAAACACAGCAGAACTGGCTGTTAATGTAATCGTCCCTGTTGTAGCGGATGGCGTTAAAGTACCAGCAGGAGTGGCAATCGTAAGTGTAAACGCATATTTTGGAACGTAGTCAAAAGATAGGTTAGAGATTGTCCAATCTGCATCAGTTGCCCCACGAACCATCTTCTGCACTGGCATATCTTTATGCGTGAAGATAACCGTATCGGCAGACTGTGCGTAGTTAAGGTTAGCTAATCTAGCCGATGTTAGTTCAGTTGCCGCCAGATAATCGTTGCCTGATCCGTTGATATTGGTAATCAGAACGCCAGCCTTATAGATATAGACACGTTGATTAACGATAGCGAACATATACGAATCGCTAGTCGAGAACTCAAATGGAACTAGGACGACACCACTTGACGCACTTGATGGCAAAGCATGAATGAACTTCAAGCCTGGCCTACGACGCACACCGCCCTGTGGCAGAACTACAACATTCCTAGCGGTCTTTAAGCCTGAATAGTATTGTGCAAGATCAATACGACCACGCAGTAGCGGATCAATTTCGCCTACCGTAAAATTGGTCTGGATATTGATAACACGGGTCATTAGTACCTCACGGCAACAAGGCTAAAGTCTTCAATCATTTGAGGTGGATGATTCTGACCGTCAACCATAGTGGCCTGTCTGAAGTAGCCACCACGACCGTTCTCGCCAGAACCGATAGCCATGTTGGCCCAGTATTGGCTCTTCGTCATCTGGTCAGTAACAGGCTCTGCAAAGTGCCAGCACAGGTAATACTTCATCAACTGGACAAAGTATTTTGGCATCAGATCTTCACTGACATCAAACTGATAGTCGATATAAACAGACGTGTAGTTCGTCTGCACCTTGTTGTTCATTACTTCCCAGTCAGTGACCGGACGCGCACCTGGATTAGCAGAGACAAACAAAGCCCTTGGGCCTGACAACATATCGCCCGGAAGCTGATACTCATACTTCCATTCGGTGACTGGAGTTGTTGCAAGCTGGGCTAGTTGGACTTTCTTGTAACTGAACGTCCAAGGGTACATTGTAAGTACCATTGCCTTGATGTCGTCATAAAGTCTGTCAGAGATCTGAGCGGCATTAGACCCGTCAGTGAAAGACGTAATGATGTTGGTTCCGAGCATAATAAGTGCGTCGTTGACGATTGTGAGTTTGGTATCACCAGTTGCCAAGGGAGTTCTCCTTCAACGCAATATTAATGCCTTATATATTATTCGTACACAAACAAAAAGAGGGGGATTGCTCCCCCTCAATTAGCACCAGCATTTCAACGGGATTAATCCGTATCAGTTGCTGAGATGGTCGTGCCATCTGCGATGTCAACTACACCAGCCGACGTATTGCTATTTACATACGTAATAACAAGCGAAGGAGTTGTTGTATCGTAGAGGAAAAGTACGTCACCGACCTTAACGAGGCTTGTGACTTCGTTAAAATAAGCAGCAGTGTTCATCGTCGCCTGCGTGTCAGCAGACTTATATGAGAAGATGGACGGAGCGTTGCCAGACTTGTTGGCAGCAATCGTGTTCCAACCTGTTGAAGAAAAAGCCATTGTTCAATCTCCCTTATGCGGTTTCGCGGCAAGTGATTTTGACAATGCCTTCGTCATCAATCGCGATTGCACCAGCGGAGAACATACCGTTTACAAGGTATGAGGTCTTCTCTGGAACGTAGTTGATTTCGGTCTTCATATTCATGCCGATACCGAAGCCAACAGCGTCACGATGATAAGCGAAGCACACACGGTCAAGCGAGGCGTCGATTGCCAAACCACCCTCAGAACGATCACCAATCATTGTGAACTTGAAGCCCAAGAAGGTATCAATTTCACCATTCACCAAAGCCTTAACTGAGTTAAAGTCGGCAGATGTGATTGCTGTTTCACCAAGAAGCGACTCAAGGCCAGCAGCCGAAACAAGGAAGCAACGACCGTCCATAGGAACATTGTTCTTGTCCAGATACCGCTTTGCAGTGCGGAGCTTGGTAAGGTTGAGGTTGGTGTCAGTGCCACCGATGTCATTGCTGACAGTCAACGATGTGCTGGAAGCAGCAAGTGCATCCAATACCAACTGATCCATACGACGACCAATCGAACCGGAGACAACCTGAACAAGCTCACGACGCTCGTCAAAGTTAACCTTCGCCTGATGGAAGATGTCGCTGTATTCAGCAGCATTGTAGTCGCTCATCGTTGCAGTGACCTGCGAATATGAGATGTTAAGTGGTGTAACGTCCGTCTGAGGAACCCGAAGTGTGGCAGAACCTTTGCCAATCTTAGGGAACTTTACGGTTGAGCCTTCCACGTTCTGACGTTCACGGACGAGACCAGACAGGAGGCGTTGCCCCTGATATGCCTGCTTCACTTCCGCATCGAAGAGCGTGACAAAGGCTGAGGAAATGCCCTGTGCCATGTTAAATCTCCAAATTGCGTTTCATGTGATAATCGTTCGTGATTGTCCTTACGGGTCACCTAACTAAGTATCCGGTCGTGTACGAGACATGATTGTCGGACGGAGGACAATTAAATCATCCGCCCGATGTTGTCAATTATGGTGCGTAGGCTTGGTCACCGAAGGCGTTCTGGAACATCTTCTCCACCTTGCGTGTGAATGCCATGTCCTTACCGTACTTTGGATCTCCGACCATAGCATAAAGATCTTCTCTAGAGACTCCGGTTTCCGGTGTGACATCAGTCGTCGGGATCGACATCTCGCCTGATGCCTGTCTGATCTTGTTTAATGCAGATACAAACGCTGCCGAGGTAGAAGCCTTGGCGATTGCATTGGTTTCCGATTCATTCAACACAGACCGACTCAACTTGGTAAGCCACTGATTGTTTGCCTGAATAATATCATTGGCCCGATTGCCGAGCTTTTTGATCTCTTCATCACGGCTGACAGTGATGTTCTCAAAAGCCTGACCAGCCTCTTCAATGTAGATAGAAGCCAACTTGTCGAACGCATCCTGCGATATTCCAAGTTCTTTGGCTGTCGAGATGTAGCGTGACAGCATTGGATCATCATCAGGAACATTGAGGTTCTTGAATAGGCTTGCATCGTAGTTGCCGTCCTTTGGTGGCTTGTGCTTGCCCTGAGAAAACTTGGTTCTCAGTTCCTGATAGGACTTGGCAAGGGCTTCTACATCTGGCCCTTCTTCTTCTGACCAGAAATTCTCAGGCCAATAGTCTGGTCTGACGAGTGCTTCCTCTGGTTTTTCAGGTTCTTCAGCTTGCTTTGCTTCCAGTTCCTGTGCGGTGAGTTCGCGGTGAGGCACTTCAATCTCTGCCGCCACTTCCTCTTCCTTACTTACTGCTAACAGGCTCTGGTTGTCAGCAGTTTCGCTGGCCTGAGTTGTCTGTTCTTCTTCAATCATCTAGTCCTCGCTCGTTTTATACGCTCCTCAATTAACCGAACAACAGAGTTCTGGCCTTCCCTTGCATAGCCATGCGAAGCATCTTCACCCGGAGTCCAAGTTGGCTGCTC
>Ga0181343_1001068_pt1 | contig 11046 bp, 10 predicted proteins | sample Su13VDMLBSD_FD_130110 | JGI IMG/M metagenome (GOLD analysis project Ga0181343, IMG submission 130110) | Freshwater viral communities from Lake Michigan, USA - Su13.VD.MLB.S.D | ecosystem: Environmental > Aquatic > Freshwater > Lake | place: USA: Michigan | collected 2013-07-15 | reverse complement strand
GGTTTAACAAACTTAATAGAAACAAGGAAAAGTGCCCATCAGTCGTTGGAGACAGGTGACTACACAGTCGAGAGGGGTTCTCGGCCATGAAGGGTCCCAAGCCCAACATGATTTTTAAGAAAGTTCTCTAGTCCCGCAAGGATTAATTGGGGTGGCAACCTCGAAGAGTAATTAGTATTAAAAGAGTATCTAACGACTTAAGGATTGGTTAATCTAATTGACCGTCATTGACCGGTACATCTCAAAAGGATGTGGATGAGAGAAGAAACAATAATGTCTCGAAGTCGGTTGTTAAAACTTGTAATCTCAGAGTTTTTATTTTTTTCAATTTAGTAAAATTGAATGGTGGAAGAGACCTCATATACTTACGGTGTGGCCCCAAATTAAGTCAGAAATTTGTTTTTCTGACTTTTTTTATTTATATTCATATTATGAAAATTGTTTGTATATCTGACACTCACAGTCTCCATAAAAAAATGGAGAAATATGGAAAGTTACCTGATGGTGATGTGTTAGTTCATGCCGGAGACTGTACCAATGTTGGTAAACCACATGAAGTAACTGAGTTTGTTCAATGGTTTCAAAATATTGAAGGTTTTGACACTAAAATATTCATTGCCGGTAATCATGATTGGGCTTTTGAAAATTATCGTTATCCTCACAACAAAGGTGATTACGATTGGTATCACAATTTGATGAGTGAGGAGAATTTATCACAATCTGATGTTGTTTATTTGGAAGACAGTGGTTTTACAATAGAGTCCCCCGAATTTAGCCGACCGATTAAGTTTTGGGGTTCACCATGGCAACCCGAATTTTATAATTGGGCGTTTAATTTACCAAGAATGGGAGAAGAGTTGGAAAAGTATTGGTCGATGATTCCTGACGATACTGATGTGTTATTAACACATACTCCACCTAATAATATTAGAGATTTCACACCAACTAATATATCTGTTGGTTGTGAATTACTTAGAGTTCGTGTTAATCAAGTTAAACCTTTATTACATGTATTTGGACATATTCATCACTCGCATGGTGCAGTTCTAAAAGATAATACTATGTTTGTAAACGCAGCAATTTGTACCGAACAATACGTACCATCAAATAAACCAATTGTCATTGAATTAAAGGAATATGACGGAGAAATAATTACAACATATGTCTAAGAATAATGAACCAGTAAGTGTTGTCATATCAACACGTAAAATTGATGATGAGTATTTAAAACATGTTGAAAAAATGTTTTCTCATCCTAAAACCGAAATATTAATTTATGAGAATGATGGTGTTAATTCTCTACCGGAGATTTACAACATTGGGTTAAATGATTCCAAATACGATATCGTTGTGTTTATTCATGATGATTTAATTCTTGAGACAAAAAACATTACACCTAAGATTAATAGATTATTTGATAAAAATCCTGATTATGGTATAATTGGGATAGCCGGTACAGATAACCTTATAAGTGGAATGTGGTGGCAAGATAGATCATCCATGTATGGTATTGTTGGCCATGAACATGAAGGTAAGAGACATGTTAATCATTATTCAAAGGGTGATTATAGTGAAAATCTAAAACAAGTGATTGTTGTAGATGGGTTATTTATTATGGTCCACAAAAAAAGAATTAAACACACATTCAATCAACAATTTGAGGGATTTCATTTTTATGATTTACCAATATGTATTGAAAACCATTTAGATGGTGTTAAAATTGGTGTAACAACCAAGATTAAAGTCACACATAAATCTATTGGTATGGTTAATAAAAAATGGGAAAAAAATAAATTGTTGTTTGAGGCACTTTACGAGAAAAACTTTCCCGTAAAAATTTAATATATTTATGAGTAAAAAGTAAATGGGGGTGACAGGAATTGATTGACGTAGTTAGTCATACGGGGCACGTAGTCAAACTTCATCTATGACTTTAATCTATGATGGAAAAATTTAAACGGCAACGTTTATTCACAAATGGAAGTATTGGGTCTTGTATCCACTCCTTCTACTGTAGAAGTAGCCTAAGGTAAAACTACAAATGGGTCGACTGGACGTGTAACCTAGAAACAGAAGTCCTCTAAGGTGTGGTACCTACCCAAAAAGGTATAGCGGTCTCGTTCAGAGTGCTACCGTAGTATAAGTGAACTCGACACAGTTATTGGTGACGATGTCAAAATAGGAACCGAATATTTTGGAGAGTATGAAAAACTCTAACCTAAACGTGTAGTCCTTTATGGTTAGGACGGGCAAGACCAGCGTTCGAATCGCTGCACCTCCACCAGAAACCCACCAATAGGTGGGTTTTTTTATTAATATGGGTCTAAACAAACAAAGAGGTCTTTAGGACCCCTTTGTCGAGATTAGAACACCTCCTTTTCGTTTATTTACATTATCGACACACGGCGACCAAACCGTGGACTCAATTATAAATATCTAACGCAAAAAAAAAGTCAGAAGTTATTCTGACTTTTATTGTTTTTTTAAAACAGATTATTAAAAATCTGCAGTTCTTGAGACACCCTTAGGGACGTATGACTGAACCGCACTTGTCAAACCTCTTGTATTTGGTGAAGTACTAGTAGTTGTTGTCGTTTTTTGGTTAGATAGTCCTGAAATCGATGTATCAGGTAATTTTCTATCAGGTAGATTTGGTATCACCTCTCCCTGACTTGCGGATCTTCGTTTTCTTATATCTAAAATTTGGTCTATTTTCTTCGAGGTATTCGTACCGACCTTCCCATCAGGATTTAAAGAATTTTTTGTTTGAAAATCTATTACTGCGTTTAACGTTTCTGTTCCAAAGTAATTGGTTGGTTTGGCTATTGCCGAATAACCTAAATCAAGAAGTTTTTGTTGTAATTCTCCGACTGCGGGAGATGTTACTCCACTTTTTAACACTCCCTTTCCACTTAATATGTCGTTATATGTTTGTGGTGATGTGGTTGTAACTTGTTGTTTTGTTTCTTCTGGTTTCCATTCTTTTGGAATTGGTTCACCAGGTTTAGTAACAACAAAATCGGTTGCATTTGGTCCTGTTTTTGTCACTATCATTGCAGAATCCTCGTCTTTCATTGTTTGTGTGTATCCAGCTTGTTGTTGTGGTGTAGTATTATAATTGGTGATTTTGAATTTTTTCAAAAAAGGTCTTTGTCTTGCCGGTAATGACGGATTTCCACCAAGTCCTGGATCAGAGTCAACGTTAAATTTAGATTTCAACAATTTTTGTATTTTTTCAGCATCCGCAGCATTATCTTCCTCAAACTCATCATTTATTACTCTTTGAAAAGATTTTCCTTTCTTCTTCTGAAATTCAGTAAGAAAATTGAAAAAATCACTTCTATTAGGAATTGTATTTAACACATTTAACATCCCATCAGGATCAGTACCAGCACCTAAATATGTTTTATCAAATGCCAATATGTATTTGGTGACATTAGTGGTTTGTTCTGATATTACATCACCACTTTTAATTGACATCATTTTTTTAATTTTGGATATTTCCTCATTTAAAAGTCTACTATTTTGTTTCATTTTTCCCTATTTTTCTATAAATATTGATTAGGTATATAATCTCGCTAATGTCTTTAACATAGACAAATTCATTAACGTACTTGTTATTCCACCAGATTTCTCTTGACTTGTTTCAATTGATGACAATTCTTCAGGTGAAACACCACTTTGATTTACTACTTGTGAAAATTGTGGGTTATTTGCCAACGTATTTCTAAATTCTCCATCAGTTTCAAATTTTTGTTCAAACGCCTCCAAACTTGGTAAACCGAATATTTCTAAGACTCCATTTGCCATTATAAATTTTTTAACTAAATCTCGTCTATCTTTTCTTCCTTGTCTAACAACATTCCACCATCTGGATAACCATGTTTTTGGTTCCATACCTTTTTGAGCTACATATTTTGCTAACGCTTTTTCTTGGAAAAAACTTTTAAATCCCGTACTAAACTTACCACCTGCGGCAATTTCCTTACCAATTGTTTTCGGTAAACCAGATAAACCCTTAATCTCAGCAATTGCCATTTTGTTTTGGTCAATAGATTCCCTCATTCCTTTAGCCCATTTTGGACCCATACCAGGAATCTTTTCAACCTGACCTATTAATTGAGAAACTTTGGGGTTACCCAAATGCTTTTGAATTTTCAAATACTCCTGTGCTAGTTTTGGATTAGATTTTGCTAATTTCACAATGTCGTCAGCATTTCTCAATACAAGTTTACCTGCACCTGCGGATCCACGCAAAACACCTATAAATGGTTTTATAATAAAATCACCCACAGTTGGTATCAATGCAATTAACATTAACCCAGCATATAGATATTCTTTCTTTGAAATGTATCTTATAATCGAAATTATATCAAATACTTCTCCAATAACGGGTATAAAACCAGCTGCCAAAAGAACAGTCTCAACTGTATCTTCTTTTAACATCTGTCTTTGTTCTAAAATCTCTTTTTTTGTAATTTCCATTTTAGTGTATCATTCCACAAAATTTATTTGATATTGCTTCGGAAACATTACTATCTTCAATAACCTCACCAAATAAGTTACCTAAATAGGTACTACCAATACCTTTAAAATCTAATGCATAGTTATTAGAATCTCCCCCAACTTCTTTTGAACCAATGTATCTAATTAGCATTGTAATTAATCTATCAGATAATTTGGGAAATGCATTATCACACTCCTCTTTATTTTTGAAGATTTTTAATAAGTCCAAAGGATTCCAATCAGCAAAAAGTTGTGAAGCAAATGTTGAAAAACTAGCATTGGCCCCAAATACTTCTTTTAATACAAATCTGATAATATATTCTTTTGCTGACGTTGCCAATGCATCCGTTAATGCGGATGTAACTTCAGTTTTTCTTAATTCATCAGGAACCAAGTTTTTTACACTATCAGGAATTTCAATCTCATCGATATCATACCCCTCATTAACTAAATTCTGTGTGATAAAAAGGTATCTTTCAATTAGATAATTACCATCTCTGATATCATCTAATTCACTGTATACTTCAGTTACACGTTTTTTTCGTTGTTCCTGAAGTATACTTGATACTATTGTTTTTATTTCATTCATTTTACTGTTGTTTTAACCAAACATATTTAGAACCGTATCTTTTTATGTCCTCAAGTTGTTTAATTCTTGTATAATTCAAAGTAGATAAAGCGGAGTCTAACTTAGATAATTGTATTTCATTTAAATCAGGCCCCTTATATTTAATTCTATTATTTCCATCCTCACCTTTAATATTCCCATTATCTTTTAATGCATTAAAGAATTCAGATGGTGTAGCTTCTCTTGCTTCTATATTTGGTAATTTAAAACTATCAGAATCGATTGGTGAAATAAATGGATTTCTCACTGGTAATTTTATCGGTTCTTCTTTTGTTCTTTCAGGAGTTGTTGTTGTACCTGTAGTATTAGAACTTCCACAAACCGTATCGATAATTCCTTGTGTAATTCCATTACTTGTATCAATATTTCTTTTCTCCAATGAACCTTTAGTTAAAGGACCAAATGCCGAGTCCGCTTTAATATCACCTAAACATTTCTGAAGTTTTCTAATTTGTTCTGATTTACATCCGAATTCATGTGGTAATGGTTTATCATTACAATCATAATATTGTCTTTTAGGTGTAGGTGTTGGTGTTACGTCGTCTTGTCCACCACCCCAAATAATATCGATACCATCTAAACCTACTTTATCACCATCCGTTGTTGAGGATGAACCACCACCTTCAATTTGAGATATTAGACTATTTAAATATTGTTTCGCCTGTACAGATTTTGGTGCAGATGTGAATATGTACTTAAGTGATTTTCTCAAATCACCAGTACCTAAACCTGAATTTTTGTATAATTCCAAGAAAGCCTTTCCCTTTCCATTATCAACATATTGTTTTAATAGTGTACCTGCGTTAATCAAATCACTTTGTGATACAGGAAAATCCAATAAATCAATCATTGTCTCAACATCACCAGACATTTCATCATCAATCTGTTCTTCTAATTTAATTTCATGAAGAACACCTTTTATTAATGTTATAATTTTTGATTCATTGATTCCAATCACACCACTTTTACAACTCCAAGTACCCATTTCTGATGTTGATAAATTCTTAACTTTACCATCATTAGTAAATAAAATACCATCAGGATATTCACCCCCTTTGTAAACAACACCAACACTACCATCATCGGCAGTTTCAATTTTACCTTCACCACTTTTTATTAATTTTTGAATACATTCTGCCCATTCACCACTATCCACAGGTTGTGTTTCTGGCATATCCGAAAACCCAATTCCATTTGCTACACAGAATGCCCATAATACTGCTGCCGGAATTCCAAGACCCACAGCCCATTTAACTGCGGTTGGCCAATTTCTAAAATTTTTTAATTCTCTAATTCTTTCTAATAGTGTTTTATTTTGTGCTGGTGGTATAGGAGTTGGTCCTGTTTTATTTTTACCACCACCACCTAATGGTTTTCCACCCACGACTGCTTTACCGTCTTGAATGACAAGTTTACCATTCACAATGGTACCGTTAGATTTCATTTGTGCAACAATCTCTTTTATTGATTCGTCTGCATAACCCTTACTTTTAAGAAAATCACTTATTTCTTTTGTTGTCGTTTTATTATTTTTAATAAAATCATTTAAAACACTAGCGTCTTTTGCAAAATCGGTTGCAATTGCCTTTCTTAAGGATGGGTTTGTGCTGGTAGATTTTAAAAAAGCCTTCTCAACTCGCGCCATCTCTTTTCCACCAGTTAAAGTTCCGTCTTTTATTGCTGTGAATATATCATCTGCGGTTGAAAGTGATTTATTACCAACCTTTATTGGATTACCTTGTAGTCCAGCGGCCACTTCCATATCTTTAAACGCTTTTTGTGTTGATGATGAAAGTGATGCGAAATCTGATGCAAGACCGACTTCTTTACCTACATTAGTACCGGCTTTTAACCCTCTAATTTCATCTAATTCGGAATTTGTTTTTCCTTTTATTTTTTTGGTTGAGGATTCCTTTAAATTACCACCAACAATGTTGATTAGACTAAAATTTTTCATATTATTTTTTTATTTTATACACCACCATATGTTTCTGGTGTTTCTCTGTTATTTGCAAAATATATTTCAGGAGACGTTTCGTCACTAGTATTTTGACTTTTTCGTTCTTTCCATTTTTGATATGTACCGAATGCCGCTATCGGAACCCCAACATTCACAACTTGTTGTGCTGCAATACCTGCTTTTCCTCCACCTAAAGCCGTTTTAACTGCTCTTCCAGGTGCACTAACAGCATTGAAGGTTCCCTTTAGAATTGACTTAATAAAATTCACCATCATTGTTATAAATTTACCAACAGCACTAAAGGCACCCTTTAAAAAATTATAAATACTTGGTGCGTTCTTCTGTAAATGTGTTGAAGCTCTTTGCATTAAACTACTAGCTCCACTTGTAGATTTTAACATATTTTCTAATATTCCTGTTAATGTTTTGTTTGATTGAACCGATTTTACTATTGCCTCAGAAGTAGTACCGAATCTTTTAATTAATCCGTTTATTATGACTCTTCCACCCTTAGCAGCAATACCGGCAGTTACTAAACCTAATATATCAACACCAAAAAAGAGTAATCTCCACCCCATGGATAAATTAGGGTCCTCATAATTACCAGTAATAAATTCATAAACGTCCAACGCCACAACAATTGCCCAAGGAATCCACTGTACACCCTTACCAATACCAGTTGCCACTAAAATTGCATCTAATAATAACCCAAATGGGTTATAAAGAGCGGATCTAATACTTCTGGCAACATATAGTATACCTTTACCAATAAGACTAAGTGCTTTTTTCCAATCACCATCCTTTATATTTGTGTATAATTTTTTAAGACCGTCAATTGATGTTGTTGTAAAATTTTTAATACCCTGAACAGTACCCTTTGCAGTATCTACTGCCCAATTTCCTAAATCAGTGAAGACATTTTCGTTTAAAAGTTCTTTTACATATGGCTTTAAACTAGCCATATTTTGATTTGATTCGGTAATTAAAAATGAATTAATTAATGTTAAAGCCGATTCCTTTATTTCTTGGGGTACGTTTGTTGCAACCTCAAAAGAATGTTTCAAGAAAAACTTAAAATGTTCAAAGTTTTCCCAAATATTACCAATTTTTGTTTTATTCTCAATATCAATTAAATCATCAAAAAATATACAATATTTTTCATCAGGAGATAACCAATCGGATATTACTACAGATTCGGGTAGTTGTGGTCTTCCATAAAGACCTAATATCCTATTTTTTTCATTCTCAGTAATGAGGTTCCTTGTTTGAACTACCATAGTTTTTTATTTATAAATATTTTATTTCAATGGGTTTGCTTTTCCTCTTTTAAGTACTGAACCAACAATGTCAGACCACTTTGTTAATCCAATTTGATTTCCCGGTCCTCTAGTTACTCCACTCTCCCATTTACCCACTTGTGGGTATCCTGCACCTCCCGATGTGGTTGCATCACTAGTAGTTTCCCCTTGTTCAGTTAATTCTTGATTTTCTTTTATATTTCTTAGAATTCCCTTAAACTGTTTTTCCGAAATCTCTATTTTCATAATATATAAATAGTGGAAAAAAGTTTTGAAATTAGTTATGGTAACCAAAAAATAGTTTTTTTATGTGAGTTTTTAAATGAAAAATGTGAAAACTATTCATCATAAATGGTTTGATCCATTTTTGCAAACATTTTGATAAATTGTCCTGCCTTTGCATTCGCTTCGTCCTCAATCTCACCACCAATATCAGGTGGTCTTACTTCCAGCCTACCCTGTTCAAACTGTTTGTGGTGGACGAGTTCATGTGCAATACTTCTCATAACATCGACTAATGCACGGTTTTTACTTGTTACCTTAATAATTTTGTTCTCTTTGGTGTAATCGTAATTGGCGGTCGTTTTTAAACCTTCTCTGTGATTCTGTACGGAGATTGTTGGAATGGTTTCCAACTTTAATTCGTCCTTTACAAATTTTACGAATTTGTTTAATTTTTCTTTTTTATCGTCACTTAAAAATGCCATAATAATAAATATCGGAAAGTTACTTCTCCATTAATATCAACACCAACTAAGAAATTTTATTTATATATCTTGATAATAAAAAATATGAGGTAAAAAAAACTCCCGATATAAAATACATAATGATATTTGCGCTCCAAATACTTTCTGTTATCGATATTAAATAATATTGTACAATATCGAAACCAAATGGAAGAAAAAACATCGCAAACATTAGAGAAGTATCTTTGTAAAACATAAGTCTCTTTTCTCTGTCTTTTAATTTTTTTAATCTGTTCACCATCGGGGTCCATGCAAAGGGGGTTTATAAAATTATGTTAGAACAACTTTTTAATAATAAATATGATTAAAATTACAATGGTGGAAAATAAAATTTATTATAGTGATTCAAAATTTCATTGTACATTGAAACATTTCGATTATATTGATGAACGATAGAGTATAAATCATTATCCTTATTTCTAACAATTTTATTCCCTACTATTTGTATACCTTTAAATCTACATTTATCAATATCGTTAAAATGTACATGTAAATGTGCAGCTAATGGTAATTCATCTCTAACCGTATGTACTTTGATTTTCTGATCGTGGTAAATTAATTTCAAAATTAATGCTTGGTCGACCCCATAAATTCCACGTTTAAATTCATCCATCCCTTCAAATTCCTTTATCACAATATCTGCAAACTCAGATATTTTTTGTGGTGAACCATACATAACTCCACAATTTAAAACCTCATATGAACTTAAAAAATTTTTCATACTTTCTCCATATACATTACCAATTACATTTCTATTCCATTCCTGATCACCAATGATAACTCCTTCAGAAGATAAAACTATTTTGTCTTGTGGTAATTTATTTAGAATATCAAATGGATTATTTTGTATGTAAATGTCCGAAAAATCCATACATAGAATTTTTTCATAATCATTAGATAACCCAAATTCTTTATATGCAACTAATCTATCAATAAAAAGATTTTTGAACGTTGCCTCTCTTTTAATTACCCTCAACCCAAATGCCTCAATTTGATTAACAACGTCTTTATTTTCTTCTGTTGATGCATCATATACAACCATATCATAGTTATATGATGAAAAATATGAAACACTTTTAATGAATGGATATATAGTATTTTTATTTAAATTTTTAATATATGCCAATATCACATTTTTATTTTTGTGATTTTTGGGGGATATTTTTAATGGTGTGACGTGTTGTCTATAAATCGATTCACCAATCTTCTCCAATGAATGAGTCTTACCAAATTTATTAAAATCAAAGATTGAGTCAATATTTCTATTATGTGGTACTTGTAGTAATTTGTAACTATTACTATAATTTACTGCAACAAATTTTCTTTCATGATTTTGGTAAGTTATATCAAATTTTACATCATACTTTTCTAATTTTGTCACATCAGTTATTTTATAATTTATTTTGATAAATTTGGCATTTAAATCATTATCCTCAGCACCCCAACCCCAAAAACCATTTCTATAACCACCAACCTTTAAAAAATCATCCATTTTCATAAGACAACTACCATAATCACCCATATTATAATAAATTTCATTATTTTCAGGATAAGACCATTCACCATCAATCGGGTAAATGTCAACATGATGGATATAGAGATATTTGTAATTTGATTTCTTTTTAAAGTTTATTAGAGAATTACACGTTAGACCGGCATTCCAATCTCCAATATTATCTAATTCGGCAATTAATATGTCATATGATATATTTCTCTCATTAAAATATTTTGGGGTTTTTTCTAAAAATGTTTCTAAATGTTTTTCTCTATCTCTATAGGGAACAACTATTAGTATGTCCTTATCTTTTGGTTTCTCAAATATTTTATTTTTAAAAGAAATATTATTTAATATTTCAAATTCGGATAAAGACCTTTCAGAACCTAATTTATATTGTCCATTATAATCGT
>Ga0181343_1001067_pt1 | contig 11065 bp, 9 predicted proteins | sample Su13VDMLBSD_FD_130110 | JGI IMG/M metagenome (GOLD analysis project Ga0181343, IMG submission 130110) | Freshwater viral communities from Lake Michigan, USA - Su13.VD.MLB.S.D | ecosystem: Environmental > Aquatic > Freshwater > Lake | place: USA: Michigan | collected 2013-07-15 | reverse complement strand
TAAAAAATACCCCCCTCCCCCCCCTCTCTTAATTACTATTATTTACTTTATTTATTTTTGTTGTTTTGTTTATATATTTCAGTAGTTTAGATGATACATACATACACATGCTAAAGTAGTGAGGGGAGGGGGGGGGGTAAAAATCACTAAAAAAGGGGTGCAAAAATCACAAAAGAATTACCTTTTTAGAGGGGGGAATTACATGGAAAGCTATGCTTTTTTAGATAGAATTAGCCTTTTTCAAGTGAGAATTACCTTTTTAGAGGGGGGAATTACATTTTTTTAGGTGAGAATTTAGGTGCTTTTTAATGTTTTTTGGTAAAAAGTAGGATTTTTAGCTTAAATTTGTTCTATTTCAACATGCTTTTAGTTCAATTTTGATCTATTTTTGTTTAATTCTGGGCTTAAAATCTTAAATTCTACCCTCTAAAAACCTAATTCTTTTGTCATTTTTGAGATACTTTTTTATCCTTTTTTAGTACCCCCCCATCCACCTACTACTTGTACAAGATTGTAATCGTTGAATTTGGGATATAGCTTGTTGTACTATTGTACCTAATATTGATTGCTTGAGCTACACTCACATAATTAATTGAGAGTTTTGCACTACGAGATGAAGCTGAGGAAAATAGCATCATAAAACAATCAACGGATGAAAAGGATGTACCTGATGTTGATCCTGTTCGAGCAATTCCGTTACCTATTGCTTGATAATCTAAAGCAACATTTGATGAGTCTGAGAATGTAGGGCCGCAGCTTGTTACTGTAGATCCACCACTAACGCATTGACCTACAACATTTGCTTTTACAAAAAATTCCATATTAGCGGGGAAGGTAATGTAATTACTTGTCACACTAATTTGTCCACCAGTATCTACGAGGATTGAGCCTAGATTGACTGGTGTTGTGCTAGATGAGATATTTAAAGTCTCAAGGATTTCAATCTCACAAATATGACAATCAAGATAAGGGATTGGTTGAAAACTCATGATACTACTCCACAAGAAAGAACAAGTACATTAAGGTTGTCAGCCGTCACAACATCCCCAGTATCAAGGATTGCACTAGTGATTTGTGTAGGTTGATTTTGATATGTAAGAGTCGTATTTGGTAGCATCACAATAGATGATTTATGAGCTACACTAGCACCGATTTGTGAGTTACTTGCATGGGGGGAAGGTGATAAACTAATCCTCGCAAGTACTGCATTTGCATCGCTATCATTTGTTGCTCTTGTAAATAGGTGGATAACGGATGGACTTGCAATGTGTGTTTGGCTTGCATTATGAAAGCAAGGCATAAACACACTTCTTTGAAAAGCATTTGAGACAACACTACCAAGAGTACTTGAGCTTGTGGAATTATCTAAAAAATAAGTTGTTTGTGCATTTGGTAAGTAAGACATTATGCAAGCTCCAAAATAAAGGCTTTGTTTGCTACACTAGTGACTGTATCGGGATATGAGGCTCCCACACTACGAGTGTGTAAGAACGAAATATAATCACCTGAAGACGCCGTAACGACTGCCATGCTGACATTGTTGGGCGTCATCCATGCACTATTTGCAATTGTTGAGGAAGTTGTAATAGCTGGGACATTAGGTTGATTCGATACCGTAACACCATTTTTTTGAATATATACTTCAGCACCTCTATTTTCAGTTCCGTTTGTAATCCCTACTTTATAGTAGATAAGATAGGTTTTACCCGCAACCAAGGTGATTTGATTAGTAGCAAGTGTTAAGCCCATACCACTACTCTGAACAAGTGTGTTGAGTGATAGAGTTGTGTTTTTAGGTAAACCTGCGGTAATCGTAATATCCGTAGAGTTATATGCAACGGCCATACGGAAAGGCGTAGCATTGATAGGGTGTTTAATCATGTAGCTCATAATCAATAATCCTAACAAATGATCCAGTTAGAGCCGTTAGATCGAACGATCAAGTTGCCCCATTGGGTTGGGATGACAACACTTGATAAACCACTGATTGTTTGAGCTGATACGGTTGCAACGGTAACGGCTCCAGTGTTAATTCTAGTGATATGATAAGTAAGTCCATTATTACCCACGGCGGTTGGTAATGTGAAGGTTGTTGCACTTGTGCTATCCATTGTATAATGCTCTTCGTATACGGTGGAGGCTACTGGGTCAGTGATTGCAAAATTACTTGTCTTATTTGTGATTGTAATTCTTGCACCACCACCACCACCTGAAACGGTCCCAGGTTTCCATTGAGAACTTGAACTTTCCCAAACTAAAGCTTGCCCGTTTGAAGGTGCAACACTAGCGGTATCTACATCTGAGAGAGCATCAATAGAGAAGCTAGAGAGTGAGACGGTGCTATCAATCTTATTACTTGCATCATTGTAAGAGTATGAAATCCCCGTATGAGTACCCGTAGTTAAGAGGCTTGCACTAGCATCTTGAGCAAGTTCATCAGTGTATTGAGTAAGAGTTGTAGAGATTACCCCCGTTGCTTGAGTATACACGATTGGGGAAGTAGCACTGATCAAGGCTCTGACATTTGTAGAACTTGCATACTTGTTTGTTGTACCTTCCACCAAGTCATCAGTTGTTCTTAATGCACGGTCATTTGATACGGTGACATCCCACTGAGCATAGACTGTACCGCTAATAGTTCTTCTAGTACATACAAGTTTATACTCCCCAGCTTTTGTCAAGACTACGGATTTTACGCCGTTGAGTGTACCACTATCTGCGTATACGATAAATTCACCACCAGATACACCAGTAGCATTGAGAGTAACTTGACCGGTCCCACGAATACGAAGCCAAGTGATTGCACCTGTTCCTTGAGTAACACTACGAGCGGGAACATTAATAGCGATATTTGTTGAGCCGTCATAGATATAGTAGATACCCGCTTGCATTGTTGTACCGTTGCTAATATTTGCTAGAGCAACACCACCACTTGATAAACCGCTCTCAGTATTGTCAATCACAATGAAATCAGTAGCTTGAACAACGCCCCCGCTCACATCAGCAACGAATACGATCTGATCATTTGTAGTAAGAGAAATCCCTGCTAGAGTACCACTTACTGAAACTTGATAGAAGAAGCCTTTTTTAGCTAAGACAAGACTAGGTGAATTAGCGGTAGCATCATATGTACCCTTATATACTAATGCACCACTTGCCCCTATATTTGCTTGCACACTTGCGATTGCACTATCAACATATTTTGTATTTGCTGATTTAGTTGAGTTATCACTAGCACTTTGATCTGGTACGATAGGTGCGTCTGAGAAAGTCTTTACGCCCGCAATAGATTGAGTACCCGTAGTTTGAACAAAGCTAGATGCATGGAAACCGTCCAAAAGATCAGCTTCTAGACCTGAGCCACTACCATCCAAAGATAAGACCTTATTGAATACATCGCTTGCGGTATAACTAGATGCATTGAGTTTAGCTGATAAACCGTTATCCACATAGGTCGTAGTAGCAAATGTTGTAATGTTACTCTCTACACTATCAAGTCTTGTATCTAGTGGATCAGTGATACCAGTCACATAAGTTTTAACTACTTGTGTTGTTGGTGCTTTATCGTCCGTATTAATACTACTTGTGACGGATGCACTCAAAGCCCTTGAGTCAGTAAAATAAAGCTTGCTGCTTTCACCTTGTGCCCCTTGCCCCTCAGCAATATCCCCAGTGTATAAAGTGATTGTACCCGTTTGACCATTTACACTATTGACGGGGGCGGTTGGATTATATAGAGCAATCCAACCGGGTGCGTCTGAATCATAAATGTAATTGCCGTTATTAGATGGAGTACTATCACTTGTGACAATCGCAACATCCCCCGTATTAATACCAGTGAGAGCATCACGATCCGCAATCGTATTCACAACATAAGGTTTAGTTAAGGCAAGCGGGGGAATGTGATGATTTGGGATTAAGCCGTTGGCATCAAGTTCGGCTACCCCATTCGCAACACCTTTATCACTTGTTCTGAGCAAACTTGATGAGTCACTCAGTTGTGTGCTAGCGGTTACGAGACTAGGCTTATCCCTAAGTTCGGAATAGCTACCAGTAAACGCCGTTTCAACACCTAATGCACTAATATAATTTGAAGAAGTTGAGAATACCTTGACGATACCACTTGAATAACCAGTACGGCCGACGATTGCAACACCACTTGTGAGATTAGTTTGAAGAGAATTTAGGCCTGAACATTCTGATAAGAGAATTAAGAAAGGACTAGCTACGGAAGTTGGCAACACTCGTACATTTGTGAAATTACAACGATTGAAATAGACGGTGCAATTTGTAAGATTAGAGATAGTAATATTTTGACTACTAAATTCACAATCTTGAAACACGATAAAGGTTGAGGTGCTATCAGTTGTATTAGAAATACTCACGCCCCCCAAGATATCGCAATCGCTAAAAATATGACGGCCTTTAGTCCCTGAGATAGTGACGGCACCTTCAATTTGTAGATTTGCTACTCTTATTCTTTCACTTGTACCTTCAATTGTTAAACCTCTACCGCCCGCAAGTTCACAAATTGTATTACCTACTTTTGGGGCAACAATAGCAAGATTTGCCTTATTACTAAATGTCAAGGTAGATCCACCATATGAGCCTGATGAAGCATAAATTACTTTACCTTGACTTATACCGATTGCATCTACTTGATTTTGGATATCCACGAGGCCGTCATTTGCATAGTATGAATTGCTATGTAAATGATGATCTTCAACATCAAGCAAGCGAGTATCTAAGGCTTGATCGGCACTAATTCGTGCATTGATTTCATTTTGTAGATCAGTCTCTAAGGCTCTAAGATCAACGCCAGCGGTAAGATTTAAAATATCAGCTTGTAAATCGTCAATATCGGATTCAGCAATAGTTACACGACCAGCCAAGGCTTGATCGGCTTGTGTAAGTGTTGTAATATCACCTTGTAAATCCGAAATAGCGGATGCGTGCGAGCTGAGTGTATCTCCCTGAGTACTAACGGTCGTGGTGAGTGTAGAGATATCAGCGACGGCATCGGCTAAATCGGATGACAAGGTTGAAATATTTGTACTTAAAGTAGATACATCACTAGACAAGCTTGTCAAATTTGATTGTGTGCTTGCAAGCTGCGTATCAAGTCTTTTATCAGCATTTTTAAGGGATGTTGCTTGAGTGAGGTATGTTGTAGTGTTATCAGCTGAATAAGAGCCGTCCACACCTAAGCCAGCACCTACTTGAGTATCATCAAGTTCATCTTGAAGAGCTTGAATATCCACTGATCCACCAGCTTCAAGAGCATCCAAGCGAGCTAGTGTAGTGACGCCAAAGGTTGGGTCATTGTTCAAGGCTTGAGCAAGTTCTTCTAAGGTATCTAGTGAAGTTGGTGCATCAGCTACAACGGCACCAATCGCAAGGGATACACCAGCGGGGGTGGATGCAATAGTAGTAGATGTACCGTCAAGTGTTTCTTGAGCGGTAGCAAGACGAACAACACCTGATTGAGTTTCAGTACCTGGTTTAACGGTTGAATTGTTTCCTTGTAAAACGGGCATGACTACATTCTCCTTCTGAAGAAGTTGGCTTTTACTTTTGGCTCAGCACTTGCACCTAAATCACTGAATGTTACCTTGAGAGCTTCAAAGATAAAGCTTTGTTCAGTCACAAGTACGCCGTCAAGTTCGGTAGCACTATCTTGATAAGAGATATAATCATAACCTTGAGGTGGGAGGATCTTAACGGAATAAGTACCACCATCTAAGCCGGTGCAATGCACTTGACAAGCTGAGAGGATATCAGCGGGACTGAAGCCCATGCTTGCCTTATCAAAAACCACTGGTCCGCCATCTTGAGGGACTAGTTCGATTGTCTTCATAATCATCAGTATTCTCCATCATCATCAATATTAAAATCTACATCTAGGCTATCCCAAAGTGATTGAAGAGAGCTAGACTCAGCTTGTTTATGATAATCAAAATTGTTATTTGAGCTTGTCATTTTTTCACCATGTGCATCTATCATATAATCACCTATTGATATTGAGTATTGAAAATCGCTATCTCTCATAGCTGATACGGCTATCCAAAGGCTCATGACCGTATCATCATGTTTCTCTTTCCCAAGCCCATAAAGTTCTTGACATAGTAAATCTGACTTATCTATATCTTCTGGGGTTTTGGAGGGCAAGATCATTTTACCATTCTCAAAGAGAGTAGTAAGAGAGGGTACGCCTATCCATGCACTATTCTTATTGCCCGCCGTTGTCACATGTTCCCTAATAGGTAAGTCCGTATTCTTTTGAAGAGTAAAGGTGTGTAATTGACCGAAGTTATTCTTTTCAATAGAGATGACATGGCACAATTTTTTGAATTTGTTGTACTCATCAATAATAGCTTGATAGATTTGGGAAGGTGTTAAACCTCTATCCCTAAACATACTTAGAATGTAGTGATTACCCTTTTCATCTTTCCCTAGTGTAATCCCAACGGTATAGTCACTATCTTGTTCTTCAGCTGACTTCTTATCAGTTTTTAAAGCTAAATCCCAAGCTTGCACTACTACCATTCTTTCTACTGGTGGTATCTCACCATATGAATAGAAAAAACCTCGCTCTTTAGCTTGATCAAGCCATGAGATTTTGAAGATTGCATCAGCATCAGATTGCACTTGATTTTGAAATTCTCTTGTGAATGATAGCGAGCCAGCTGAGTACAATTCTTTGAGTAATAGTTTAATCCCTCGCTCTTCCGGCCAAAGTACTTCATAGTCACCTTCAATCAAAACATCTTGCCACAAGTCACGACCATCCACCTCTTTGATAACATGCTTATAAGATTTAGGCCATTTGATAATTGCTGGCGTATTTACTACTTGAAAAGTAGGATCCTTAATCATCATATTGTATGCATCATCATAATGCTTTCTTGTACCTACAACGACCATAGTCCCGCCCTTAGTGAGCATAGGCATACATGTCCCCCTGAGCCAATCCCTTGTTTTTTGCCTTTGAGTTGCACTAAATACCGTCTTCTCATCCTCCAAGTCATCTATGATGATCATATCAAAGTGACCGCCCGTAATAGATCCACCGCTACCAATAGCCTCAACGCTAGGGTCAATAGAATTAAGTGAGCGATTGAGGTAGATTTGGGTTGATGTCCACTTATCTTCATTCTTTCTTTGAAAAGGCTCTTCGCTTGCCCAATCATCAATTAGTTTTTGGCTCTGAAGGTAGTTCTTGCATACTCTTACTCTCTTCTCAGCTTGCCCCATAGATTTAGATAACCAAAGGATACGAGTATTACGATCAAGGCATAAAGCCCTAAGAGTAACGGCTACACATAACATACTCTTACCGTGGTCACGAGGTGCAAGTAAGAGAAGCTTCTTTTTCTCATTTGTTTTCTTACCCTCAGTGACTAGGTTGTCAATCAGCTTGAGCCAACGATCTTGATGATTTGTGTAGGAATAACCGAGATAGTAACTAGCGAAAAAGCTAGGTGAGTGTTTGGCAAGCATTTGCCTACCCTCTTTTGTTTGCATTAATTCGTGAATTTTTTCATTCATCATTTATTCTCTTTTGGGATGAAATTGTTTTGGCAAGCATAAGGCCTATTTGTGCAAGTGTTTCCGGGCTTGCGTCTATTGCAAGTTCTTTCTTTTCAGTAGTGATTTGCTCAATCGCAATCTCAAGCTTGTCTAGTCCACATAAGGTAGCTTGTCTCTTTTGGGCCTCAATGATAAGCTTCATATATGCAATCTTGTCCTTATCATTGACTTGTACCTCATCCCAAGCTAAAGCCTTAATTCGTTCACATTCTTGATATAAAGCTTCTCTTCTACTATTCGCTTGTGCGGGGGTTAAAGTCTTACTCCACCTGATTTTAAGTTCATCAATAAGCTTGCTTGTGGTAGAGAATGATAAGCCAGTGATATCAGCGATTGCACTACTCGCAAAAATCCTATGTACCCCAATGATATATTCAATGATAATCATCCACCGTTCTTTATTTAGATCATCATAGGGAAGAGGTGGGACATCTTGACCTACTAGAATAGGATGCACCTTTTCAGCAACAAGCTTTTCAATCGGCTCTATAATTGCATCTGGATCATTGAGTTGTCTCTCAAGTAGTGAGTAGTTATAATTTGCTTTTCTTGTCATGTTATCCCTCTAGCTATATGTTGCGTATTTAAGCCGTTGTTCTTGCCCCGTAATCCTAGAGATTGTATCAGCACCTTGCCTTGCTTTCCACATAGCACTACCAAATAGACCATGAGAAAAGTAATGCATCTCTACTTCATCAGCCTCTTGCCCATGTCTATGAGTACGAGCAAGTAGTTGCTCCCACATACTAGGATCAGATAAGGGGTGAGCAATTAAATTGATATTCCATGCTTGTAAATTCTTCCCCGTCCCATGAGCCTTGATAGAGGCAATGCAACGGTGCGATTTCGTATTTGGTATCTCTGATCCACCTTTATAATAAGGTATACCAAGTTCTTGCTCAAGCCTACTACCTAGTTCTGACATACTTACCCATATAATAAAATCATCTTCTCTAGTAGCTACCCAAGCCTTGATTGCGTCTACAAAGTAATCGTCAAGCCAGATACATTTAGTTGGCGGTTTCTCTTTATGCTTTTGTGCTTCCCATGCACTTTGAGCCATGAGAAAGTACCGTTGAAATGCTATGGGCAATATATCAACATTTTGCTCAACCATAGCGGGGGAGTCAATACCTTCAATCTCAAGGTCAAGTACTTGCCTAATTGCCTTACCATAGAGAGAGCGAGTAGCTAGCCACTCTTCATCTGGACCATGTGGCCAATCCCAAACATAGAGAAATCCCATCATCATTTGAGAGTATGCTCTAAGAGCAAAAGCGTCGGTAGTTTTCCATAAATGTTGGCTATCCTCGATCATCTTTATATCAAGTTCAAAATCCCCCAAAGCGTCAGCCATTCGTTTCTCATTGAAGGCTTGATTGATTGCTTGCGTTAAACTCTTAGGTACTTGTAGTTTACTTGCATACATATTGAGAGATGACGGCACAACATCCTTGCCCGTAAGTACTACGCCGTCACAAGTAGCAAGCCTCTTATAAATACTCTCTTTAACGGCTAGACCGTCTACTTGCCAATGTCTTTTAAATTCTATGTATTCAAAACCGCTTGCCTCACCGTTGATCAGCCTATCCCAAACTTGCACTTGCCTACTCTCACGAGGGAAAGGTGAACGATCAAGTAACGCCCAATCTGAGAGGTGAGCAATATCAGCAATGCTCTTATTCATGAGCGTACCTGAGAGAACAACAAATTTAGTATCTTGTTTTTTAGCTAGATACAAGCCAAGCCTTGAGGCTCTAGCTGATCGTAAATTCTTTAGGTAGTGTGCTTCATCACAAATGATCAGATCGGGGGATAACTTAAAGAGCAAGTCCTTACCTTTTGGTGTTTGAATTTGCTCGTAACTAATCACCTCGATCGGTATCAAATTGAAATGCTTAGAGTAGCCTAACCATTCGTTCTTAGTCTTATCTCTCAGTGAAGCGGGGACAATCAAGAGAGGATTTGTAGCTTTGGCAATAAGAGGAAGAAGAAAGGTTGTCAGTGTTTTACCAGTACCACAACCAGCGAGAGCGACCAATCCCGCAGCCTTCTCAAATTCAAAGAGCATAGAATTTTGAATATGTCTAAGCCTCATTGTCCCTTGCTCAGTTTTGAAACGAGTAGTGTAATCTGGTATTTGTTCTTTCGTTGTGCTAGGTGGTATTCTATTAATCCTAACATCATCGCTAATTTTTACCTTATCCGATAGTCCCCCAGATAAGAACATATCCACAAGGCTTTTGTCCATTATACACCTCTCACAACAATATCAGCTAAGGATTCAAGTGTTGCCCCAAGCTTTTGGTATTCAAATGATCTAGCATCGATTTGCATAGAACAAGGTAATTTCCCTTGTTGTGTGAGTAAGGTGCATAACATATCATAGCCTCGTCCATATTGTATTGTAGAGATATGAGGTACTTTCTCTCTTGCACAAATCTCTTGAATAAAAGGCTTGAGGGCATCCAAAGCTAGCATAGGTTGCATACCTTTTACTACATGTGCACTTACAAATAGGATACAAGGATCAATCTCTTGAATTTGATTAGTGATAGTTTGTGATTGTTGTTGCATAGTTTCAGAGCCTTTTTGTGTAAATATACGGTTTAATAGATCTGTATTAGTATTAGTCATTTGCAATTCTTTCTCTTGTGGTGGTGTAAGTAGTTCGGTCAAGTCATTTAGGTTATCTCTTTTACATCGTAGGTAGAATGGACATCGCTGACCATAGGCAAAACATGAAGCTTCATTCTTCTCCATATCGTCTATTTGTTGATCATAGGCTTTAATCATGCTCTTAATCGTTGGCACCATATCCGTGAAAACTTTCATGATATGCTCTCTATCTACCTCTACACTTCGCTTTTCTGCATATTTTTTGCCTGAAGTGAGGTAGTAAATGTGCGATAACTTGAATTTAGCATGGGGGTACATTTGCATTGCATGACGAGCATAGATAATCAATTGTGTATTAGTCATCAAATCAAGTTCGGTGAGCATATACTTTTTTGCACTGGTTGTCTTATGATCTAAGATTTCAATGTAATCATCCCCAGCAATCAAGCAATCTATAAAGCCCTTAAACTTGATCGTAGGTGAGAGCGGGGGGAATTGATCAAGGGAATGCTCTACAAAAACCTTACCTTGCTCAAATTTTGGTAAGAGTGTTACGCCTGATGTAGCAATCAAACCTTCATCAGTATCTTGTGGTGGTTGGATGCCTTTTAAGATATAATTCTCAATATGTGCATGGACAATCTTCCCACGCTCAAGAGCCGTACTTGTAGGTTGAGTTTCCCCATTGATATAGATTTCATACCACTTGCGTTGACAAGTATCTTTGAATAGGTTGATTTGAGAGGCTGAGAGGTGGGAAAATTTGCTAGTCATGTATAATCTCTTTTCGTTACATAGAGATTATACTAATATTTATTTATATTTTTAATTTTATTTATCGTTCAATTTGCTTTTT
>Ga0181343_1001066_pt1 | contig 11083 bp, 18 predicted proteins | sample Su13VDMLBSD_FD_130110 | JGI IMG/M metagenome (GOLD analysis project Ga0181343, IMG submission 130110) | Freshwater viral communities from Lake Michigan, USA - Su13.VD.MLB.S.D | ecosystem: Environmental > Aquatic > Freshwater > Lake | place: USA: Michigan | collected 2013-07-15 | reverse complement strand
TGGAATTACAGCCATCCAAACTGATTGCGACATATCAAGGTTCCACATGTTTGAAATCAGCAACGGATTTAAGGCAGGCACCTTGATTAATCTGCCTGGTGGTTTCCCTGAGACAGCTGAGGAGGAGCGCAAAATTAAGGAGCAGATTAAAGGCCCTGTGCAATCCATTGAATCAGCTGGGGAAATAATAATCACATTCAGCCAGACCAAGGATGATGCACCATCTGTAATGCAGCTGTCGGGCAATGACCTGGATAAGCGCTATGAAATGACAGAGAGAGCTGTGCAGCAGAATATCCTGGTAGCTCACAGCATCACAGCACCTACCTTATTTGGTATCATTCAGCAGGGCTCATTTAATGCAGCGGAATCTGCAGATTTGTTTGAGATATTCAAGGTGACCTATGTGAGCTCAAGGCAAAAGCAGATAGAATGGATGATAAACTACATGGCGCAATTGAGTGGCTCATCTGCAATACTCAAGCTCGTTGATGTTACACCTATAGGAACTGTACCACAAGTTGATGCAGCAGCACCTGCAGCTGATGTGGCAGCGGATCCATTAGCAGCTGGAGAGATTGATGTGGCAAAAACAGCATTGAATGGGGCACAGATTGCGTCAATTATTGATGTAGTGGCAGCCATCAAGGAGGGAGTATTAACACCTGAGGCAGCGCTACAGGTACTATTGGCATCATTCCCTACCATTGCAGAGGCACAAGCTCGCGAGATAGTGGGATTGGAGAGCGCAGGCATGGACTTTTGTAACCACAAACAGCTGTTTTCAGACCAAAGCATTGAGCTATTTGAGAAACATGGCGAGCTAAAGGAGCAATTTGAGATAATTAAGAGCGTGCCTGTTGAATGGGATACACCATCTGAGGAGGTATTCAGCAGAGAGCAGCAGATGTTTGACGAGATTGGTCAAATAATGGTGCAGCTTACTGACTTTGAAAAGGCTGTATTGACATTGCTACAGGAGGATGATGAGGAGGCAGGCTCAATTGCCAAGGCAACAGGTGAGCCATTGCAGGTAATTGTCCAGGTGATTGAGAAATTAGTGATCCTGGGCCTGTATGAAAAGCCATCCGTTGATGCTGAGGGTGTGCGTACAGGTGGCTCTGTCACATCAACAGGAGGGCAGGTGGTCAATCAGATACCAGGAGCAGAGCAGCCACAATATGAGATACGCTACAGCTATGAAACGCGAAAGGATGTACCACCTGTGAAAACCAAATCAAGGAATTTCTGCCTAGCATTGCTTAGATTAGATAGGCTATATTCCAGGGATGAGCTCTCAATAATTAGCTCACAGGAAGGCAGAGATGTTTGGAGATACAGAGGTGGATACTATACCAATCCAGACACAGGTAAAACCACACCATGGTGCCGTCACATATGGATGCAGAATCTCGTAAAACGTAAACAATGAATTACCTAATTTCAGCGGAAAACATCCGCAAGCTGGGGTTGATACATCCCAATACAGATACAAAACTGCTCACAGTAATCATCAAGCGGTCACAGGATATGCACATCCAGCCAGCAACAGGTACACCTTTATACAAGGCGCTACTGCTTAGGGTACAGAATAATGATTGGACCAATCCGGATTATGTTACATTGATGAATGACTATGTCATTCCTTGCCTGGTGGCATTCGTTGATTACAGGAGTGCCACATTGCTCAATGAAAAGCTCACAAACAAGAGCGTGGGAAGGCAGTCTGATGAGACAATGACAGCCAATGATGATAGTCAAAGTAAGGTAATGCGTGACCAGCTACGAAAGGATGCATATTTTTACAAGGAGAGATTGATTGGATACCTTAAGGATGATGGTGGTGTGATGTTTCCGGAGTATGTACAGAGCCCATGTGAACATGAGGCAGTTAGAAAGGACAGAACAGGGTACACACCAACAGGCTGGATAGTATGAAATTCAAGATATCACAGAAACAAATTGACAAATTAAAGCAATACCTAAATGCTAAGGACATTAAACCAGGTAATGCGCGAGCTCAGCGAGATAGCAAGCGCACACCGGCAAATAAATGAATTCTTTCAGGGTGATTTCCTTGATGCCATCAGCCGGGATGCTGCTCAATATCCATTAATGGTGGTCACATTGGCACCTGGTAATGTCAACGAAACAAGCGTGCAGATGAGCGCTACAATCACCATCTGTGATAAATACAATCATTCAGAATACAGGCAGATAAACGAGGTGCATTCTGACTGCTTGAGCATAGTGAATGATTTGAATACCACATTTAGACAGTACAGGTGGACAGAATTCGTGGATATCACTGATGACATTACCATTGAGCCATTCATTAATGAGGGGCAGGATATGGTGGCAGGCTGGACCATGTTGGTTAACTTCGATGTGTATAATGAATTGAATTGGTGTGATATCCCATATGACAATTATGATTTTGAGAATGGTCCTGCAGCACCTGAGGCATGCGGTGACATGTACACAACATATCAGCTATACGTTAATGGAGTGCTGGAGGATACATTCAGCATGTCCACAACAGAGAATAATACCATAAATATTACACTATAATGGCAACAACTACCATAAACATAACAAGCTCAGCGAATAAAGGCCTGTTTGCACAGACAGCCAATAGCACATCTATAACAAACACCACCACAGAAATATCTTTAATAGGCACAGGTGTTGGCTCCTTAAATGTGCCAGCCAATGGATTTCAAGTAGGTGATTCATTCCATGCAAAATTGATTGGTCATATTTCATGTAATAATTCAGCTACTATTGAATTGAGAGTTAAGTCTGGATTAGTTTTGTTGGCAGATACAGGTGTAATTGCATTGGATACATCTACCAATAAGCATTGGGAAATAAATATATATTTTACCATTCGTTCAATTGGTGCAGCAGGAGTGGCATCAATTGCATCCGGTGGTATATTCTCATATATTAAAAATTCCGGTTCTAATTTTGAAGGTAAAAATTTCAGCATCATTAATAATACCACATTTGATACCACCATTTCAAATACATTAGATATCACAGCACAATGGGGTGCAGCTAATGCAGCAAATAGTATTTATAGTGAATTGTTTATCTTGAATAAGATGTACTAATGTTTAATATATTTGATTACCTCAAGAGCCAAATACTCGGAAAGCAGGATTCCCTGGTATCAGGCACCAATATCAAGACCATTAACGGATCATCTGTATTGGGTAGTGGTAATTTAGTGGTATCAGGAGGCCCATCATTGGGAATTGTGACAGGTACAAATGTTACAGGTGTTACTGCCATAACTAAAAGCGCTACAATTACAATACCTGCCAATACAATTAGTGCATTAACTTTGCTTGAAATTGAGGCCAGGGCCATAAGAGTGGCAACAACAACAGGCACTATTGCATTTAGTGTGTATTTGAATACATCTGATTCATTGACAGGTGCCACATTGATGGGTACTTTTCAAACCATTACAGCATCTCAATGGTTTAGCCAAAGTAGAAGATCTTTACTTATTAATCCAAGCACAAATAACTTGCAATGTTTGAATACAGGTGCCACATCTCCGGATGATTTTGTGGCTACAGGCACATTGGGCTCAATTACATTTGACGAGACCGTAAACAATTATATTATATTTGCTGTGCAGCCATCATCCACAGCCAGCACATCAGCGGTCCAATATGCTTTTGCAAAGAGATATGTATAACATCACTAAAATATCAGACGGGTTTTCATTCAACGAAATGACCTATAATTTAAACGAGGTTGATGGAGCTAAGTACAGGGTATTAAGTGACAGCCAGCTGTGGGTATTTACTGATCAGGGCATCATCCTATTTGACCTAACATGTACTATTGATGGGGTAAGCTATACTGATATCAATCTCTTTGGTCAGAATCTGACAAATTAAAACAGATTTGCATAAATACGTATAAGTACGTACATGGCACAGGAGCAAATTTTCAGGCTATCTTTTCAAACATTCATTAGGTCACCATTTACCTATCTGTTTTTTGTGTTACTGATTGGATTAATATATCTTGGCAGGGTATTGATTACATCTAAGGACAGTGAAATAACATCATTAAAAAAGCAGGTAAATGAATGTGACCAGGAGCGTGTACGTGATAAACAGCTACTGCAGGAAATAGTATTTCAAGAACAACTAAATACGCGCTTAAATGGAAAATAAGGCCCTAATTATCACGTCAATTGTCGGAGCCATAGCATTGATATTCGCACCTGTGCCAAAACAGCAGCAGGCAGATGCACCAAAAGACCAGGTAACCATTCAAGCTGAGCGGTATCTTGAGGATCTCAAGGCACAGAATCAACATGCTGTGGATAGCATCAATCAAAAGGTAGACAGCCTTGAGCATATCAAACCAAAATATCGCTATATTTACAAGGTAATTAAAGCAGATACCAATGGTACGGCCGTACACTGATAAGCAGCTCCTTGATAGGGTAGCACAATTGAATACATTTAAGGGCTTGCCTGAGGGAAGGTGGATTCTGGGCGTGCGTTCTAATGAGGATATTCCGAATAAGTTTGATGATAAGTTTTATGTGTTTGACAAGGATAAGTTTGTCATGGTCATGTCCGGTACCACCAATCCAGGGGTGACCATATTAAAGCACTATGAATCATTCAACAAGCATGGTGCTGCAATCCTTGACAGCAACAGATGGTACTATGATGTGTGGCACTATGGCATGCACAGGAATAAGATAGCTGGGCTATTGCAGCGAGGTGCGCCTGTAATTGTTCACAGGGATGGTGATAAGGATAATAAATCAGAGGAGATTGGTCCAGGAATACCTGGATGGTATGGTATCAATTTTCATCTGAATTCACATGATATCAATACACAAACAATAAAGCATGATATCAATGCCTGGAGTGCGGGATGCCAGGTGCCAAACAATCCTGAAAAATACAGGCAGCTAATGGGATGGTTTAAAAGCCATCAGCGTGTAGTTAGCTATTGCCTACTTAAAGAATTTGAGCCATGAGTAAACCAAAAAAAGATATTGAATTCCACATTGATGGAAAAAAGGTGGATGTAAACGTGATCAGAAAGGATGGTAAAACCACCATAGAGATTGATTCAGAAAAATTGGATGTGTTATTGCAGCGATCAGAGAGCGGTTTGAATGTGACTGTTAATGATGCATCCGGGATATTGGGCAAGCTGTTTAAATTGCTGTTCAAAAGGCGCTAATTTCCTCAATTAGTTTTTTTCTTACTGCTTAACCGGGCCCTTGTGGTCCGGTTTTTTTGTCTAATGAATGTCTAATTTTGTGGAAAAAAAAGAATAAAATTTTGCAGTTATGTAAATTATGATTATCATTGTGCATGTCTAATTTAAAAAACAGCAGTATGAAAACAAACAAAATTGAATTGATTATTCCTTTGCAAAGCCAAATGTCTTTTATCATTATTATGGAGGATGGCACAGAATATCAAACATTACACATGAGTATGCCCGAATATGATGATGCGGATAATTTTACATTCGCGGATTGGCAGAATTACTTGAAAACAGATAACTACTTTAAAATTAATTGAGATGTCAGAACACACAAAACTATTGATTAAGGCACTATTGACAGGGATAGTGATGAGTATTTTAGTCGGATTAATTGAAACCTACCTATGAAGACAGTGCAATTGATTCAAAAGCTACAGGCAGCAGCATCTGATATGTGGCAGCTGGTGATGAGGCACCAGGATACGCTGGAAAATTTACAGCAATATTATGAGCGTGCCATCACGGTGGAGGACAGGAAAAGAATTGAACAGGAGATTGCATCCGCTGAATCCAATATCAAGGTGACCATCAGGTCCTATGGTTTAATAATGAAAAACATTGAAGAGCTATGTATGCGGTAGAGGTAAAATGTGAGGATTGCAGAGGCAAAGGCTGGGTTGAAATCATTGGAGCCTGCAGCAGGCCGGCATCCACATGTTGTGGCGGATGTGTTAAAGATGTTGAATGTGAAAATTGTAACGGAAATGGGTACTATTGGGAAGAACAAGAAGAAGAGGATTGAGCCAAGGCACATGGCCATCCCATTGGTGATGAGAGTCAAGTGGTGGAGGGATCAATCTGTGAGCTTCGATAGGGGCGGATCTTTTAACCTGGATCACTACATGCGAATATGTCAAATCAAAATTGAGCAGTATGGCAAGCTTTGACGAGCATTTCATGGAGGTATGCGATTGGATAGATGAATTGGCCAAAGAGCACAGAGATCATCTGCATGTGGAAAAAATAATAATATCAGAATTGACCCTGAAATTGTGCCATACATTGGTAGCCATGGATGAGGTCCTAAAAGAATTGGAATGAAACATTATGTAATTATTTGGATGGCATTGGCTGTGGCCTGTGCATTGATTTGGTGGGGTATGCTGGTATGGATTGGCTGGCCTGTGTTTGTTATCATCCCTGCGATTGGTTTTATTGTTCATTATTTTGCCAACAGAGGATGAAGCAGTGGAGAGTGACGTACAAATTTAAAGGCCCAAGTGAGTGGCAGCTGGGATACATGGCCATATTTGCCTATGACAGCCAGCATGCCAGGGAAAAGTTTCCCATGTGGCCAGGTTTAATAGTTAAAATTGAGGAGATATGATACACAAAATGAATGAATTGGTACAGCTCATAGAGATGTATGGGCTGAAAACATCTAAACGGAATAGGGAATTGGTGTACCAGCGTTTCTACATGTACAAAGAATTGAGGAAATGCTTAACATTGGAGCAGGTTGGTAGGTTGTTCGGTAAGGACCATGCGACAGTAATCTATGGAATCAAGATGGCCAGGATGTTTGAGCACATGAATGATACCATATACTTTGAATATATCAAGCACATCAGGGCTGATTATATGGCCATGCTTGATGGCAAGAGCGTATTTGGATTACGCAAGATTGATTATGTTAATGGCACAGCAATAATGTATGTAAACATCCCAATGGAGCGTGATGTATATGACAGCATTGAGGACGTTGATATCTGTCAATTCAAAGAGGTTTTGGAGTGTGTAACGAGTGTGTAATTACACACTACACACACCTATATGCAGTAGAAAAAAATCAATTCATTTTTGAAAAAACTATTTTTTCGCGTTACACACTGTGTAATTACACACTTTTGGCTCTTAAGCCCAGCAAATACTGATACTTTGAGTGTGTAAATGAGTGTGTAACGGTGTGTAAAAAGTGTGTAAATTTACACACTGAATTGAGGTAAATGTCAATTAATACTAATTTTGTGGAAAAAAGCAATGAAAAAAACGTACTTAAGAAAGTTAGCAAGTGAGGGCTATAGCATCATTCCGGTAGAGGAGGATAAGCGGCCCAAAGGTGCCTGGAAAAAATACCAAAAAGAGCACAGGTCACCGGATGAGGTGGAGGCATTGGATAGCCCATTGTTTGGGTTGATATGTGGCTACAATGATGTGGAGTGCATTGATGTGGACCTTAAGGTGATTGTGGGATTAAAGGATCAAAAAGAATGGTGGGCTGAATTCCTGCAATTCCTGGAGGACAATATTGAGGATTTTATGTCAAAGGTGACCATTGTCAAAACAAAAAACGCTGGTTTCCATATCCTGTACAGGTGCTTTGATGTGGCAGGTAATACCAAAATAGCCACATTGAAGGGGCAGAGCGAGGCAATCATTGAGACTAGGGGGATTGGTGGCATGGTGGTGCTGTATGACAATTACCTAAGCAAGCGAAGGTATCACGATATGCAGTACATTACACCTGAGGAGCGCGAGATAATATGGGAAATAAGCCGAACGTATCATTACACAGGAGATATGCCCACAGAGGAGCCAAAAAGTGGTTCATTTCAAACAGAGGGAATTAGTCCATGGGCAGATTATAACAGCCAATACTCAGCATTGGATTTGATTTCGGGTGATTTTGATATTACAAGGAGGACCAATTCAGCATATATCATCCGCAGGCATGGGGCAAAGAGTCCACATTCCGGATATGTGTACCAGGATAGTGGATGTATGTATCTGTTCAGCACAGGTACCATATATCCAGCAGAGCAATTGCTTTCCCCATTCGCCATATACGCATACAAATACCATAACGGTGATATGACAGCAGCAGGCAAGGATCTGTATGAGCAAGGTTATGGATCCAGGGCGATGCCTAAGGTGGATGTGCCAAAGGTTGTGATGCCCAAGGAGGAGAAAATAACCAGGCAACAATTCCCCATTGAGATATTTCCCGAGAAGGTACAGAGCTATATGCTGCAATCAGCCAATACATTGGGCCTGTCAATTGACTACATGGGCAGCTCATTCCTATGGGTGCTCTCAGTAATAATTGGCAATAGCTTGAGAATGCAGGTCAAGCAGGGTTGGTATGAGGTAGCATCCCTATGGATTGCAGTGGTGGGTAAGCCAGGAATAGGTAAAACGCCATCCATAAATCAGATAATATTTCCATTAAGGGAGATGAATATCAGAGAGCAAAAGGAATATGCCAGGAAATATGCCAAGTACAGGGAGTATGAGGCCATGGATAAAAAGCAAAAGGAGTATGCGGAGTATGTGGAGAAACCTGTGAGCAAGCAATTCCTGGTAGGTGACATTACGCTGGAGGCATTAATTGACCTACATGAGCAGAATCCCAATAGTGTTGGGGTGTTTAAGGATGAGCTCGCTGGATGGTTCAAGGATATGAACAAATACAGGCAAGGAAGTGACCTGGAGTTTTGGCTCTCATCCTGGTCCGGCACCAGCATATCATTGAATAGGAAAACATCCAAAAGTGCATTTGTGGATAAGCCAATGATACCTGTATTGGGTGGTATACAGCCATCCGTATTTGATGAATTCACCACAGGTGAGAACAAAGAGAATGGATTTGTGGACAGAATACTGATCAGCTATCCTGAGCTGAGGGTCAATCACTACAATGCCAACAGCATGGATAAGGTGATGAGTGAAATGTGGATAGGTATACTGCATCAAATTAAATACAGAATTGATTCAGCCTATTTCAAGATGACTGATAAGGGTGATATACTTACCATGGATGTAACATTCAGTGATGATGCCAACAAGGAATGGATACGCATACATGACAAGCTCACGGATATTCAGAATTCCGATGATGAAAATGAATACATGAAGAGCATGCTGCCCAAACAAAAGAGCTATATTCCCAGGTTTGCATTGCTGCTCAATACATTGTGGTCCATATTGGAGAAAGGATCTCAGATTGAGCATGTGAGCAAGGAGAATATTTTGAGGGCTGAGCTGCTAAGTGAGTACTTTATCAACATGAGCAAGCTGGTAAAACAGGATGTAAAGGAGAAAAACGAATTGATGCAAGCAGGCAAAACAGCAGGCAGTGATAAATATGCTATGCTAAAGGCAATGTTCAAAGCCAATCCTGAGCTAAACAAGACTACAGCTAGCGAGGTGTTAGGTGTATCCAGGAAAACAGTATATAACATGCTAAAACAAATAGAAAATGAACAAGCAAACAAGAGAAAGGCTAAAGCAGCTGGAGCTGCAGGAGCTACAGATTAAATTCCCAAGCGTGCCATTGCATTGCCTGGCACAGAGTGCATTCAAGGAGACCAATGCCAACGAGCTCACAAAGACTATTATTCGATTTATCCAGCTCAATGGATACCAGGCTGAGCGTATCAATACCATGGGCAGATTTGTAGGCCCTAAAAAGTACACAGATTTTGATGGCAGAGAGCGCACCATTGGCAAGGGAAAGTACATTCCAACCACAGGCACTAAGGGCAGTGCTGATATATCTGCTACCATTGCAGGCCGGTCCATAAAGATTGAGGTGAAATATGGCAAGGATAGGCAGTCAGATGCACAGAAAAAATACCAGGAATCAATTGAACAGGCAGGAGGTACATACATTATCGCAAGAAATGTGGATGGATTCATTGATTGGTTTGATAGTTTCATTGCAGAAATGAAATAGTTTTATTACATTTGTAAACAAATAAGCAGTAATATGAAGAAAGAACAAGTACAGGCATCACTGTATCGCAAGGTATGGGATGCCAAGAGGCAAATTGGTAAGGTGTACAGGAATGCTCAGAGTCATCATTCTAAGTATGCCGATTTAAACAACATTCTGGATACGGTAGAGCCTATCCTCTTTGACTATGGGCTGATATTGATGCAGCCAATCAGAGAGAACAAGGTGGTAAGCCAGCTCATAGATGTGGACAGCGGTGATTTAGTGGAGTCATGCATTGACCTGCCCAACATCACGGATCCACAGAAATTGGGTAGTGCTATATCCTATTTCCGTAGGTACACATTGAGCAGCTTGCTGTCAATTTCCACCACAGATGATGATGATGCACAGAGTGCAACAAAGGAGATGGCAAAAAAGCCAGCAGCATCTGATGACCTGGTGAAGAGATTCGTGCAATCATTGGCAGATGGTACAGCGAAATGGAACATTGAGAAATTCAAGGCCAATTATGAGCTCAATGAGGTGCAAATTAAATTAATAGAAGCGGTATGAAGATTAGAGCCCACCAAATGGGTGATATTATGACATCACCCAGGAACAAATCAGAGCAGCTGAGCGAGACAGCTAAGGCGGTAATTAGATCCAATGTAAAACAGGAGATATTTGAATATAAGAATCAGATCAATTCAAAGTACATTGAGAAGGGTATCACACATGAGCAGGATAGTATTGACCTACTAAACAAGGTTAGGCTCACAGATTACACCAAACACTATGGCAGGATTGACTATGTACAGCTGTCCGGTGAATGTGATATCCTAACTGATGATACAGTGATTGATTTAAAAACATCTTGGTCACTGATTACATGGCCTGGCACACCAGCTGAGGCACACAACAAAGCATATGAGTGGCAGCTAAGGGCATACATGTACCTGTACGGAAGGCCAAAGGCTGAGTTGATATTCTGCATGGTGAGCACTGACCCTGAGCTGTGCAAGTATGAGCCTGAGGATATCCATCAGGTGGACCATATTGACCCATACATGCGTATCACTGTTGTGAGGTATGAGCGTGACCTAG
>Ga0181343_1001065_pt1 | contig 11083 bp, 3 predicted proteins | sample Su13VDMLBSD_FD_130110 | JGI IMG/M metagenome (GOLD analysis project Ga0181343, IMG submission 130110) | Freshwater viral communities from Lake Michigan, USA - Su13.VD.MLB.S.D | ecosystem: Environmental > Aquatic > Freshwater > Lake | place: USA: Michigan | collected 2013-07-15 | reverse complement strand
TGAAACAGAATTAGCTGGATTACCTGAAGAATTGGCTACTGTTGTTTCTGGTTCAAGAAATAGAATTGAAGCAGTTCAGAAGTTAGCTAAACACATTGATACATTGCAGGATGATGATTCTAAAATTCAGGCTGCTGGTGTATTAGAGTATTTGATGCAGCCAATTAATGAAGCTAAAAATGTAGATGCAGAGGTATTTGAAAGTATCCCTGCTGACCATCAAGCTATGAAATTACTGCAAGCTTATAGTAAGTTGTCGAATTCTTTAGAGAATACTCCTAGTGTTCGTAGAGCTTCTGAGCAGTTTTTCCAATTACTGGAATCAAGTCCAGTTGAGCGTATTAGTCCAGAAGTAACTGAACAGATGCTTGATACTCCACAAGGTATTGATGGTGTACGTCGAGCTGTTACTATTGCAGAGAAAGCACCAGATAAAGGTAATCCACAAGCTATACGTGGAATACTGGAACATGCTCGTAATGGTAAGTTAGTACTTAAACCTTACGAATTTAAAGCATTGCAGAATAGTTTAAATATCATTCAGGCTAAAGAAGCTTACTTGAATGAAGCTGCTGTAAGAGGTCTTAGATTAGAATCAAATGCTGTTTCTAAAAACATCATTACTGATTTAGGTGATACTTACAACACCAGTCCTTCTGCTGCTTTGTACAGCAAGATGATTATTGATTCAGTAAAAGCTAATGACACTCAAACTGCTAAAGCAGCTTTGGATGATTTAGGTTTGTTTGTACAGCACATGCAGAATAAATTGACTGCAATGAATGACCATTATGCGTTGGGTGACCCTAAAGCTCCTAAGCTGTCTTACATGGCTCTGACTCCAGACCATACCAAGTTTGTGCCATCTACCGAGATTAACTCTAAGTATGGTGGTGTATTTGTAAACTCACTGAGTACTAATTCTATTTCCTTGGCTCAGAAAGTCGAGTTAGATACTCAACTGATTACATCTATTTACAATGGCATGGTAGATGCTTTCCCTGAGTTGAATGGTCAGAAGTTTCTTGAGTTAAAGTTAAATCCTAAGATTTCTGGTAACCCAGAAGCTATTGTAAAAGCTTATCAGGAAAGTACACGTAAACCTCCTGTAGCGGCTCCAGTTCAATCTGTAGAGTCAGAGGTATCCAATGAGCCAGCTTCAGTGATAGAAGCTGTTGTAGAGGCTCCTGTTGAACCAGAAGTAGTAACTGAAGTTGTTACTGAGGAACCAATACAAGAAACTACTGAACCTGTTGTTGAAGTTACACCTGTAGAGGAAGTAGCTAATGAAACGATTGAAGAAGAAGTTACAGAAACGGAGGAAGATAGTGTACAGGTGGATTCAAGAGAGTCAGGGTTAAAAGCTATATACCCTAACTTGATTAGTTCTGTACGTAACTTCTTCTATGAAGTATTTCAGTTACCTAAAGAGAATCCAATTAGTAGATTTACTACTATGGAAGGTTTACCAATTCAAACAGTAATGAACAGCTTGTCTAGTATTAATGTATTTGAACGTACCATTGGTACAGGTAAATCTGCATTAACGAATGAAGTAGCTATAGCTTATTCCAATATCCTGAATCCTGATAACAAGGGTTCTATTTTTTCTATGGTTCAAGATGCTATGGTAAGTAGACTAAATGATTTTTTAAATCAACCAGTTAGCTCTACTTCCAGTGTTACACGTTTAGAAGTTTTGAACCAAGGTAAAAACATTACTGGTTGGAAACAAGGTGCAGTATTAAATGTGACTGAGCAAGATGAAAATGGAGTTCGTTACAACGATTCTTTGCTACAGTCTGCTGTGTTGGCTGGTGTTCAATGGTTTATCAGTTATGGTCAATCAACTTCTCCAATGTCTGATGAGGATGTTGAAGAAATGGTTGGTACATCTATTTATGCAGTGCCTGCTGATAAATTAAATATCTTGAATAACTCATTAGGCAAAGATGAGGTAATTCAGAATATAGCTAATAAGGTTATTAAATACTGGGGTTTACAGAATAATCCAGATGGTGACTTAGGTTACATTTATGGTATTTCACAGGCTGTAGCTTATGAGGTTCTTATAGGCTTAGAAGCTACTGGTGCTATGAAATTGGAGTATGTGGATATAGCTGATGCTACTGGTAATGTGAAAACACATGTACGTGTAGTTATATCTCCTGAGGATAAAATCACAGTGGATAACCCATTAGGTAAATACAGAACTTTACTTGATGAGTTAGTTTTATACGCCCCTGAAAAAGTTATCTATATGGGTAATGATGTAATCCCTGTAGCTACCAACAAGATGAATAGTTTCGGTGTTAAGAATACACCTGAACAACTTGATGCTATTAAAAATGCTCAAGAGTTAAATGAATTTAAATTGAATATGTATACAGCAAATTTTATTAATGCTGTAGGTAGTAATGGTTTGATTGAGTTGTTTGGTGGTGGTATTCCAAAAGACACTTTCAATGCTATAGACCGTGCAACTATTGAGGGTAAAAACACTACAATTATATCTGCATTCAATGAGTTATCTTTAATGATGGCTGAAATGAATAACAGGGTAATTGCTGGTGAGGCTAAGTCTATAGATGATTTACCTGTTAAATTTGCTATGAACTTTTCTAAAGTAGAACGTATGCAAATGCTGGGTAGTCATACCCCACAATCCAGTAAGTTAGTTCGTGCAGCTCTGTTACCTACATGGGCTACCATTGATTTAACTGATGGTAAGAATATGGATTTCTTCTTACTTGGTTTGGCTCAAGCTACTGGGGTTAAAGTTGAGTTAGCTTCTGTGGATGCTTCTGTAGCTAAAACAAAAGGTTTAGTAGAGTCTAATTACAGACCTGTGCTTGAATTCTTTAAACAGTGGATTAGTAGCAATGATGTGTCAGGCATTCCTGATATAGCTGCTGAGGGTTCACTAGACCATACAGAGTTAAAACGTTTATTAGTTGAGGCTGGTATTAAACCATCCTTTGATGCTTTACATGCTCTGATGGAGTATGCCAAATATGAGCTGGCTGATGATGTAACTAAATTTAGAACATCAATGTTTATTGAGGCTGATGGTAAAACTAACGGTCCTATCAATGCACTGATGCTGTTTTCTGCTGGTACATTCAGTAATGGCTGGGTAAATAATATTGCTAAAGGTGGTGTGAGCTTAGGTGGTCCTAAAGCATTACATGAATTAGACCCAGTAGACTTGTACCAGACTACAGCTAATAGTTTACCTAGTCGTGTGTACTCTGCTGTTCAAAGTATGACTTCGCAGAATAATGGTAAAAGTTTTCTACCTAATGTAGAAGCTACCATGAAGCTGATGGATTTACTGTTACCTAGTTTTAATCTGGAAGTGAATGACTTAGGTGAATGGGCATTAAATGTTAAACGTGATTTAGCTAAGAACCCTTTGACTGTTACTATTTATGGTTCAGGTGTTAAAGGTATTGCAGATAAAGTGACTGAGTTATTGCAAGAGGCTGTGTATCAACGTATGACAGTAATGTCAGTAAATAAAGCTGACAATGCTAATTTATCTGATGCTCAGGCTATGTTCCCTGAATCTGAGAATCCAGATGTAGACTATGCAGTATTCAGAAATGCTATTGAGATTCTTCGTACAGATAAAATCTATTTCAATAAAGAAAAGTCTTTATTTGGTAAGTATTCACGTAAAGATTTAGGTCAATTGTCATGGAATAATCCAGTTAAATTCAAATTGGATAAAGATGATGTTGAGAGTATTTCAGGTAACTTAATGGAGTTAATCGTTAAGCCATTATCTACTTCCATATGGGAAGAAATGGGTAACTCTTTACAGAAAACAATGGATGCAATTGGTACATCTACTAATTTACATTCAATGGTTTATGCAGCTATTTATCAACATGAAGTGGATAAGGCTGTAGCAGTTAAAAAGGAAACTGATGACCAAGTACTGTATTTGACCCAAAATGAATTGACCCAAGTAAGACAGAAGATTGCTAAGTTTGCTCCTTTGGTTCAGAACCAAGGACAGCAATACTTAGTTACTAAGTCTGCTAAGGATAAGCTAGATACTCGTTTTTCAGAGTCTCTAGATGGTCGTTCTATTAGTGCTGGTATGTATGTACCAGTAGCTTCTGGTGTTGCTGGTAAGGCTTCTGCTGTCATTAGTGCTGGTGATGGTCGTATGATTCAGAATGTAGCAGCTAGTGGTTTTATGCAGAATGTGTTGTATGTATTTGATGGTGTAAATATCTCTGTTGATAACATCCAAGAATATAGCACCATGCTGAATGAGGCTTCTTATAAAGCTTGGATGGTAAATAATCTTGAAGGTATTTACGGTTCTTCTCAACGTTTACTGAACAGTATGAGTTCTGACTACAGAGCTGAGATAAGAGCTGTATTTAATAAGCTAAATAAGGGTTTAGAATTAGAAGATGTAATGTTGGAATTTTCTGCTTTGAACCGTCAGTTAGGTACTTTGAGAGATATGAATGCTGCACGTATTCAAGTCTTAAAAGAGATGCCAGTATCAAATGATAATATGGCTTCTGCTTCTTCACCTTACGCTACTGTGCCTGAATATTCAGGTACTTTGGAAACGAATGAAGCAGTAGATGTAATGAATAAACGTTGGTTTGAATTACGTAACAAGATTACTAATCCAGTAACTGAAATGGTTAACTTTGGACGTAATGATTCCTTCTCTGGTTCAGTAATTATTGGTGTACCAGCTTTATGGTCAATGCTTAAAGATAGCGTTGTAGGTAAAGCTTTCACCAAAGAACAACGTTCAGTCATCATGGATGTGCTTACTTCTAAAGCTACTGAAGGTTATGAAATTGCTTTGGGTAATATCAGTCAATTGACTAGTTACTTTAACAAAAAAGGTGTTAAGGAAATTGACTTAGGTCATTTAGCTGAAGTGAATGGTTTAACTGTACCTGACGATAAAATCATAGGTATTGTGAACCAAGGTGACCAACTGAATGCTGAGGTTATATCTCATGAGTTAGTCCATGCTGCTACTTTCTCTAAAGTGTATGCACATTACCAAGGTAATAGTAATAAGCTCTTAGGTGAGGCTGTAGGACGTTTGGAAGTATTGATGAATGAATTCATGAATATGTCTACTGAGTCTGATGATGCAGCTACAACTGAGGCAATTAAAACAACTCAGTCTGTAATAACAGATTACCTGAGTAACCTTACTATGGATGAGTCCATGAGAAAGGCTGGTGCATTGAATGAGTTTATGGCTTGGACTTTAAGTAATCAGGATTTGATTACTAAGTTAAAAGCTGAAAAACCTTCTACTTTAGCTGATTGGATTGCTAAGGCTGTTGCTGCTATCAAAGACATTCTGTGGGGTGTAAATAACAAATTTAAAGTACATGATAGTTTCTATGGTCAGGTCAGATTTAACTCTGCAATTGTAATGAGAGCTACTGAGTTATTGGCTACTGAGTTAGGTAATAATGCTTTATACCATAGAAATGTGAATGCACCTGATACCCGTTTAGAACGTATCAGGGATGCTATGGCACGTTTAATGGTAAGAGCTGATAGATACTTTGTTGTGAACAATGCTGGTACTGCTGTAACAGCCAGAGCTATTCAGATAGGTATTGATATGGCTAATGCTATATCAACTCATTTCCATATGAATGCTTTAGAGAAGGAAACTTTTCAAATAACTGTGGCAGCATTGAGTACCCACATGGATACCAATACTGCTGCACTGACTCGTATCCAAGAGTTATACAGTCATATCGTTCCACTGCTGAAACCAGCTATGTTTGTTAACCCAAATGCTACTGATATGTTGTCTGAAGAATCATTAGCAAATGAGAAGTACAATGTAGTGGTAGGTAAATTGTATCGTACAAGTGATTTGCTTGGACGTAGTACTTTACTGTCTAACTTCTTAGCACTGGCAATGGTTAATCCAGAGTTTAGAACAATACTGGAAGGAATTGCATTACCTAAGAATCCTAAGGCTAATGTCACTAGCACAGATGAGCTATTGGAATATGTAGGCTATGAATTCATTGATGGTTTAACTAAGTTGGCATCTTCTGATGTGAAATCAAGTAATGTACTTGGTGCATTAGATGCAATGATGAATGCTATGTCAGATGCTGTTTATGAGCATAAATCTGTAATAGCTAAATTAGGTAATAAATTACAAAGTGGTATCGATAGTATCAATGACTTTATGGTGAAGCAATTAGATACATTATCTACAGTAGGTATAAATACTACTACTCGTGCTATTGGTAATGTGACTAATACTTATGCTAAATCCCTTCTGAAAATAACCAGAGGATTGTTCTTATTGGCTACTGAAGAAAAGGCTAAAATCCTTTCTCAGGGAGCCATAGAAGCAATAAACAGAAGTGGCTTAGGTGACACATGGTATGAGTTGATAAATGACTTCATTGGCCGTGTGGATTCTAATGGCAATGTGTATCAGATGATTAAAGTAGTGAAGGCTTCTATTCAGCAAGTTCGTCAGAATTTTAAAGTGGAAGTACCACGTATCATCAGAAAGAAATTTACTCATGAGTTAAGTTCAACTCAGTGGAATCAATTGTATAAGGGTTTTGGTAAGACTGACCTTGTTTCTCTGGCTCAAGGATTTGATACAGATGCAGTATTTAATATGCTGTCAGATGATGCTGTATTGAACCAAGAAATAACTAGCTTAGAGAATCGAATCAAATCTGTGAATACTCGTTACTTCCCTACATTGCAGGGTAAAATGAAACAGTTAGCTAATTTTATGGTAACTAGTAATTCAGCTACCATGTTGCTTCGTAATTCTTATGCAATCCAGCAGTGGGCTAACAGTCAAGTAGCTGGTACACCTTACGGTGAAGCTCAACGTGCTGATATTGATATGCTGGTTACTTTATATAACCTGCAAGCTTTAGATACAGATATTAAACAGTCTATTGCTTCTTTGGTTCAGACTCAGAGAGATGGTATTACTTTCATATTTGATTACATGAAAGGTCAGCGTAAAACTGAGATGGATAAAGCTACTCAGGGTAAAGCTAAGTACAATCATTATAAAGGATGGTTGCCTAGTGATATTGATGTTACTAAGTCTCTAATCGTGGATGATGTAACTAATCATGCTGAGTTAAAGCTAAAAGGTTATGTATATGTAGGTGATTACGTTGGAAGTAATGCAGACCACTTAGCAGGTCACAAGGCTTATTACTTTGCTGAGGTATCAGGTAAGCCACCATACTCACAAGGTATCATGCAAAACGTGCGTAATACTGCATCTGGGATAGATGAAGCAACTGGATTTAGTTCTAATATTGTTGCTGGTCGTATTGTTAATCCTGCTGCTGTAGCAAGGGTATTACGTAGTTTAGCTAATGAAAGTGCTAACTCAGCTACCAATCATTTACTGCCTGTGTTCAATGAAGATGGAAAGGTTGTAGCTTTTGAACGTCCAATTAAACAAACTAAAATTGACTACCATATGCAACCAGCTAATGAGTTAGATAAAATCATTGGTGTGTGGAGAGGTAGACAAGTTGAGGAACATAAAGCAGGTCTGTTTAATAAGGTTTTAATTAGCAGACTGCATAGCATGTGGCAGGGTGATATGGTCAGTAATCCACAAGCATTGGATGGTTACGTAAACTTGTTAGCACCTAGCAATGATAAGGTTATTGAATATGCAGTGAATCTGTTTACTCCACAAACTAAAGCTTACATTGCTGAAGTGTTCCCAGATGGTGAATTCTGGGTACGTAAGGATGTCATGGTAGATGTGTTGGGTTATCCAAATGCTAGTGTTGCTGATTACTGGTCTGGTATCAATAGAATGAATCCAGAGGTTGAAAAGGTATTCAGAGACTTCTTAATGTTTGTATTTAAAGACAAAGCTTTTGCTACGTCCATTAAGATTGAGAAGTTTATTATGTCTGTGGCTAGTACCATCAGAACCAATATTGTTATACGTTCTGTTTTGGTTCCAGTGATGAATTTCTTATCATCTGTATTCCAGTTGATAGGTCGTGGTGTTCCAATTTTGTCCATAGGTAAAGGTCTTGGTACTAAGCTTGTTGAGATTCGTCAGTACACCGCTAGTAAGCTGGAACAGGTTGAAATTGAAGCTGAATTACGTGCTGTACATAATGACCCAAGAAAAGAACTGAATCTGAAAAACAGATTACGTTCGATTGTAGATAGTCATAAACGTATGTCCATATGGCCTCTAATTCAAGCAGGGGAGTTTAGTACAGTAGCTGATGTAGGTTTGTCTAAAGAAGACTTGGAAATCAGCTCAGGTAATTTCACAGCGTATATGGAAGGTAAGATTAATCAATTACCGGGACCATTGAAAACTGCTGCTAGATACGGATTTATTACTCGTGATACAGCATTGTTTGAAGGGTTACAAAAGTCAGTTCAATATACAGACTTTATAGCTAAAGCTATTTTGTTTGATGATTTAACTAAACGGAAGGGTATGACAGAGGAAGCAGCATTAGCTGTAGTGGTAGAGGAATACGTGAACCATGATAGATTATCAGGTCGTGTACGTGGAGGCTTAGAGAATCTTGGTTTGTTATGGTTCTATAACTTTAAAATTCGTATAGCTAAAATTGCTTTTAATATGGCTAGAACGAATCCATTTCAGACTTTGTTATTAAGTATTGCTCCATTACCTGCTGGGGTTGGTGTACCAAGTACGGATAACTTGATTAGTAAAGTAATGGATGGTACTGCATTGAACTCTGTTGGACCTGAGATGGCCTACAATAGCTTATCTCTGAATCCTTGGGTCAATATAGTGGATTGATGAAAGAAGCCCCCTAGAGTAATTTAGAGGGCTTTATTGCTTACTCGTTAACTATACGAGTAGCACTTTTGAAAATAGAAGGTTTTTGTTTCACTTCTACAGGAGCTTCCTTAGCTACATCTTTAGGCTCTGGATTATCCTTAATTTCTTCTTCTTCCTGTTCTGCATCCACTGCTTTAATTACTTCATCTAGAATAGAGCCTGATGAATGAACTTCTAATTCACCATCAGAAGATACCTGAGTAACTGCTGTGGTAGCTTTTTGTTCTTCTAATGGTGGTTCAGTAGTACGTGGTTTAGGGCCACGTTTGGCACCCGTAGTAGCAGCAGGTGCAGCTTCAACAGTAGCAACTACTTCAGCTACTTGTTCTTCTTTAGTTGGGTCAACCGAAAGAGAAGTAGTACCAAACTCACCAGCCATTGGAACTAAGCTTACTGTGGCTGCTACAGTCACTGGATTACGGGTAGTGGATAAACTTACGTTAATATCCATTTCTGAAATGTCAGCTACCAGTAGTGTGCCTACGTGATTGATGATAGCTTGAATGACTTCTTTATCTGTCAGAATCAGTTGCATGTTTATACCTTCGCATAAAGTTTTAAGAGATTTAAGAAAAGTGGTGTTTGTACACCTGCATGAATAGCAGCAATGGCATCAGCCATATGCTCAGCCTTGGTAGCAGATATTTTACCTGCATGTTTAGGCCAGTTGGCATCAGGGTAATGTTGAAAAGCCTGATTAATCATTTCTTCTTTTGTAGCTGTCCGTTTATTACAGAATATCTTTTTTGACTCACTTTCAGATACTTCAATGATGGGTATCCCTGTACTTTTTAAAGCACCAAGGATACCTATACATATTCCATAACCTTTCATACTAGCTGCACTTTGTGACCCATGAGGTACTTCCACAAAGATGAATTTAGTATTTTGAACCAAAGAAAATACTCCACTGGATAGCTCCATAGCAGCTTGCAAATCGTAAGAGTTCATTCTTACTTGTTTGCTTTTTGGTTCCTCACCTGTTTGAATTAGGTGAAGTACAGGAGTACTAAGTACCCCTGTTTCAAGGTCTAACTTGGCTTTGGCTGCTCCCCAGTTTCTTAGGCTGGGGTCAAAGCCAATTACATCAACCAGCATTCTTTCTACCAAAGATACTGCCTTGGGCTGGTTTGGAGTCTGCTGCACCAGCAGGACCACTTGATGGACCAGATGGAGTTTTTGGACCCTTTTTAACTTTGTTTTTCACTTTACCTTTGTTACGTTCTAACCAAGCTTCCCAGAATTTAGGTTCAGCTTGTTCGTTACGTGCTTCAGGTACTGTGAATTTCAAAGTAGGATGCAGAGCTTTATCCACTGCATTTTCTTCACGGGTTTCATCAGTGTCATGGTATTTACCATCCTGACCTTTAACCTGTTTATTGACGATTTGTTTGTGGATAGCTAAAGCTACTTCCTGACCAGTCAGTTCTATTAATACAGGTACTGACTTAGGTACTTCTTTTTTCAGGTCTGGGTCATAAACATTGAGTACTTTTTCTTCAATGTCTACTTCACACAGAGGCTTACCAGCTACGATAAGGCAGATGTCATCAATGACAGTAAAGCCCGGTAATGGCATCTTTTTCTGATTGTCATTAACGGAATAGTTCTGACCTTTGGCATTAGTTACATAGAAGGTTTCTTTGTATTCTTTGCCATCAATAGTACATAGCAGGTTAACTGCCATAGCACCTGAACCAGCAGTAGTAACATAAGCTGCTTTGATAACTGGAACATAAATATCAGTCTCGAATAAGGTATAACCACCTAAACGGTCCTGAGATTCTTCTAAGCCTGAAGTGGTTAAATTAGCAAATAATGACATAATGAATTTCCTACTTGTAGAACTCAGTGAGGTGATTTAATAGCAACTGAGTATTGTTGTCGATGAAAGTATGGTCTTTATCAAAAAGACCTATTGGAGAACGCACACTAAGACCTAACGTGCCTTTAGTGGCTTTGGTTTGGAACACATGCTTATAGCCCTGAATTTCTTCTTCTTCAGAGATATTGAGCATAGGATTTGCATACTTCTCTAAATCCTTAATAGACACCTTTTTTGCACAAACAATGGTTGAGAACCAAGCTTCAATACCATTGTTACGCAAAGCACCTTTGATAGGCACTTTGGTTTTCATTTCCATATTCTTTTCATCTAAGGTGTCTTTTAGGTGAGCAGTCAGGACGGTTGGTTTACCAAATACGGTAATCTTTTGCATC
>Ga0181343_1001064_pt1 | contig 11087 bp, 17 predicted proteins | sample Su13VDMLBSD_FD_130110 | JGI IMG/M metagenome (GOLD analysis project Ga0181343, IMG submission 130110) | Freshwater viral communities from Lake Michigan, USA - Su13.VD.MLB.S.D | ecosystem: Environmental > Aquatic > Freshwater > Lake | place: USA: Michigan | collected 2013-07-15 | reverse complement strand
TTCAGTCAAGAAAGACAATGGAAATTTCTTTTCCTCACGACCAGCCAAGTGAGTAATGATAGGAGAGATCTCCTCTGGACGTTCCATAAGTGCGTTAACCAACGAGTTAGTGTCGGTCATTTGTGCATCATTATAGTACGTTTTAAGAACTTGCATTAGAGCCATAATTATATTTTTTTAAAGTTAATTGTTATATTGTCTGGTTATCCAAACAATGCTTTTAGATCCAGATTATCTGCATCAAATTTCTTTCCTTTTCTATCGTTAGTCTGCATTGACTTAACTCGCTCTTCGTTTTGTTTAACTCTTTCTCTTAAACTAGAAGCGCTAGCAGTCTTTGCTTTTACATCAATAATATCTTTTAGGTTAAATCCTTTGTACATCAAATAGTCTAATGCCAACTTAGCTTCTATGTTAGCTTTAGAATAATCAACATCTCTACGAGTCTGACCGTTATCATTAACTGGTTCAGAAATGTAATCAAAGAACTTAGCCTTTTCACGATCTGGAATACGGATACCAGCAAACTCTTTTCCTTCTTGAATTGTGTTTGCTACTCCCTCCCAAAATCTTTCGTTTTCTTCAGCAGCACGTTGTTGTGCTTCTTGTTGTTGTCTTACCATTCCATCACGTTCTTGCTTTTGAATAGTAGCAAGGTTACGTTGGGCAACTTTAGCACGATCATACAACTTACCAGAATCTTCGTAATCGTTAATCATGTCTTTGATAAACTCATCATCATGACCTTTAGATCTTAAAAATTCACTAATCATATACTTTTGAGTACGACTATCGTCTTGCTCAATTTCCATGTGTTCAAAACTTGTTCTTGGGTTATAAGCTTCAAAGAACTTTTCAGGATCTCCACCAGCCATTACAAAATCTAAATGCTTTTGAACCATTGGGAATTGTTTAAACAATCCTTCAAGTTGTTCTTCAGCAATGTTTTGTGCAATGTCTTTAGTGAATTCTGCTAAACCTTCTTCGGTTTCTGCATATTCTTTTTCCACATCATAACCAAGTGATTTAGCAATAGAAGAGATAATACTGTCATTATCATTACCGCCATTATCACTGTTATCATCAGTATTATCGTCATCATTAGAATTATCATCAGAAGCATTGTTATTATCTTCATCATCTTCTGTATCATCTTCGTCATCTAATGGGTCGTTAACTGGTTTCTTATCATCTTTATCTAAATCTCGATTCTCATCAAGTTTTAGATCTGAACCGCCTTTCACGCCTTCGTCTGCGCCAGTTGGTTCGATTCCATCCCCTAGAACATCGTCTAGAGAAATGTCTTCAAATTTTAGTGTTGGTTTACTCATATCACAAAGATATATTAAGGGTTTTAATTAGAAACTATGTAATTATTTTTTATAATTTCTTTTATTATATAGCACTTGTAAATTTGAACTATTACAAGTGTAGCATTTTTTACCTCCATCTTCAAACTTTTTTTTTGTATTTTTAGGTACAAATACTGGTTGATTAGTAGATTCAGGTACTGCAAATCTGTCTAAAGATTCTCTAGGAGTTTCTATTGGTTGATGATGATATACTGGTTTTTCAGTCATCATTGCATTTAATGCTGCTCCAACAGGAGTTGCTGATGCAAGAGATAAAGCAGTTCCCGCTATTCTAGTAACTGGATGAGGGATTAATTGCATCATATTTCCTGCATACCCTATAGGATTTTTATTTACAGCATCACTTACTGCTCCTATAGCAGATAAAGGTCTACTTAATGCTGGATTTATTGCTCCTACAACTTCCATTCCTATTTGAGGAATATCCCATCCTTGTTTTTGAGAGTTTTCTAATGACTTATTTAATGTAGTATTAGGATCATAATTTTGTGGTATATATCCTGACACAGATGCCATTGGTATGCATCTATTTTGTTCATTAGACCAAATGTATCCAGTAGGACAAGAATTTACTTTACCTCCAGTTTTTCTAATCTGAATAGGAACTTCAGTGTTAGACATTACTAAAGGTTGAGCTTCAGATTGTCTAGGTTGAGTAACTTTATAATTAGGAGTTGTAGCAGGAGGAGTCGGCATCTCAATTTGTGGTTGAGATTGCTGAACTTGTGTTTGTTGTTGAACTTGTTGCTCTTGAGCAAATTGATCTAGAATTTGTGGATTTTGGAATACATCTAGTATGCTTCCTGTATATCCAACTTGTTTTGCTTGTTCAAGCAATTGTCTTCTAGTCGCATTATCCATTTACTTTTATTTCAAAAAAGTCAACTTATATTTTGCCTTATTAATATCTGCTTTAATCTCATCTAGTAAGTTATTGAATTCAGAGAACTTACTTTCTTTTTGAAGGTCATCTACTTTATTCTTTAAAGTATCTAATGCAGTTAAACAGTTAGTTACATCTTTAAATTTTGGACTAACATTAAAGTCCATAAATGTAAGTAATGTTTCAGAAATACCTTGGTAGTTTTCTACAACTTCATCTGCTCTACCTCGTAAACTATCATATAAGTCACCAAGAGTTTCGTGTGCAGCATAAGAACCTTGACCAGTCATTCCCCAATGCAAAAGATGAACTTTATTAGCAACTTCTAGCATACTTAAAGCTAACTCAGCTACCAAGTTATCTAATCTTCCAGAACCTCTAAATCCTGCTTCTAAGTCTTTAATTACTTCTGTTCCGTTCTTCTCTAAACTATCTAGAGGAGTAAGATATTTTGACATTAAGTCTTTCTTAGCCATGTTGTTTATTCTTGATTATTTTGTGCTAGTTTATTATTGATTTCTTGCTCTTTAAGTTCAAGTTGTTTTTGCTTAATCTCAAAGTCTTTCATCATTTTCTCTAAACTAGCTGAATTCTTTTTATCATCTCCTTCAGCACTGATAAGAGCAAGTTCAATTTGCAACTGACGGTCTTTTTCTTTATCAATATTGTTAAGTTCCATTTGTTGTTGTTGAATCTGCATTTGTTGTTGTTGCTGTTGAGTCTGTGCTTCCTGTTGAGCTTTATTAAGTTCTTCTTGAGCTTTTTCAGCTTGTCTTATCTTATCTTTAATTTGTGGGAAACTATCGCTTTCAAATATGCTAATAGCTGCTGACATTGGAAGACCATTCTGAACTGCAGCTTGTGCAAATCCTCTGATTGCTTGCAATTTCTCTACGTCTTTACCTCCATCAGATACAAAAATTCCGTATTCAGTTTCCAAATGTCCAATACCTTCAATGTCTAGTTCTGCTAGAGTATTGTCTGGCATTACAAACATTCCTTTTTTACCGCTAATCCAAGCAATTTTAGAGTAATCAATTAAACCTTGCAATTCACGTTGCTCAAAGTTTGAGAACTTTCTAAATAAATCTTCAGTAATATGTGAAGATTGTACAATGGCTTGTTGAGATGTTCCTTTTCCCTCATAGGTTCCCATAGAACCTTGACGTTGTCTATTAACACCACTTAACTTCTCCCATTCAACCATGATTGATTCTAAGAGGGTAAGGTATTGTGAGATTGTCTTAATTGACATATCCAACACAGATTGGTGTTGCGGAGAAAGTTGTATTCCCTCTTTGTTATAATCCACCCAAGCAATACCTGTACCCTCTACAAAGTACATGAACTTATCCATATCCCAGTTCTTAGGGATCATGTTAATATCGAATTGAGCAATAATGTCTTTTGACCTGGCTATTGCTAATTCCATTCTGTATTTGTAAATATTGTAGTTGAGTTGGTAAGGTATTCCAAGACTAACTAAAGAGATAGGTTGCGAATTAATATCAGAGTATTTTCTTCCATTAATTGGCAACTTACAAATTGATGGGTTATCCATGCTAGTTCTTTGAATAGCTAATGGATTCATTTTAATATAAAATCTTCTATCAATTCTAATTCCTTCCCATACTTCGTTAACCCATTCCCATTCGAGAGTTGCATTTGTTTGTTCTTTCATCTCTTTAGTGAGTTTGAAAGTTTCATCAACTTCTTTTAATTCTTGAGTTCCCGTATTGGGATCTATGTAACTTAGGAAACCAATTCTTTTTCTTGATTTCCAGTAAACTGTAACGATTTCAATTAATCTGTTACGGTAAATATTATCATCAGCACCGCTTGCTTCTGCTCTATACAAAAGATAAGCTTCTGCAGATGTGTGAGTAGGGGATTCTAATTCTAGTATTTGTTCATCAGATAAAAACTCTCCATAAGCATCAATTATAGTTGAAGCATGTGAGAACTTTCTAATGATTGCCCAATCTCCATCTTCTACAAAGTCGATATCTGGGTCTTTATCAAAGTCAACATCTAGTGGATTAATAACTTCGTAAAATGGTTCGTTACGTCTAACTCCTTTGTGTGAGTAACACTCCCCTGCAACTAAAAAGTGAAACCATTGCTTTTGAAACTTATCATAAATCTCTTGTTGACTCATAATATAATTCAAAGAATGTTGTCCTCTAATTGCACGTGAATCTACGTAAGAACGATTGAACTCTTCTTGAATTTGCTTGGGAAGCGGAACCTCCTGTTGTTCTCCTTCTACTTGTCCTTGTTTAATCAATTCATTTAAGAATTGTGTACGGATATTATTTAGTAACAAGTTTTGTAGTTGTTCTTCTTTCTGACTTATAGCATCAGGATTTTGTACAGTAACTGAATACTCTAAAGGACGCTTAGATTTCTCTCCAAGAAGTAAATCAATAATGGGTTTAATGATTGGGTAGTTTCTAAGCTTAGTCGGGAAATTCTTTCTAGTTTTACCGTAAGGCTTAAGTACATAGTTATAGTCTTCTTCATCTATTACTCCATTATAGTAGTCATACAAAGATCGCAAGTACGCACGACGTTCGCTAATTCCAAACTTTGACAAGTTAATAAATGCGTCAACACAATCTTTTTTCCATTTCTCATCTTTCTGTGATAGTGGAACTCTTTGTTTAGGTATATGAGCTTGTCCGTACATTAATTACAAAATTAAATTAAATTCTTAGTAAAGATACAAAATTAAGTAATTTATTTGGTTATTTGTATATTTTATCAAACCAGTCATTGGCAGAGTTATCGTTAATTTGAATGTAGACTTCTTTGTTGTACAATTCTCGCATATGATACATAGCTATCATTAATGCCATAGCACGGTCAAAGTTACCTTTACGATTAAATTTAATTAACTCTTGAAGTAGTGCTGGGTCATAAATCTTATGTAAGTTAAGAGTAAAGTTTCCTTCTTCGTCAGCACCTCTGCTATCAATAAGCCAGTCTCTAATGTAAAGTTCTCCTTGGTTCTTACGTTGCTCAGTCATGTGCATTCCATATTGCCTCTTAACTGTTTTGCTTCGTAAGTCTCTTTTATCTAGCATTTCAAACTCTTCTTGAAGAAGATGTAGTTTTCTAAATCGCTTAGCATAAGGTATAACTTCCCCTCGGTCATTCTCAAATCCTATCTTAGCGTTATAGTATTCTGCTAACATAAACAGATTTCTATTGTATTCGTCTTGAGTTTGTGGACGACCTACATAAGATGCTACAATTAAGTCATCTGGCTTAGACATGTTATTAGGAACTTTAATAACGTATGCTGCTCCCAAAGATCCTGACGTTCCAGCTTGTGCATAAGGGTCATGCCCAATTATGTACATATTTTTTGGGGTAAGTTGCTCTTGATCTGTCTTAAATGGAGGCTCATATACTACTACTGCACCTGTTACATCATCATCTTTCCTATGTGGGAACTTAGTAATTGGTTTAAATGGAGTGTTACCACGGAAATCTATCTTTCCTTCAGAGTTATAATACAATTCTCCTGCTACTCCAATAGCATCTAAGTTGTTTGCTATTACTCGATTGTACTGTTCTTTCAAAGATGTAACGTCAAAGGTATTTCCAGTAACTTGAAGAGTAGCTTCTTGTGGAGTAAATGCATGTTCAGCTACGTATTGGTCAAATGATTTAGCATCATTACCTTTTTTCTTCTTTTCTCTCTGCTCAAGTTCAAACTCTATAGCTGTATTGGTGTCACTATTCCCATCTTTATCAATAAACCCATCTAAGTTCTTGTAAATAGGGTGAAAGAATCCACAGTTAGTACCCATAGCCCCAGAATCCCACTCATTTTCAAATGCAAGACAATCATAAGCTTCAGGATGATAGAATAACTCTTCCAAACCTTCAAATCCAGGCCCTTCTTCTCCACCAGTACCAAATGCCACCATAGTTCCAAGTGTTTTAGACCCTTGTTTCATAGTTGGCATAGCTACTTCCCATGCTTTTAGCAACCCTGTAAAGGATCCTGCTTCTTCAAAGAAGATTAACTCACCTGCTTTACCACGAACTTTGTCTGGATCATCTTTCAAACTTACTGCTAGTATCTGAGACTTAAAACCTAGTGTTACATCGGCTCCATTTACGTTCTTTTTATACCCAGATTGCTTGTGCATATCTGTATCTTTAATTCTAGGTTGAGTCCAAGCTGTATTGTCATCAATAAATGATAGGATATCCCATGTTTTAGACATAATACCATCACCAATCAAGTACTGTTTATCTGATGCAAATACAAAATTCTTAGAATTACGTAAATGGTAGTAGTTTCTTGCTAGCATAGCTGCGGCTTTGTACGAATAACCTTTACGTCTAGCCTTAAGTACTACAATATGCTTGTTAGTTTTCCTAGCTTTTTCTATTGCTTGAAAGTAATCGTAATCCCCATCATAAAATGCAGGGAAAGTTCTCTCACGTTGTGAATATTCTTCTCCAGTTACTGGATCTACTACATCTACTACCCTATCTATAACACAATAGTTAAGATAAAAGTAATGGAACCCTGTAATGTGGACTCCATTTACCTCGTATCCGTACAAACATCTGTGTTTTTCCTCATCCCAAAACTCATAGTATCTTTTAGAGTTTTTTATTTCATCAGTGTAGTGCCCTTTGGTTAGGTAATTTGTTGATGCTGGAGAGAATAGGTGAGTATCTATAAATGTCATTATTCGCTATACTTATTTGTTACAACTCCTCCACGATTTGGATTATCTTTCTCTGCTTGTCTCTTTACCAACTCCTCTAATTTATCGAGTCCTTCAACTACATCTCCCATTTTAGATAAGTTAGCAACTAAGTCTTTTGCCTGGTAAATCAATCGTCCATTTTCATCCATTTCTGTTAGGTCAATAGTTGCAAAGTATTTTTCTAATTTAGTTACTGAAATACGTGCAGCTTTAAGTAGTTTAATAGCGTGAGTTTCAGATAACTCTTTATACTTAACCATTCCTGCTTGAAGCTTTGGAGTTATAGTAACATTAAAATCTTTAATAAGAATTTCCTGCCTTTCGTTCTCTTCGTATGTAGCATAACTAGATCTGTGGTCCACAAAATGGTAAAGAAATGCCAATTCTGTTTTAGTTAACTTACTAAATTCTGGAATTAGCAATGCATATGGAGATGGGAGTACTACATTCTCGCTTATTGTAAGTAAATCTTTCATATAGTTTTGTTTTGTTTTTCTAATTTACGCCTAGTTTTTTCATTAAGATGAGCTATGCGCCCTTTTTTTGCATGAAATTTTCCAAAATAAGGTAGTCTAATCATTTGAAAATCAGGTTGTTTCATTATTTCAGCAACAAACTTAAACTGATGAAATACTACATCTTCTATAGCATGCAAAGACAGGTTATGTTTAGTAGCTAATTGAATGATTATTTTCTTTTCTTTTTTTGTACTCATTTACCTCTAGTAATATTAATCTTTTTACCTTCAGACCCTATTACAGTTTTAGGCCATTTATTAAGTGGACATTTTGCTGTTTGTCTTTTAGCTTTTTTAAGCATTGGACATCCACATTCTGAACACTTAAATGTATCTGTAATAGATGGACAATCATTGCAAATTTCTATGCGTTGTTTATATTCTGCAACTGGTGTTGGAGGACAGCCTTCTGCAATATAATCCCACGTATCCACCGTGTAATTTTTAATCATCTGTAGTGTGCTCGGTTTGATCTTGTTGCTCATGTTCTTCTATTTCTATTGCGATTAATTTACCTTTAGAATCTTGTATAGTTGCAATGTAAAATGGTGCTTTATCAAACATCCAAATTACTTTGTTATCATACCTCATCAGCAATAACTGCTATTATCCTGTTCTGTTTTACTAGCATAGGATTAAGTTTATAGTTAGCTTTATCTTTTAGAATAGCTTTCTTATCCTTTAATCTTTTGACGTAGTTGTTTAAAGTATTGTGATCTTTAATCTCTAGTAGCTCAGCAATTTTCTTTTTATTTGCTGCAGAGCATAGATTTACTTCTGTATTATTATCTACAAGAGCTGCAAGGACTTTAAGCTCATTTTCTGTTAGCTTAAATAGCCCATTAAAGAAAGACAAATACTTGAATGTAGTTTGTGCTTTAATCTTGATCGGTTTCATTTGAGAAATTTATTAATTCAATTTTAGCTCGCCCATCTATTAATCTAATTCTGCAAGTTTTAGCATGATTGTTAAACTCTTCTATGTACTCAGAGATGTTTTCCCTGGTACATAGAAAAGATAAGAATACTTCTAGTTCTTTAGCAGACTTAACTAAGGCTTGCTTTGTATCTTTTACGAAGAGTTCTTGATTGCGTAACTCATCGTAATCTTTCAACGAGATTGTTACTGTGCCATCCATAAGTTTATAGATTAGTTGGTCCTTCTATTTTATTAGTTGGGATTACACCAAGTACCATAAACTCATTAATAGCTGCGTATTTTTTTCCATCAACTTCAAAGAAAAATCCTTCAGCTGTCGGATGAACTAAGATTTCATCTCCAACTTTAACTTGAGTACATTGTGGACCGCATGCTACAATAGTAGATGTAGATTTTTTTGCTGCCATAGCAGCTCCTTCTGATAATAGAATTCCGCTTTCTGTTTCTTTAACGGATGGGTCTGGAACAACTACCCAATCACGGGTAGGATTAAAATTAATTGCATTCATTGTGTTAGGTATTTGAATGCAAATATAATTAAATCTTTTACATAAGAAATACTTTTACAAGAATAATTGTAGAAGTAACTGCTGTAGCAATTTGGAAAGCTCTAAGTCGATGCGTTTTAATATCTAAATCTTTTTTTAACTGTCCAATCTCTTGGTTTTGAGAATCTACTTTTTTAGATAGAGATAAAGTCTTTTCTTGAAGTCTTTCATTACTCTCCATTAATGCTTGAGTTAGTCTGAAACTTTCCATCTGTTTATTATTTAAATAGTTAATCTGAAGATCTTTATCTTCAATTACCAAATATAAGATTTCTTTTTCTTCAAGCAACTGAAGAATTTTATCTTCTTGAGATTTATTTAGTATAACCTCTCCCGATGGTGTCCTGAGTATACACTGTCCAGAGACTGTCTTTATACTTAGTATCAGCATTAGGAATAAAGTAAATAGCTTTAATGACTTCATCTTTTTTAGTTTTAATAAGAATTTGTTTTTCTTTTAGTAAGGCAAGATGTAAACTATCTACTAGAATTAAAGAGTCTATTAGATTTTTAAGTTTTTGATTTTCTATTTCTAACTCTAATTTAGTATTATCTTGTTCTTTAGTAACTGGAAGTTCTGGTTCTGTAGTTTTAAATAGTATTAGTATGGTAACGACAGTTACTATTCCCATTAAAACTAAAGCAATAAGTTTTTCGTATTTGCCGTTCATTGCTGTGGTTGTTTAGCTTTAATAATATTCTCAGCTGCTGTTCCTCCAAATCCTGTAAGCACTATAATGACTAGCCAGTCGTAGATATAGTCAGGAGTTTTAGCTTCTGTTAAAGTACTGATAAATGCTAATACAAATAATACTAACAAAGTTAATCCAGAGCCTACTCTCTTAAAAGAAAGATTTCCGTCTGCTGAAAATATACTTTGCAACATTTCTTTAAAATTCATTTAATAAAGTATAAGTAAATTGTTTAAGTCCTGACTGTTTGCACTTAGTAAGTAACTCATTAAATTGTTGTGGGTTATTAAGAACTTGACATCCTGCAGACCATCTATCAATTAGTTTAGATACTAACTTTTCGTTTGCTCTGTGAATGTTAATTCCAAACATACCAGTTTGAGTTACTTTAGTTTCTTCAGCAATATTATCTTTATCTCCATCTCTAAACACAGTAACATTTTTACATTGTGTAAGAGCTTGATACTTACCCTGATGAAGACCTAATTGCCATGTATTAAGATATTGTCCAGGTTTAAGAAGAGCTGCACCTTTTGGGTTAAGTAAATTAAGTAACCAATGTGTCCCAGGATTAGTAGTGCAGGTATACCAATTGATTTCGTTATTATTTATAACTGCGATTAGATCATCAAACTCATTAGGTTTGTTAGCTTTAGATCTGATACCAACTAAATGGAATTGTGGAAATTCGTAGTTAAGTTTTTTGAACTCATTCTTAAGTTCGTCTATTGTGTAGTTTCTCATGGTTGTGGCGTTATATATCCAAAAATTTTAATGTTTATGTTTACTGAAGACTTAAGTCCATTTGTAAGTAAAATACCATTTGTACTTTCATCTCTTCTAATACCTATTCTAAAACTTCCATCACTTATATTAGTTGAAATTACATATGGAGTTTCTGCGTAATCAGGAGTTCCAAATTCTTGATTCATAGTCATTTGAATTACAATGTTACTGCATTCAAAATTAGTATCAGGAATTAATCTTATAGAATCTGGACGTTCTACAGTTCCACTAAAATTTGCAGTATAACTTAAATCTGGAATACTAGAAGAATACATGTAAGGAACAGTTTCTCCATTTTGTACTCTTAAATTAACTTCTTCATATGGTACAACATAATTAAGAATTATTGAGTTATCTTCTATATCTGCACGAATATTAGGTGAAGTTGTGTTACTTTGCTGAAAAGTAACATCTCCTGTCAATCCTTCTACAGATGTAACAGCTCCACTTCCAGAATTGGCTAGTAACTCTTCACGAATCTCATTAACATGCCAAACTTTAGCATAGTTATTTTCTAAGTCTTTAAATTTTAATTCGTTATAATTGTCTTTAGTAATTTTAGCCATTATAAATTTTATTAGTTATAAACTCTAATATGAACTGGGTGTGAAG
>Ga0181343_1001062_pt1 | contig 11102 bp, 8 predicted proteins | sample Su13VDMLBSD_FD_130110 | JGI IMG/M metagenome (GOLD analysis project Ga0181343, IMG submission 130110) | Freshwater viral communities from Lake Michigan, USA - Su13.VD.MLB.S.D | ecosystem: Environmental > Aquatic > Freshwater > Lake | place: USA: Michigan | collected 2013-07-15 | reverse complement strand
GAGACCATTCGAGCCGTTCGCGTTGGTGAAGTTGGCCTGCTGGCCGACTTCGGACTGCGTGATCGAGCCATCCGCCTGGATCTCGTACACGAGGTACGGGTCCATGGTGTAATAGGCGATGATCTCCGTGGCAGCCGTGTTGGCGGGCCAGCTCGGCGAAATCACCGGGCGCTGGGCGCCAGACGGGAGGTACTGACAACCAGCAAAAGCGCCAATAAAGGCGTCGCCAGCAGCAGCGGCCTCAAGGGTGCCGTTGGTGCCCATCTTCACGGGCTGACCCGTGTAGATGTCAGATGCGTAACCAGTAATGATGGTGCCGGCCATTTCACGGATCGTGCCCGAGGGGCTATACGCCGTGCGAAGGCCGAACGGAGCGTTGGTCGAGGACATCTCGAATTCCTTCCGCTAGGTTGAGGAACCCCAGCCCTATTCGAAAATAGGATTGGGAGGTGCTTGACGCAGTTCCGACAGCCCTTCCTCTTCCATCATGCTCGTCTTGGAGCCACGGGCGCGCGCCGCCATAGCGTCGTTGTCTGATACCACACGTTCCTGCTCTCTCAGCGGCGCGTCGTGATGCGCCTCTCTCATCAGGCGGTAGTAGAGACGGTCGGGCAGCTTGGCCGCGATCATCTCGTTGACACCGATGCAACCGGCGTACTCGCCGGTCTTCAGCGTTGCATATTCCCAACCCGGAACCTCTTCGGGCTTTACGACCTCATAGCCGAGCCTGATACGGGCTTGGACGCTGTCGCGAGGGTTGGTCGTGGTCAGCCAGCAAACATGATAGCCGGGGATCTCAGGGAGGTCCGGCAATGCGTGCTGATAGAACGCATTTCTGAACATCTCGATACGGTCATCGTCGGAGAGTTCTCGGTTCTCTGTAACGCGGCGATCTTCCATCGCGCGGCTACGACGTGCCGGATCGGCGGTCTTCTTCAAGCGTCCATCATCATCCAGTCTCATCGCTCGCTCCTTTTCAGCGCGCTGCCTTGTTCTGTCGATCCCAGTCCGCAAAGCGCCGAAGCATCTCTTTGCGACGGACGGGGTCGTCCCATACACCCGCTTCCTTCAGGGCATTCACCCTCTCAGGCGTCAGGTAAACTTGTGTCTTTCCCGGTGTCATCTCCCGAGAACCGCCGACCGGCGGTCCACGTCGGCCAGGCTTTCGTTGCTCAGTATAGTCCTCATCGTCGTCTTCTGCAAAACGATGAGGAAGATACTTCGAGATGCGAGAATTAAGTTCGTCCCAATAGCGGTCAGACGCGGGATCCAAGCCCTCAGCGACGAGGCTGGCGTCGATCGCCTTGGCGACCTGACTGTCAGGATCTGCGCTGTTGGCGTTGAACCACGGATTGTCCGCAGCCCACTGCCGCGCCTTCATGCTTACTGCCGCATTGGTTTGCGGCACAGGAGCAGACACATTCTGCTTGGCGCGATTTATCTCGGCAGCGCGGGCAAGCGCCATATCACGCTGGCGCAAGAGTTCAGGAACGCGAGCGCCGTCGCCAATCTCGATGGCCTTGGCCAACGCAGCTTCCGCAGCGTGAACGCCGCCAAGGGCCTGATTGTAGTTCTGGTCGAGCGAACCCTTTTGGAAGTTAAGGTTCTGATTTTCAATGGCTTCCAGCCTTTGCTGCAAGAGCTGGTTCTGCTGGATGAGCCACTGCATCTCTTCGCGCGTCTTATCGCGGGCGAACTTTTGGTTCTGCTTGCGGCGCTGACGCTCTTCGCGCTTCGCCTGACGGCGCGCGTCTTCGTCTTCATTGCGGCTGTCCGAAAGGCGCTCGTCTTCCTGCTGCTCGTCTTGAGCTTCGGCATCGGAGCCCTCCGGCGGGTCGCCTTCAATGATCTCAATTTCTTCTTCTTGAGCCTGAGCTTTCTCGGTGCTGTTCATCGTCGCCCCCTTAGATGAAGGACTTCAGGTTGAAAGGATCGTCGACGGCGCCAATCACGTTCAGATCGTCGATGATCGCGAACTGGACGAACTCGTCGAAACCTTCAACGCCGGGCGGGAGCTTCCGCTCAAAGCGAACGCCGCCGTACTTCGGGACGAAGACGTATTCGCCGACGCCGCACCACTGGCCTTCAGCCCAGCTCTCCATGGAGTTTCTGTTCTTATACGCCAAGGGGCCGATGGCGAGCACCTTCGCGACCTGCGTGTTGTCGCGTTCGGTGTCTTTCGTATTGTCGGTGAAAATGATGCCGCCCTTGGAGACCGATTTGGCCGCCCGGATCTGCACCAAAACGCGGGATCCGAAAGGACGGACACCCGGATCGACCTGCGGGAAATACTTCCCTTCAAGGTCAGTAGTCTCTCCACCTTCTTGCAACATGACGACGTTGGTCATGTTCCTCTCCTTCTTCTTTAGCCAGGGTCTCCTCGATGAGCGACATCGCTCTTTCTAGCCCTGCGTAAAAACCTGTCCGGCGACCATACTCAAAAGATGAGCCGTCACCGGGCTGCGACATAGTTTCATGCGCTACTCGATTTTTTTCCTCGAGTAGCGCGTTGATGATGATTTCTATCATATCCCCATCCTGTCAACGGATTATTTCCTCGCGTCGAAGGATTTAAGTCCGCTCTGAGGGCGCTTGTCGCTGTTGCCCTTCAGGTTCTTGTGAATGCCATACGAGGCGTGCTTGCCGACCATGTCGCCAATCATCTTCTTGCTGGCGCCGGCAGGCTCGTTGTTAACAGAAAGCCCCATGGCGAGGCGCTTATGCTGCGGAAGAAGGTTCTTATCCATGATCGTCCTCACGGTTGGGGGTTTATGCCTCGGCCAGTCGAATAGGCCGTCTTGATGCCCTGCTCTGCCTCGAACACGGCAAGCTCTTTTGCAGTCATATTGTCTTCGCGGTTCATGGAGATCTTAGCGTCTACCTCCATCTGGCGCTCGCGCATCTTGATCTGGTCGAGAGCCGCCTCACGCGCCAGACGTTCGCGCTCAAGGCCGATCTTCTCCTGATCAATCTGCGCCCGCGCCTGATCTGCGAGAGCCTTGCGCTGCGTCTCCGCCTGCAAGAGCTGCGCGGGATCGGCAGGACGAGGCGGAGCCATCTGCGCCATGACCTGCATGGCTTGCTGGATCACCGGCGGGAGGCCCTGCAAGGACTGCTGGATCTCCGGCATGAACCGCCTCGACGCCATCGCCAAAGTCCTGTCGACCTCGGCGTTGACCTCCTGATCCTTGCCCTCAAGGAACATATCAAGAGGCATCCCAACGGCCTCGCTGGCGCCCTCGTAGATCGAGAGAGAGTACCAGTAGGCCATATGCTCCTTGATATGCTGCAACACGCCCGGAATGTAGGTCGGCCCGATCAGCGGGTTCATGCCGAAGATCGGCGACATCAAGTAATCCAGATGCACCTGAAGATGGGCTAGGTGGTCCTGCATCGGGAACGCCGCGACAGGACGGCCAAGCGTCATCGCGAGGTTCTCGTTGACGGCGTTCAGCTCGATCGGCTCAGGGCGCTTGGCGAGAAGATCCTTCGCATTCGGGATCTTCGTCCGCTCAAGGAACAGCTCCTCGACCTTGCGCGCGTCATAGAGCTGCGGCTTCGCATCCGCACGCTGCATGACCATCTGCATCTGAGCCATGCGCTGGGCTTCAGAGAAGATGTTCGGGTCAGAGACGGGGATGACGTCCATCGGACCTTGGAAGTCCTTGGCCTTCGCCATCTCTTCGCCGGTCACGTCGACGATGTACTCGTCGTCGAGGTGCTTGGCGTTCAGTCGGTGCAGAACCTTCAACACCATCATCATGGCGTTGTGCTGGCGCGCATGGATGGCGGAGAAGACCGTCAGACCTTGCTCAAGGAGAGCCATCGTCGTGCCGACGGGCTGGTTCGGGCTCGCCTGCTTGAAGTCTTCAAACGTCGTCCGCACGACGCCCTTGCCGGCATCCACAACGAACCCAAGCAGGGAGAACAGGACTGGGTTCGGCGGATTGAACGGCACAGGCATGGCGATCTTGCGGACGTCGTCGACGCCGACGCCGCCCTCGATCTCCGTCACCTGCGTCGGCTCGATACGCTCAGACTGGCCACCCCGGTTGCCGCCCTTCAACTTCAACATGCCGGGGAAGTTGTTGATGTGGGCGCTGTCGAGCAGGGCCCGCAGGGCGCCGGTAGCTGCCGCCGACAGCGAACCGATCATGTGCGGCAGGCCAATCGGATAAGCCCCGCGCCACGGCACGAAGGGGAACTCCACAATGTGGATCAGTTCCTGCTGCGCGCTGTCGTCAGGATCCCAGTTGCGATAAACCGCAAGGGTCTCGCCCGTTGTCTGGTCGATCGTCACAAGATAAGGCGCAAGGCCGAACTGCTCCTCGAAGTCGAGGTAGCAGGCGACTTCGTAGACAGTCCGCAAACCGTCTTCATTGTAAGAAGTCTGCGATTTGCCCTCGATCTTGTCGTTCGCCTTTGCGGCGCCAGACTGCTGAGGCTCTTGGGGCGAGATCAGGTCGATGTCGCGGTACATGCCTGCACCGACGCGCTTCTCGAATTCAAGCTTCGTCAGGTACTGGACATGCGTCTTGCGCTCGGCGCTGTAGAAGCTCGTGGCGCTGTAAGGCAGATAGATGTCGTCGATCGGGATGAACATCGCCACAGGGCGGTTCTTCTGGTCGTCCCAATACATCTTGAGATACTGGGCGCCGCCGAGCGGCACCTGCGTCTCGAGCTGCTCAAGCTCAGACCGAAACTCGATCATCTGCTGCGTGAGCTGCCAGTTCATGAACTTGCGCTTACGCTCGGCCTTCTCGATCTTCTCCTGCGTGACCTCGCCGGGGATGTACTCCTTCACGGGGCCGTTCGCGGGGAATATCTCCTTGATCACGCGGCTCGAAAAGTCGACGCACGCCTCAGTCAGCATGGGATGCACGACCTTCGACGCGCCTTGGAACTGCGCGCCGCCAGGCGCATCATCGCCAAGGCCCGTGCGGCGCAGGCCTTCCTCATACTGCTTGTCGCGGAGCTTGCGAGCTTCCTTGTCTCGCTCAATGAAGTCAGTCAGTTGGGTCGAGATGTCGCCCAACATGCTGTTGTCCATCTCCTCAGCGAGGTTCGTATAGAACTCGGCGCTTTCGGCGATCTCAGGCTCTTCAAAAGTGACGACGGCAGAGCCGTCCGGGTTCTCTTGAACGTCGGACACCTCTTCATCGAGTTCCATCTCGATGCCTTCGTCCTTGTCGTCGTCAGCCATGTTGGTTTCCTAGAATTAGAACATTAGGTCTGCGAACGCATCAGCGCCTAAACTTAGAAAGAGGACCAGAACCAAGAGAATAGCCCAAATTTGGATTTTGGGATATTTGCGATGGCGTCGGTTGAGCGTTCCTATTCATGAAAACGCTCAAAGGTCCAACTGGTTCGATTTGAGGAGCGGCAGCCGCTGCGCTAGGCGCGGCAGGCATCGCTATGGGAGCATCCCTACCGACATTCTCATAAGGAGTAAGAGCTGGCGCGGCAGCAACATAGCCAACCGGCCCCTGGCCATCGGTGTAGGCCATTACGGGGAAAGAACGGTCGACGGTAGTAGCCGCCTGCGGGGGGCTTGCAGGCGTGTAAGAAGACACCGACCCGCCCTCAGCGAAGTAGGCGTCAGCGTCAAAGTAGCCACCCTGAGCGGCAGTAGCCCATTGAGAATTTTCATCGCCCTTTAGACGTCGCTCTTCGATCATTTTGTAGAAGGTATGCTCAGGCCCTTGCAGGCCATAAGTCATGTAGTCGCCCTCGTAGGGGACATACTGGCGGCGATACCTATATTCGTATTCAGGTGGAACAGAACCAGTCGGGCCTAAAGTGACGACCTTGTTCTCATCGGTCTTGATTTCGCCGACGGTTGTGCCGCCAATGTTGGTGATGCCGGTGTCGCCGATCTTGATGACATCAGTTCCTGTGTCGATACCAATATCAGTCCCTGTACCAGTCCCTGTACCAGTCCCCGTCCCTGTCCCAGTGCCGGTGCCGGTTCCGGTCCCAATCCCGGTTCCCGTCCCAGTCCCTGTGCCAGTTCCGGTTCCGGTGCCAGTTCCGGTTCCGGTTCCCGTCCCAGTCCCAGTTCCAGTCCCGGTGCCCGTCCCCATTCCGGTTCCGACGCCAGTACCTGTGCCCGTGCCGGTTCCGGCAGTCGTCGTGCCCACGCCCGTATTGCTGACCGTCGTGCCGTCAGCCGTCGTCGTACCGCCACCGCCACCAGACTGGATAGCAATAAACTCTTGCGAAGACTTGATGGCGTTCTCGATGTCAGAAAGGTTTGCCCCTTCAGCAACCCTCTCAAGCCAATAGCGAAGGCCAGCGACGTCATCAAACGCCGAGCGCCCAAGAGAGTCTTCGTAAAGGGAATTTATCGCAGAAGCCGTCGACGCGCCTGTCTGGCCGCCGCCGACATTGCCGCCGCCTGACGTTCCGCCCCCAGTAGACCCGCCGCCGAGCTGCCCTCCCTGCTCAAGAATGCTGATGTCCTTGATGGCGTTGAGCTGATCCCAAAGGCTTTGATCAGAAAGGAATTGAACATCGTTCTGCGTAGTTGTGGTGTCCTTCCCCGGCGCGAAAGTGGTCGTGTCTGGATTTATCTCGCTGCGACCGATCGTGAGGCTCGGTATGTTGGAAAAGTTCAGAGCGTCCTCGACGCTCATCCGCCCCGCCATCACCTCTGCGATGTCGTCAGCTCGAACGCCCGCGAGTGCCAAATTGTTTTCTACCTGAGCCTGAGCGATCGATATGGCGTCTGGATTGCCGTAAAGTGCCTCAAGCTGCTGGTTAATCTGAGCTACCTGCTCTGGGGAGATGCCGTAGTAAGTCGCGTAGTCATTTGCGACTTCATTCGTGACTTCATTTGTGACGTCTGACCGAGTTCCCTCATTTAGGGCGGCGTCATACGCAGAATTGAAGGTCGAGTTAAACGCGCCTTGCAGAGAGGTGTTACCAGTATCGACGATTGCAGATTGCACGGCAGCGGCGAAGTCGGCGTTATTCGACAAAAACTCGGCGGCCTCGCCTCGAGCGGTGGCGTCGGCCATGAGCTGGATAAAGTCCTCAATCATGTTGAGGTTCGGCGTCTCATTCGTGGAAAGCGCCGAAAACTCGTCAAACTCCGAGTAGTCTCTGTCTTGGTTAAGAAGACTTGAGAAAATGTTGGCGCCCGTCGTGACGTCGCCAGGCGATCCAGTCACATTTGCGAGAGAACCAATGTAGTCAGCGCCATAAACGTCCCGCACGTCGCGGCCATACTCGTCGAGATAGCCCTCGTTCTGGCTCCCGTCCGTTGGTCCTCCGCCGGTCGGATCACCACTCGTGGGGTCTCCGCCGGGAGCTTCGCCACCCCAATTGGCGCCGCCCATCTCGCCGCCCGATGCGCCAAGATCACTGCCGCTAAAGCCGCTGTCATTGTCTCCGCCCCAGCCGCCGCCCCAACCGCCGCCTTCGCTGCCGCTGTCGCCTCCGCCGCCATCATCATCAAACGACAGCAGGCCAGTGCGTGGGTTGATCTCGCCAGATCCCCCAAGCCCCTTCAGGACCGCGGCCTCTTGAGGAGTGATCTGGGCAATGATCTTGTCTTGATTGATCCCGAGGCTCGCAAGCTTCTTGAGAAGAGCCTGCACTTCTTGCGGGCTGTAGGTCTGGCCGCCAGCCTTGATAGGATTGGCTGGCAGCCCAATGCGTCCGGCGGTCTGATCGTTCATGGCGAGCCCTCTCACCCTCTTATAGCACGATCTTTGAGGACGCGCCTAAGATCAACCATGAGCTTGTCGCTGCGATCCATCTTGACCAGCTCAGACAGGTCGCGCAGGACAGGCAGAGCCCTCGGGTTGCTCTCCAGCCGCCTGCTCAAGTCAGAGACGTTCTCGCTCAAGATGTTCTTAGCATAGAGTGAAGCCTGCTCGCGAGGCATGTCCGGCGACTTCTGCCGGATCAGATAGGCAAGCTGCGGCTTGTTGATGTCGTGCTGGGCCGCAAGCTTGCGGAAATCCATCAGAGCGCGCTGGATGGCGCCTTGCTTGGACTTTGCCTCGCCGCCCTTGGCGTAGCCTAGCTGCCCCGACGAAGGTTCTTCGGAAGCTCCGCCTCTTCCTCCGCCGACAGCTCCGCCGGAGGCTTCCCGAGGTACGCCAGATCCAGATACGACTGACGGTTCACCGGCACCTTGAACCGCTTCATCAGCCGCTCCAGAGGGTCGGAACCATGTGGGCGGGTTGACCCCTCCTGCGAGGTCGCTGATTGCTTGTCTTGTTTCATCGAGTGACGCCTCTCCTGCTCTGTACTTATCCCACAGCGCATCGACAGCGGCCATGTTCTTGGGCGTCTTGAACGTATCAGGGAACAAGCCCCGAACCGCTTCCCAAGTGATGGACTGCATCTGCCGGGGCAGGATACCACGTTCTTCAGCCGCCCGTCGATAGGCTTCGGCATACAGGGGATACGTGCCCTGCACGCCGCTCGCAGCCGACCCAGAAGCGCCCTGCATCCCCTTCGGGGCAGATGTCTTGAAGTTGTGAGCCACCTCGACAGACTTCTGGCTCAGAGGACGCAAAAGGCCAGCAGCGACGGCGTGCGTGTCGATCGTCACGTCGCCTCGAGCTGAGTTCGGCGCGAGGATGTTGTTGTAGAAGTTTCGGACCTTGTGCTTGCCGCCCATGATCTCGTTGAGAAGCTTCGGGTCGCCATTGCTCTCGACGGCGCGGATGGCTTTCGCGATCTCGTTCATGCTGCCCCAAGCGACGCGAGCATCGGCTCCCTTCGCCGTCTTCACGGCGTCACCAAACCCGCCTTCTGGCGTGACGATGGGATAGGACTTGGAGTTGTGGCCCTCGTCGTAAAGACGAACCCACATGGACTTCAAGATCGCCTTTTCGTCATCAGGAAGATCAAGCTTCGAGATGTCGCCGAGCGAGCGGCCCTTGATCTGATCGAAGAGCGGCTTGTACTCGGGCTTGTTGAGAGACGCGATGCTCTCATAGGTCTTCTGCATCTCAGGGCTGAAGGCGAACCCGTTGTAGAAGTTGTCTCCACCGCCCTTGAGGGCGTCCATGACGCGCTTGGCGAGAGAGACGTTTTGATACCAGTCCTTCTGCGGAGACAACGCCGCAAGCGCGCCGGCAGCCGCGCTGTCGGAAACGCCGTATTCCTTCGACCAGTCTTCTGAAATCTTGCGGGCGCCGTCGTACCAGAGCTGCGACCGCCCCCTGATGTTTTCAGGAACCTGATCATGCAGATAGATGAGGTTGTCCTTCACATGATTGATGAAGTTCTCGGCGACTTCGTCAGCAGATCCGGTCGCAAGGCTTTCCGGCATGTTGACGTAGTTCTTCACGAGACTGACGTTGCTCTCATACATCTCAGGCGTCGCCTTCATTGAGGCCAGGTCGGCCATCAGGCGTTCGCCCTCCTTCTCCTCAATGCGCTTCTTTCCCGTGGGGTAGCGCGTGTCGATCATCGCAGGATGATCGGCGCCGACGGCAGCCACAGTCTCAGCCGCCTCATCAAGGGGCTTCGTGGCGATAAACATTGAGCCCTTGCGCTGCGCGTCAGGGAAGACTGAGAGGATCTCGTCCTCGAATTCAGCCGCCTTCATGTTGTTCTGCCACCCTTTGGTGGTCTTCTTGCCGACGCCAGACTTGTCGCCTTCGTATATGTCGAAGTAAGCCTTCCCGCCCGGCTTCAGGTAGTCATAGGCCTGCTGGATCGCCTCCAGACGAACCTCCGGCTCCTTGATCACGTTCAGCACATTGGCGACCGTAACGGTGTCCGCAGGGTTCGCGGCAAAGTCATCAAGCACCGCCTTGTTGTGTTCAGGCGTGCGCCAGAATGGGTCGACGACATAGCTGTCGACGCCCTTCTCTGCGGCCAGATATTCAGTGCCCTTGTCGTACCTGCCGCCGCCAATGTCGAGGTTGCGAGAGCCCTCGGTGGTGTCGAAATACTTGCTCTTGAAGAGACCGGGCACTTGGTTGATGGACGTGTCGGCAGACGAGATAGACTGCTTAACAGCGCCCTCAGCGGCGCCTTCCGCCGCCTCGACGCCAGCCTTCGCGCCGCGCTTCGCCAGACGCGCAGCAGTGCCGGCGAGCGGCGCAGTGCCAGCAGCCGCAACCGCCGCGAGCTGACGGAACATGCTCGCCTTCTTTTCGTCGCCTGCCGCCTCAGCCTCAGACGCCATGCGGGAATACTTGTCAGCATCCATGCCGGAACGGATCTCGCCAATGATCGGCGTGACGTCGAGGGCGAACCCGAGCGGGTCTTCCTTGATGCCCTGCGCGATCATTGAGCCAGCCTTGCCGATGTCGGACGCCAGACGCTGCGACGGATCGGGGCTCGCTGTCACGTCGCGAGCATAGTCGGCGATCGTGCCGGGGATCTCACGGGCGCCCTGACCGATGGTGTCGATCGGACGGCGCAGAGGCGCGCCAAACGCAGCCAAGCGGTCAGCGATGGCCTCATACATGCCCGGCGTGCGTGCGGCCTGCTCGACGCCCTCCATGCCGGTGAACCCGCCCATCGGGTCGGAGCTCGGCATGACGACAGGACCGCCTTCGTCGAAGTTGAACCGATACTCAAGACCGGCGTTCGCCGCCTTGCGTTCGGGGTTGTAGGAGCCGTAGGCCCCGAGACCCCCGCGCCCAGCGTTCACGCCGTAGGTGCGGCCCGCAGGCCCTTGCGACGCCGTCACCCCGAAGTAGGCGTCGGGGTCGAACGGCTGCGCCATCACGCCGACCGTCCGCTCAGGGCGCGCGCCCGGAAAGAGGGGCTGGGCCTGCTGGTACGTCACCCGTGCTGGGCCGACCTGCGCCCCGAGGGCGCCGAGGGCGACCGCAGGCTTGTCGGTGCGCGGGTCTGACGCCACGCCGCCCATCGCCGACAGCGGGCCGACCGCTGCTTGCCCGCCGCCCTGCCTCACGACGCCGACGCCCGGCAGGCTCTTCACGCCAGCGAGCGGCGCTACGGCTGCCGCCGGGGCGCGCATCGTGCGCTCGATCCGCTTCATGGTTTCGGCGGCGCTTTCTGCTTGGGCCTCGAGCGGCAGGTCGTAGTCAGGCTGCATAGGGGTTCACCTTCGGTCGGTCGTCGCGCGGCGTCGGGTCGCGCGGGTCGATCTTCGTCGTGTT
>Ga0181343_1001061_pt1 | contig 11108 bp, 17 predicted proteins | sample Su13VDMLBSD_FD_130110 | JGI IMG/M metagenome (GOLD analysis project Ga0181343, IMG submission 130110) | Freshwater viral communities from Lake Michigan, USA - Su13.VD.MLB.S.D | ecosystem: Environmental > Aquatic > Freshwater > Lake | place: USA: Michigan | collected 2013-07-15 | reverse complement strand
TAACTATTATAAATCATAATACTTTTTAATTCTTAATTTCTGAGATGATCTGGTTTAACTTGCGCATCTTTAATGCTTCATTCTCTTTTTCTTTGATTAAATCGATAACTCCTTCTTGGAAATTTCTATCAATTGCAATACTGAGTAATTGTTCATGACTAAGATTCATACCACATTTTGTGGTAATATTTTCAGCAATCTTGATGAAGCTTCTTACAACAAGATTTCTTGCTGTTGAATGATTCATTTTATCACCTTTTTTAGTCATATATTCACTGATTTGATTGTAATCTAAACCGTTATCGTTAACAACAGAAACATATTTTTTGTGTGCAGTTTTCTTATTCATATATAAATCCTTTATTGTTGGGTGTTATTATTTGGAGGAAGCAAGATCAGCAAGTTCAGAAAAAGTGATAGGAAAGTTTTCAATATCATCATCAGATGTAAATAATCCAAATCTTAATCGAAGAATCTTTTCTTCACGAGGTGAAAGTAATTTTAAAGATTCAAATAACATATCTTTCATTTCATCTTGTAAAAGATTACTTTCAATATCAGAAGATGTATCAACTATTTTTTCAATAACTCTTCTACCTTCTTTATCACCATTATCAAATTTTTCTTCAATTGAAGTAACTGATACATTTAAAGATTCTACATTATTAAGTGTAGTTAATGAAATACCAAGAATATCAGAGATTTCTTCATTTGAAGGTACATAACCGAATTTTTCATTGATTTCATTACGAATCTGTTTTGCTTTAGCAAAGATATTTCTATTATTTGAAGGAGTTTTAATAATAGATTTTGTATCATTGATATATTGCATTAAGGCTTGTTTAATCCACCAACATGCATATGTACTGAATTTGAAACCTTTTTCATAATCATATCTATCAACTGCTTTCATTAAACCGATTTGAGATTCAGAAATCAATTCAGAGAAATCCAAACCAGGTTTATGATATTTCTTTGCAATTTTAATTACCAATCTATAATTGGATTCAATCATTTTTAATCTTGCATTATGATCACCGCTTTTGATACGACGACCTAATTCAATTTCTTGATCTTTTGTAAGTAAAGGATTGGATTTGATTTTTTCATTGTAATAACTAAGTAAATTAGTTGACATAAATAATTCCTTTTAAAGAGGATGGAGGGAAGATATTTTATTTTATAATTTGTTTATATCATAAAATAAAAAACATGTAAAATTTATTTTTAATTATAATTCAATTATAATAATATTATTATTAATTTTTTCCTGATTATTTCTGTTAATAGGATATTCTTCAATCGGCAATTCCAAATGCAACTGTTCTTGTTGATATTGTTTTTGCTCTTTTTTCTTCTTTTCATAAACCAATAGGTCTAAATCAATATCATCACTTACAATCATTTTTTTTCCTCTTTAAATTTAATTATATTATGTCAATATGAAACTTATTCCATATCTTCACTTAATTGTAACAATTGTACATCATTCTGAGAGAATGAATCAGCACCATCCAATACGACACATCCAATATTAATTAAAGAACATGCAACTGATGTAGCATTTTTAAGTGCAGATACAGTTACCATCAATGGATCAATAATACCAGATTGAATTAGATCACAATATTGTGCAGCTCTTACATCATATCCCCAATTAAATTCAGAGCTATCTTTAACCTTTTCAATAATATAATCAGAGGATAAATCAGCATTTTTAAGAATTTGTCTTAATGGGGAATGACAGGAATCTGACATGATTTTATTTACTGTCTTTTCTTTTAGATCAGATGTTTCCAATGATTCTAAATATTTTGCAGCTCTAATCAAAGATAAACCACCACCTGGTAGGAATCCACCATCCATTGCTGCCTTTGTTGCATGTAAGGCATCATCAACTCTATCAAAGATTTCAAGTAATTCACTTTCAGTATATGCACCAATTGATAATACTGCTACAACACCTTTAAGGATTACCATTCTTTGACGTAAATAAGCTTCTTCTTCCTTACTTAAATCTTTATTTTCAAGTTGTTTATCAACTTCTTTAATTTCTTCAGATGAATTATATTGTTTATCCTTCTTACCACATTCAACAAAAAGAGTTTCATTATTTGAAACTGAAACTGATTTACATACACCTAAATCAGATAGGTTCATTCTGCTAATGTCTTTTTCATTTAATTCATTTAGGACTTTACCATTTAAAATATGTGATAAATCATGAAGAATCTGTTGTCTCTTTTCACCATAGAAAGGTGATTTAATTGCACAAACTCTTAATGCACCTCTTGTTGCATTTGTAACTAATGCTTGAGTTGCTTCATCATCATAATCATTTGCAATAATTAAAAGACTCTTTTCACTATTATTTACTTTTTCAAGAATAGGTAGGATTTGAGTTAATGAATTTAATTTACAATTTAGAATTAAAACAAAAGGATCATCTAATTCACATTTATTTCTTTCTGCTGAATTTGCAAAATAGTGTGAAATATAACCTCTATCGATTCTTACACCTTTAACTAATTGTAAATCGGTTTGTGTGGTTTTACTCTTTTGAACAGTTACCAATTTTGCAGACCCTACTTCTGAAATTGCTTTAGAAATAAGATCACCAATAAATGAATCACCATTTGCTGAAACTGTTGCGATTTGTCGAATCTCTTCATTTGTTGAAATTTGCTTTGAATTTGTTTTAAGATATTCTGATAACAATTCTGATCGAGATTTTAATAAATCTGACATTTCAGATGATGAAACAATACCTGTTTGTAATGCCTGTGATGACCTATTATATATTTCTCGAGCTAATACACATGCTGTAGTACTACCATCACCTGCAGATTCAGCTGTCTTTTCTGAAGCTTGCTTTAATAGGGCAACACCTAAACCTTCAACAGGATTAGACATTTTAACATTCTTTGCAACAGTTGCACCATCCTTTGTTAAATGAGGAGGTTGTCCATTTCTTTCAATTAATACCAACTTACCACGAGGACCCATGGTAGATGAAACAGCCTTATATAATTTTTCAATACCAGATTTTAAAGTATATTGTGCATCAACATCAAATAATAAATAGTCAGACATCTAATTAACCTTTCAACAATGTTTGTTTGGTAGAAGCTTCAGTTAAGTTTAATGTCACATCAATCTTACGTCTTGTTTTTGTTAATACATTCTCAGCTAAAAAAATATCCCCAACCTTTAAAGCAACCTCATCAACTGAAATTGTTTTATTTTCTCTTAATTGCCTTTGTGTTAAATCATTTAATACGTTTTCCATTTTTATTTCCTTTTCATTGGTTAAATTATTATAATAATATTTTAAATTTTTTACAAATTAAGAATTAAAATATTTTTGAAATGTATTAGTAAATTTAGTCCAAGCTGTTTTATTTACTAAAGAATAAAATTTAAGATCAGTAAATTCTTTATTTAAAGTATCCCAATCACTACAATTAGGAACTGATCGATATTCTATAGATTCAATATCTTCATTAGGTAATTGATGAAATCCAATTAATTCCTGATTCAATTTTAGCTTTTCATGATTATTACCTTCATTAAGAAATGAAGTTAATTTATCAGGATCTTTACATAAAGCTTCTGCTCTTTTATTTCCAATACCTGGAAATCCTGATATATTATCTGCACCATCACCAGTTAATGATTTAAATAATACATAATCGTAATCAGGTTTTAATAGGAATTCCTTTTTAATAGGATTATATAGTTTTATATTGTCTGTAATCAACTGGATAAAATCAGTATCAGTGGAGACAACAGTTACTTCATTACCTTGTGATTCATGTAACCTTGCAAAATAAGCAACAATATCATCGCACTCATAATCTGAATGTTTGACGATTTGAATAGGAAAATATTTTTCAAGGCATTCAACAATCTTTTTTCTTTGTTCCTTAAAATTATCACCATTATCATAAACTCTTTGTGCTTTATATTCAACAAATTGTTCCTTACGCTTTTTAGGATAACCTTCTAAAACAAGAAATATTTTATCAGAATCTAAATTTTCAACTAATAATCTAAGACCTCTAAAGAAATTAAATATCGTTGTTGTTTCACCATCTTTAATACCAGAGAACCTAGCTCTATAAAAAAGATTATAACCGTCCAAGATTAAAGTTTTCATATATTTCCTATTCTTCAGAAACTGGAGGTACAGATACATTAGCTACTGTGCCATCAGAAAGTGTTATTTTTATTTTATCACTGTTAATATTATTATTTTTAATATTTAAATTATTAATTTTTTCTTGAGGTTTTTTGATATTAGGCCATGTCTTTTCTTGCAATTCCAAACAAGTATTTACAATTTTCTCAATACTTCTTTTTGCTTGATTTAATAAATGATCCTTAGCTTCATCAAGATCAGAATATATTTCTTCCTTTAATTCAGATACCAATAATTTTTGATCATCTTCAGGAAGTAAAATACTCCAATCAATTAATTCCTCATCTTCTGTTCTTCTTACTATTTGCTCAGTAATTTTAACAGGAACAATAATTCTCTTATTTGTAATAATAACATAAGCGATTTGACCTACTTTAAAAGCTTTCATTGATTCTCCAATGTTTTTATATTATTTTAAAATAAATTTAATCATTTACAAGATTGTGGTATTTTTATATTTTCTTTTTAAATTATTTAATTCTAATTGATTCACATCATTTAATAAATCTAAAACAACTGATGATATAAATCTATAGCTATTTTTACGATCAGATAAATCATTAATAATAATATTCTTTTGTATTCTTATTTCATTGTCAGTATATGAATATTTTTGTAAAATAACTAAAAATGAATTTAAATCATTCAACTGAAATTTTAATTGATATTCATCTTTTATAAACCAAATGAAATTATTATCTTTATCAAATACCTTCCAATCTTTATCCCATTTATTTAATGCAAAGAATATTTCATCTTGAAATAGATAGGAGCATAAAATAGAAATGAATTCTTTATTTTCATTATCTGAAAATTCAGTATTAAGAAATTGCATGTTTTTCCTTTTGAAAGGTTTTGTTTATAAAAAATTGATAGATATCAAAACATTTTATCGTCGTCAATTAAATCTTCATTTAAATCATCTTCATCAATCCATTCATTGATTTTTTGATTATAAACGTAATTTAATAAAAATCCATTTACGTTATTTCTATAAGAAACAATTTCACCATTTTCTGGAAAAGGTCTACCAGGATTTAATGTTCTCCAATGATTCATTATTTCTTCTTGACATTGAGGATCTGTGGTATCAAAATCAAGTGCAATATCAGACATTTTTGTAACTGGGATATTTGAAAAATCATTTGTCATTGTTCTTATAGATGCATTCGAAGATCCTAATCCACCTGGACCCTGTCTAAAGGTTTCAGATATCATTGATCTTATAATATTACGTAATTTTGATTCTTTAATAAGCATTTTTACTTCTTTTTTATTTATATATATTTAGGTTCATTTATTATAAAGTCAAATTCACCATCGATTGTTTCAATTAACGCTGAACATGATTCCATAAAATCACCATCATTGAGATATAATATTCCATTGATTATTTCCTTTTTATGATGGTGAATATGACCACAAATAACTCCATCATAGCCTTTTTGTTTTGCATCTAATGTTATAATTTTTTCATAATTCTGAATGAATGTAACTGCACCTTTAATTGCTTTTTTACAAAATCCTGAAAATGACCAATATTTCATTTTAAATAATTTTCGAAACGAAAGTTGTATACGATCTATAAATGAAACAAAATCATATAGAAAATCACCAAATAACATTACAAATCTACCTGATTTACTATATGTTAGTGAATCATATTTATCTCCATGGGTAATTAAAAATTTTCTACCATGTGAATGATGTTCAGATTCTCTAAGTAATTGTATATTACCAAAATTAAACTTACCATCTTTCAAAAAGCTTTTTAGGCTTTCATCATGATTTCCAATAATATATGTCACATTAACAGAATCATTTGATAAATGAATAATCTTTTCAATTAATTTTGTATGTGAATTATAAAATTTTAAGGAATGTCTTTTTAAATACCATAAATCAATAATGTCACCAATTAAATAAATGTTTTCAAATTGATTGTTATTTAATATTTCTATTAATTGATCTGCTTTAGAAGAAGGATGACCTAAATGAAGATCAGATACAAATAATGATTTATATTTCATGAATATTCTTTTTTTATATATTAATTATACGCCGGCAATATCAGCTTCAGCTGCAATTGCTAATGCTTCTAAAAAGAATTTAGTGTTATATGAGCATCTGAATGTTTGATTATCATATCTTCTTAATAGAGAATTTGCAATATTTAAAGCTTCTCTTGCAGATGTAACAGAAAATACTTGTGGAATAATTTCTCTTTCTTCTTCAGATAAACCAGATCTTTGTAATGATACTTGATATCTATCAAATAAATGCATATTGTTAGTGTCAAAGAAGATAGCGTCGTTTTGTGTATTGAAATTTGTCATTTGATTTTTCCTTTATTTTTAAATTTATATTATTATAAAACATTATTTCAAGAATACAAAAAATTATTTAATATTAATAACAATATCTTTATCATAATCAAAATGTAATTTTGTATTCTTTGGTAAGATCCAACATCTTCTTAATCTTGAGAATGGTGGTTGTGGTGCACAACCATCAGTCATAATAACTAAACCATCATATAACTTACGTCTTTCATTTGCATGGATTGTAGGTGCATCAAAATTAGTACCACCTACATTTTGACGTTTAAGATCATATTTTTTACCTTTTTTAAATTCAATTTTGTTTGCATCATCAACTTCAGTATCAAACTTATATAATGTAAAATCACATAAGGAAGATAAACTATTTATTTCACCAAAGAATTTGGATAATAAAGAATCATCTACTGAACCACTTTCATCAATATATACTGCAATTTTTGGTTTATAGTTCTTTTGAATGCCTGAATGGATACCAGGATACTTTCTATTTAATCTTGTAATTGAACTTATTCTTTCATTTCTTGTAGAAAAACCAATAAATCTTTTTAGAAGTTCATTCCATGGAACATCTTTACTTAATAATATATTAATGTCATTAATGATTGAAGCATGAATGCTACCCCAGCTTTTAGATTTTTCACATTCATGTTGTGCATCTTTAATTAATTCTTTAATTTTTTGTTGAACCATTTCTGATTCTTCAGGTGTTAATTGACCCCAATCACCATGATCATCAATTGTACCATCTCCAGCTAATTGTACATTAATTGTTTTATCTTTAAGTAATTCTTTAACTTCCTCATTATCCATAAATTTTTCATAGTACCACTCAGATGATTTTTCTTTTGGAAGACTTTTAATGAATGATGATAATTTATTATACCTATCAAGTTGATCAGTATTCATTTTATCAGATTCTTCTTTTGTTAAAGGAGGTAAATGCTTACCAGGAATTAAGCCACCCTTTGGTAGTTCATCTTCATGAAGTAAACTATTAATAGCTAAATCTGTTGCATAGTTCCAAATTAATCTTTCATCCTTAATTCTTTTTGTAGTATGTTCATATAGAATATGAAGACATTCATGCTTAAGTACACCAATAACTTGTTTATCACTTAATGATGCCATAAATTCTCTATTATAATAAAGATTAATAGAATCTAAGTTTGTTGAAACACCAGCAGTTGGAATATCTTTTGTTTCAATTTTATTCATTGATCTTAATAATCTACTATAAAATGGTTCAATCCATAATAGCTTTGTTAAGTAAACGCTGATGTCAAAATTAGCTAATCTTATTGGATCAACATTTCTTTTAATGTATAAGTCACTACTTGTATTATTTGTTTTACTCATATTAATAACCTTTGTTAATTGTTTATTTTGTATTTTTTGTTAGATTGATTACATTTACAAGTTCAGTTGCAATGAACTTGTGTAGTGCAATAACATTCTTTTCTCTTTTACATTTTGAAATTTGATTCCATAGATAAATAAGCATTTCTTGAGAGATAAGCTTTGCAAATATTGCACAATTAGCAGCTTGGTCTTGTGTCCAATCATTTAAGCATGCATGTTCATAAATCTTACCAAGTAATGCATTCAACTTATCATTGTCAATCTTTTTAATTTTTTCAACATAATTTTCAAGATCATCAAGAATATTTTCTGCAGTTAGAATAGTATTATAATTCCTGACAAATTTTACAAATTCTGCTGCAGCTGATTGACCAACTAAACCTAATGAAATTGAATTAAGGATTGATGAAGATTTATTTGTACCTAAAATATTATTCAAATTAATTTGTGCATATTTAATACAATCATTTAGACGAGTCCATGATGCAGGTGTTGGGAATACTTCACCAGGTTTAACATCTGATAATTTAACATTTAATTGACTACCATGTGTTTGAATAAATTCAATAATGATTGGATCTACATTGTTTGCTTTTGCCCATTTTAACCAATCTTCAGTTGTAGATTCTAAATCACAAACATAAAAACGTCTTAATAAAGCAGGATCCATATCATTAACATCATATTCATTACCAGCATTAATTGCTGCATAAACTCTTGTTTGTGGATGTAACTTATATGGATTACCATTTTCATCATTACCTAATTCTCTATCCAATACAATTTGAAAGAATGATTGCATCACCTGTGGAGTTGCACGATTAAACTCATCAAGGAATAAAACAACTGGTTCCTTACAAGCTTTTACAAACCATGAAGGCATACAAAAGGTCATGACCTTACTTCTTTTCATTGCTTCCAAATCTGGATAACCACTTACATCACCTTCAACCATGGTGCTACCACGGACATCAATCATTTCAACACCAAATTCTTTAGCCAAATCCCTAACAATATGTGATTTACCAATACCAGTTGACCCTCTTAAAAGAATAGAAATTTGTGGAGGAAGCACTTTTGCAACATTTGTAAATGAAGAAATATTCATATTTTTTCCTTTGTGTAGGTATAAAAATTATTTTTCAGGTATTCAAATTATATTATAATTTTTTATTATTTTTTCCTGAGTATATTTTATAAAAATATCCAGAAATTTAGTTTAATTCCTCAATAATATCTGCATGGAATCTAACGAATTTTTCATTAACATAACATAACACAAATTTATTATTATGAATATTAAACATATCTAATAACATCATAGGATTATCTTTAAATTCATCAACATGAAAAGTATTAAAGCAAAATCCTTCAATATTTAATTCTTTTAAATACTTGCCAGAAGTAAATTCATCGCTGGATATTACTTTTCCAAACATCTTTGAAATAAAAGTAGTAGTATTTTTATTTTTTTCTTCAACTTTAAATGAATTATCAATTTGATTATTAAAATCATTAATAAATTTTACCAATTTGCCTTTTACAAATTTACTTTTTACCATATTAACTCCTATAAGATTTGTAGTATGTCTGCAGAGACAAGGATCCTTGAATTTTCATGAAAACAAACAACATAATTATTTAAATTTAATTGCTTAAGTCTTGGTTCATTTTCCATTTTATCTTTATGAAAATTAGTAATAACAACCATGATATCACCATGTTCTATATTTTTATTTGTTTGATATGAAAAATCATCAATAATTAAACAATTTAATTTTGTAAGTTGTTTATAATCAATATCATCTTTTACTTTAACAATTTGACCTTCAGCAAAATTCCATATTGAAGACTTTTTGTTTTTTTCCAAAATTTTATTTTCAATAGCTTCTTCAGAATATTTTACAATATTTGCTTTTTGTGATGTAGCATTTTGAATATTTTTTTCACGAAGCTGCTTCTTAAGATCTTTGATTTGATCCTTAGATATTTTAAAAGACATATGACCTCTTTGGTGTGATAATAAATTATATTCAAATTTTATTATAAAAATTTATTATTTTTTCTTGAGGTTAAATTATTTTTATTTACCCGTTTTAATCAGGTTTAATTAACATGATTTTATATATAAATTTATATTTAATTAATTCTGATTTAACCTGATTAAACTGGTGTATTATCCTGATTATTTGAGAGAATCCTGTATGCATGAAATATATAATCTTTGATTGCATCAGCCCATTCAGCTTCATATTCTTTCATATTAATATTAATTTCAAAATCATGAATTAATTTCTTACCTAATGACCATGCTTTATGCTCTTCAGATAAATTTGCACATTGATACCATACCTTATTAAAATCAATATCATCTTCAACATCATCATCTAATGTATACTTTAAATTTTGATCTCTCCATTCTTCTTTATCAATGTGTAATAGCATATGACCAATTTCATGTAATAAATAAAACAACATTGTTTTTTCATCACGCTTTTCAATAACAATTCTTTTACTGGAAGGATAAAAGAAATCACCATCAGTTTCAGAAGTAATTTGTACCTTATAACCTTTTGATTCTACAAATTCAATTAAATCATCAAATGTTTGTTGCATAATGCTCCTTTAAAAACTGTCCACGTAATAGAACATATATATATTATTTTTACTGTGTATCTGTATTTAAATTATATTATAATGAAAATCTAATACACGAGTATTGTTTCGAGGGTTGTAAATGATAGAATATATATTAATATTACTAACTGGTGTCTTGTTTTGGTTTAAATCAAATTCTAAGATAGTATTCAATTTAAATTGGTCCCCATGGGAATGGTGGTTATATACTGGCTTATTAAGCAACTATATGTCACTCTATGCATGGTGGGGTTTATTAAAGAAATATGATGTTTGGTATGCTACTGCTGTATGGGTATTATTTACAACATTAGCTGAGGTATTATTGAATATAGTATATTTTGAATTTAATTCTACCAAACTTATCGGTGTTTTATTTTGTGTATTAGGCGCCTTTATTGCGAGTCTTTAGTTTCATTAGGCATCCAATTATTCATTATTCTAAATGTAGTATCCAAACACAATATCAACAAAGATATTTTAATAGGAAGTATCTCAAAATAGATATAATAAAATACGAATGAAAAAGCAGTTAAAAAAGAAAAATAAACAATCAAGAATGTATTTTT
>Ga0181343_1001060_pt1 | contig 11117 bp, 14 predicted proteins | sample Su13VDMLBSD_FD_130110 | JGI IMG/M metagenome (GOLD analysis project Ga0181343, IMG submission 130110) | Freshwater viral communities from Lake Michigan, USA - Su13.VD.MLB.S.D | ecosystem: Environmental > Aquatic > Freshwater > Lake | place: USA: Michigan | collected 2013-07-15 | reverse complement strand
CCAAGACCGCTACCACCGCTGTTGTGAAGTGGATCTGTAATTCCTGGGTTTGCCGGAATCAGAGCAAGTTTGTCATTGATGAACTTTACATCGAAGGAAAGTTCTTTTTTCTTTTCGTCGTAGCGTAATGGATAGACAGCTTTGGCTACTCCATTTTCACCAGCAGGGCCTTGTTCTCCCTGAAGTCCCTGTGGGCCTTGGGGTCCTTGAGGACCCTCTGGTCCTTGTTGTCCCTGTGGTCCTACTGGGCCGATTAGACCCTGTTCTCCCTGTGGTCCCTGTGGTCCGATTGGACCCTCTGGACCTTGTTCTCCCTTTTCGCCGGGTAGACCTTGTTCGCCCTGCGGTCCCTGTGGTCCGGGATTGCCTTTAGACCCTCTCGGTCCCTGCTTTCCGTCAGCACCAGCTGGGCCTTGTTCGCCTTGGAGTCCCTGTGGGCCTTGCTCTCCTTGAAGACCCCTTGGACCCATAGGACCTTGTGGGCCTTCTGGTCCGCGATCTCCCTTATCTCCCTTTGCCCCGTCTTTACCGTCCCTACCGGGAAGACCATCAGCCCCCGCATCCCCGCGAATGCCTTGTAAGCCTCTTGGTCCCTGTGGGCCTTGAATACCGGGAGGACCAGCCATTCCGGGGCTACCGGGAAGTCCGATCTGTTCAATTATCTGAGTTGTTTGTATGGGCTTTGGTACTGGCTTTATTTGAGGTTTTGGTTCTGGAACTATATCAAAATATTCGTTCAGATTACCTTCGTGCTTAATGCACAGAATGTCACCAGTAGAGTCCTTTAGAAATAGAGATTCTTTGCCAGAACCTATCTTATAGCTAGCCGAATACCACTGCGGACCAACGCATTCAAATAATGTATCTCTTTTGAGATTTGCGATGGTTCTCTTAAGAACTAATTTGTTTCCTAAAGAGAAGTTCATTATCTGTAGTGTCGCTCAACTATTACTTCTTTTTGAATTTTTACCTTTTTAATTGAACCGCTAGGACCATATTTATTGGTCTGAACCGTCAATTTTTTATTAAATTTCTTGGTATTGATCTTCATGCTGGCATCTTCGTCTGGTGTTTGTGGAATGAAATCGTCAATTTTATATAGGCTATCATAATCAACGAATTCTGTCAATGCTGGTTCACCTACACCAGTCAAAAATGAATTGATGTCATCAATTGCATATCTTCCATTAAACAATTTCCAGCATTCTTGTAGATATTGTCCAGCTCTTGCTCCTACTGGCCATACACTTATTCCAGATTTGGAAAAATACATAAAATTCGTTCCGCTATCTCCTATGTTAGTTCCAACAAATCTAGGCTGTCTTACATTCTTTATGTAAATGCTATTTTGGCCAGATATGACGGGAGTAGTGTATAGAGATGTAATATTTAACTGAGTCAACGAATTAAAGTTAGTAAATGGAAAATACCAAAGAACAAATATTCCATTCGCATTCACCATAAATGCAGCTAGTTCCTGATCAAGACTTTTTCCTGAATATTGGATATATTCTTGAAAAGAAAATGGATTTAAGTAATGCTGATAATAAGTCGGGAATGTAACACCAGCAGTTTGTATCTTACCTACCCTAATATCTCTTTCGCTTCTTAAGCGTTGAGTGTATTGGTTATAATTTATAGAATACAAATCCACCAAAATATTTTGAAATGTTTGAGTGGTTGGGTCGTAAACTCGTACAGTTTGTGTTGTTTGTGCTCCATCACCTAAACAGTGAGCACAAAATGTAGCATGCGTAGGTGAAATAAAAGTAACTGTGGATTGAGATGGGCCATATAACCCTATCTTTTTTCTTGCCTTATCGATACCGCCATCACAGATAGAAAAAATTTCTATTCTTAGCTGTTCTTCTATATCAGGATCTGTATAACAAGTCTCGTTATAATTTCCATCACAATCAATGCTTGGATAGAAAGTTTCTGTAAAGTTAGATGAGCCAAACGATCTATTAGATACAGATTGTGGAAATTTTGGCTTTGGTACATTTTCGAATAAACTATTAACCCAGCAATCTTGATTTATTCCATTCACACTTACCGCATAGGTTTGATTTGTTTGACCATTAGGAGCTACAGAAGGATGGGTTATTCCACTAGTTACTTGATTGGTATTGTAAGTATAATAATCCCAGGTGGAATCTACATGATCTTGATATCTTGTAGGCGAATTTGCGTGAACGCATTCGCATACAAAATCGCCAATAATGAGAGTATGCTGTGGTCCATCACCTTCGCCAAAGTCAAAGGATATTCCTCTTTGGGCGTAATCTTTGGCAGAGAGAAACATTTTAGTTTATAGCAATCCGCCGTCTTCGTTTGTCAGGTCAAATCTTCCTCTGCAAAGAGTATCAGAGAAAGTCGTACCCTTTATTACTTCTATGCTATAGAAATGCCTTCCTGCTGGTAATCTATCCATGACATCAGATTGGAAGTCAAAGAATATAGAACCAGTAGCTGCTGCATTGTTCTCGTCCTTATTTGGCTTTATAAACCTCTTGGAAGTATCGTGTGATATTCCAGAAACACCAGTACTCAGATAATATGTAACACCAGTAAGACCAGCATAGAGCACAAGATTGTCTAGAGGAGGAACGGTTTTGAAGACTTTAAATTCGATTTTTTCGAATGTTGCTGATATAGCAGCATCGTTTTCATCGTAATAACTCAAAAGAAAATTGAAATTATTACCCTTTATTGCGTCGAGATCGATTTGTGGAGTCATTGTTAAACCTTTTGCTTCTTCTTATTTATCTTCTTAAGCTCCTTTTGCTTTTGCTTCTCAACCATCTCCTGAACTCCTCGTTCCTGCTGAATTTGGGCTACAATCTTCTTATAAGATTCGAAGTTGTTTTGGATTCTTTCTCTGTGTTCCGGTGGGAACTTATTTTCGCATAGAAGCTTATGACATGCCTGCATTCCGATATGAAACTTACCAACGCTGTGAGCAACTGCTCCTAGTTCGTCCAAATTACCCCATGCGTATGGGATCTCCTCAACGAAGAGCGTATCTTCATTTGGTCTTGGAATTTCCAAAGCCATACGAGCATATTGATAGGCTGCTCTTGGCCGATTATGCATTCTATGCAATCTGGCAAGCTGATAAAGAGGTTCTGCTCTGGTTGGACGAGCTTCGTATGACTTCATGAATAGGTCATAGATCTCTGGCCAGGGATGTTGCAAGAAAACCTTACAAATTGCCACGCGGTAAATTGAGAAGAAAATTTCTTCTTCCCAGCCACCCATTTCAGCTCTCTTGGCATATGCATGCATTGCCTTTTCCCATTGCTGGGAATCAAAGTAGCTCTGTGCCAGATAGAACTGATACCGAACATTGGTGGGATCTTCGTGTAAAGCCTTTTCTAGGGCTTCTGCGTCCCTAGAATACTTTTCCTTGGGATCAATGCCTACGTTACGCGCACCTTCGGTACGAGCTTCAATAGCATAATTACCATGAAGCTTTTCAATCTTGTAGGGCTTTGGATCTGAGTCTGGATATTCGTGCAGAAGACCAACATATCTCCAGTCTCTATTGTTCTTAAAGATCTGGGTTCTCCACCAAGTGAATTCACCTCTCTTGAATTGAAGAGTATAAGCATCACCAGTTGGGTTTTCCGGGAATCTAAAATCTCCCTCAACGCTATCGTCAGCATCGATTACCCAAGCGAAGTCTGCCTTGCCTTTGGCGTTCTGGAAAGCCTCTGTGCGCGATCCAATCTTTCCTGCGTGATCACCGAAGCCCTTCCAGTCCGACTGGTAGATCTCACCGGGAATGCCCTTCTTGGCAAAAAAGTCACGAATCATATCCTGGGTTCCATCTGTAGAACCAGTATCAGTGATGTCGTAGCGGTCAATGTACTTGTAGATTGATTCAAGGCAACGAAGAATGACATGTGTTTCATTCTTCACGATCATGCATAGTGTAATTGTAGACTTCATGTTTTATGTATTCTTATTTTGATGACATTCTATGGAAAACTTTTTGACAATATCGGAGATATATTCAATCTCAATATCTTTCAATTCTGGGTATGATGGTAAGATTATACACTCATTGTTAAGTTTTGCAGCATTAATATCTCTACATTTTATGTGTTGCAAATGCTTGTGGGTTGTTATTGGATAAAACATAGGTCTTGTTTCTATACCAGAATTATCAAAGAACTTTTTGGCAATAGAATATTCTTTGCTATTTTCTATTCTAACACCGAACATCCACAATGAATGATTGCACCCTATTTCTTCGCTTTGAAGATGAATACCTTCTATTCCCTTCAACAGCTCACGATAAAGATTAAATACTTTGAGTTTCTTTTGTTTTATATCGTTATAAATGTCTAATTGTCCAAGAAGAATAGCTGCGTGAACATTTGTCATTCTGTAATTATACCCTAAAACATCATGAACAAATCTTGTTTCTGTTTGTCCTTGCCCGTGTACTTTATTAATATAAGCAAATAGATCAGAATCATTTGTTAAAAACGCACCACCTTCTCCTGTGGTTATGTTTTTGTTTCCAAAAAATGATAACGAAGAACAAAAAGATTCAGTCCCCGAATTTTTATTTTCATATTCACCAAACATACCTTCGCAATTGTCTTCTATGAAGATAGAGTCTGGGTATTTTTGTTTTAATGCTGGTACATTTACTATATTTCCTAAATTATGAACAATAAAAAATATGGTATTTTCATCTGGTTCAAAAGGAATGTTTAAATATTCGGCGTTCCAAGTTTTTAAATTAGCATCTAATGGATATATTTTAAATTCTTCAGGATCATCAAATAACAAAGAATTGTATGCTGCAATGTAAATATTGTTCGAAATCAATACTTTATTTGCATTAGGATACTTGTATTTGATAGCCTTAACAAGCAAATGAGTTGCTACAGTTCCATTTGCTAGTAAAAGAGCATGCTTTATTCCAAGCATTTTTGATAACTTATTTGATGCTATATTTTTGTATTCTCCTAATGAAGATACCCAACCACTTTCAATAGCATCATATGCATATATCAAAGACTGCTTAGGAAGATAAGGCTTATAGATCGGTATCATGATCAATAGGTTTTATGTTTTCTTTGAAGGAATTTTCCTGCGTCCAATTCCTTTCCGCTGGACGCAGCTTCTATCATTTCAATAACCTTTTCATCAATTTCATCAATCAATTGATTTCTTTGTACATTTAAATCACACGCTTTCTTCAAGCATGACCATAGATTATTTGCCCCATCTTCATTTGAGAAATATTTTTCTTTGTATTCTTCAAATGACATTCTTCTAATTTCATATAGAAGCTCTTGATTATTCCACATTTTGCTATCAATAGTAAACAACTTGTCAATTAGTCCGCCTAATGTATCTGCCATATTATTTCCTCAGTATATACTTAAAGTTATATTCTTTTTCTTCTTGAATTATAAATCCAAATTTTTCATAAAGTTTTTGTGCTACTTTATTTTCTTTATCAACAGTTAGATATAATTCATTATAATTTATTTGCATGAAAAAATCAATTAATTTTTTCATAATTAATTTTCCATAACCTTTTCCCACACATTGATCTGATACTAAAATTCCTAACCAAAGATTATTATTTTCATCTTTGTCTAAATGACCATAAGCCATAGGAATATCATTTGCTATTGCAATGATATTATACACATGACTTTTTACCATTTCCACTTTTCTACTAGAAAAATATCTAAATGATTTTTTACCTTCGATTGAATTTGATAATAAAAATTCTATATCTTTTTCTGAAATGTATTCTTTAAAGTCTATCATTATTTTTTGAAATGATATTTAGTATCGTTTCGTCTGAATTCCTAGCACATATATTAATAAAATTTTGATTATATCCTAGTTTTTGTAAACCAAAATTGAATTGATCGAAATTTCCTTCTGGTTGTGTATATAATATTTCAAAGAAAGTAACTTTATCTTCTAAATTTTTATTTAATAATGAAAATGTATAAGGTCCAGATGATCTTCCTATAATCGAAGAACAATGAGTGCTAAACCATGATAATTCTATTAGATTATTCGTCTTTAATATACTTTCTGTAAAAATTACATTTGATCTGTTTTCAATAGAAGATAACTTATTTGTAACGTAGAAAATTTTATTTGGAAATTCTTTACTTAAAAAATTTACCAAATATCCTAAATCAGAAATACTCGACTGACCGGATAATGGAGTATTAGTACAAACTAAAACTGTATTTGGTTTTCTTTCAATAAATCTATAACCATATTTTTCAAAATTAATTGAAGGAATGTAGCTCTGAATAGAATTTATTGGTAGTCCTAAATTAAAATATATTTCAGAAAATAGTTTGTATAAGGTCTGTATTGTACAGCCAGTCCCTTCCATGTATCTGTGATTTTTTGCTGCATACCAAGTAGAATAAACTCTTTTTTCATTATCGTCTATAGGAAATGCTTGTGTCTTGAATTCTTTTAATGAGATATCATTAAAAAGATAATTGGGATCGTATTTATGCAAATAAATAACGTTACCGTTTAATTTTTCACAAAGATCTCTTACAAAAGATCTACTAACAAAAAGATCTCCATTGTGCGCTAAATTGTGCAGTATTAGCGTATTAGAATTCACTGTAAAACTTTCTTTACTTCTTCTTCTACTCTTTTTGAGAAATTCTTCCCGTATTTCTTCGCCTCTTCAAAATTTTTTTCTATTGATTCTTTTTTATCTGAATAATATTCTTCAAGATTTATTGCATTTAATTGACTCAAAAAGTCATTTTCATTGTTTATAAAAATAAAACCATTGATATCAAAATATTCCTCTATGTTTGGACATCCCCAGTATATCGGTATGGTTCTAGTCAAAAGACAATCTATAAGCTTTTCAGTAAAATAATTGGTTTCCTGTGAATTTTCAATTATAACAGAAAACTTTGATCTGAAGATATTAAGTTTATCATTATTTGGTAATACACCGTCATTTTCTATGGCAGTAAAATTTTTAAATACATTACTATAATAAAATAGTGATGGGTGCTTCAGTTCATGTTTAAAAGGCCATATAGTTTCTCTGACAGCGTATCCAGGAGCAGTGTTAATCATGGCTTTTGTTTTATTGCTCTTTAAAAAGCTTACAGAATTTTCTTTGATTAGATTAAATCCAGTAAAGTTTTCATCAACTTCTCCCAAATAAACTGGGCCAGAGTTTTTCTTATTTAACCATGTTGTTCCATAAAGAAATTTTTTAGCATTTGGTAATTGATCCAAAATTTCTTGTGTAGAGGTTAGAATTAAATCGTAATATTTTCCAAACCGTAAAACTGTATTTGCTTCTTCCTTCATCACACAAACTTTTGGTTCGTTGCAATCTATAAAAACTTTAAATTTTGTATTATTAATAGGATATCCATGTTGCACTGCTATAGCTTGAGGTGGCTTGTCTAACCTATGCTGCGAATCATCATTTTTGAAAAATCTGGTGACATGAATTTCTATTTGTTTACTAAAATCCATTAGATTTGGATCTAGTAAGTAATCTGCATTAAAAATAATTGGTTTCATATAAATTTAATTATTTGGTTATATAAAAAATCATCAGCAATAGGATGATCTTGTTCTCTTTCAAAATTATCAACTACTGCATGTATTCTTGAGTGATAATAATCTTCGGTTAACATAGAAAAGTCTATTTTATCTTCCAATAAGATTATACCATCTTTGTTAAATAAGTCAAATATTTCTGGAGAACCATGATAAATCGGGATTGTTCCTGTAGCAAAGCAATCCATTATCTTTTCTGTGTAATAATTACTATACTTACCATTTTCAATAACAAAAGAAAAGCAATAATCTGCTAATGCAGTTTCTTTATATTTGATATAATTTATACCTTTTCCATATAAGTCTACAGGCAATTTTTTATGCTTAAAAAATGCCATTAAATTATTTCTAAATTTATGTCCAGAAGTTACATTTTTTCCAGAGCACAACATAGAAGTTAATCTAGTTTTATGATTTATCTTTTTTAGTCGTATCCAGCTTTTATTTGATGCTGGTGGGCAATATTCAAAAATAGAATCAATTTTTAATATATCTTTATCGTGCGTAAAAATTTTAATATACTTAGATTTATACGAGTCTAAATTATTTAAAATATTATTATAAGTTTTAGAATATATTTCCTTAGATTCACAAAGCCACAAAAATTTTTTAGCATTTATTCTTTCTATACCTTGAATGTTATAAGAAGGCTCAAAATATACCTGTACTGGACAATTTGCGTTATGCATCCATACAAAGTTCTTTGGTTTATGACCATGGCACGATGATAAATCGTGTGAGAATGGTGATCCTATTGAGCCTATTATCATTTTAGGTCTTTGCGTAGAATGCATCGCCCCATGTCCAACCAGCCCAATTAGTCTCAATTCTCTTGAAACCAAACTGTGCTAGATAATTGTCTATTTGACTTACATCTGGGCATCCTTTGTAAACCTCTGCTCTATTAACTTCGCATAGAATGTAATCAATAGACTCTAGAGTTTTACTAGCTCCTCTTAGAACCTCAAGTTCATAACCTTGGACATCCAACATCATCAAATTGTATTTTGATTCCTTTAAATACTCATCTAATGTAACAATATCAACATACTCTACATCATTAAATTTAATAGATGGATACTGTTGTAGATGAATACCAGGTTCAAGCAGAGAGCTTGACTGAGATTGATTATCTCTTTCCTTATACATCTTGACTGCCCTTTGTGAAGTTGCTCCTAAAGCAATATTCTCGGCAATCATTCCGGGCTTCAGTTTCTTGATAAGTTGTTCGTAAACATCCTTTTGTGGTTCGAACAACAAAACATTACTACTAAGAGTAGAAATGTACTCTAATTCACCGCCAGTGTGTGCTCCTACTTGCACTACTCCGGTTATTGGCTTTGTTATGTGGTTTGAAATTTCTATTAGCATTATATTAGAACCATTTCTTTTCTATAGATTTGTTGCCAGTTTTTAGGACCGTTATTAAACCACTTACTTGGTGCAATGATTTGTTTGTCCAAATTTTCATTGAGCCAAGATCCCCACCAAGAAAAACTGCTATTGCAAATAATGTTATCATCGCACATGGACATCAAACACATATCCATCTCTTCATTATTGTTCATAATGATATTTGGTATATGTTTAAAATTTTCAGTACACCATTTCTTATCGTCGGTGAATATTACGCAAAAAGAATCTTTGCCAATTTTGTCCAAAGCGTTAGTATAATACTTTAAATCTGCTAACACAAATGCATCAGGAATATTGAGATAATCTCCTCTACGAACATGAATTGATACAAGTTTCTTTCCTACTTTTTCTTTAAATTCTTTTACGAACTTATAGCATTTCTCTTGTATTTCATCTTTAAATGTGAAGATCTTTCTTAAATCTGTTTCCTGTTCATTGGCATATCGTTCATTTTGAAAGTAACCGATAAAGTCTGTACCATCCGGTACAGTAGTAGTATCGAAATATCCAAAATCATTCTTTTCAATAGCCATATTTTTCTGAATGACTTTATCGGAGTTTTTTGCATCCAATTTAAAAATAGATGCTATCTGCGGATTCTTGGAATGATCGAAACCAATTTCAAATCCAGTTTTCTTTCCTGCATTATACAAGAAAGAGTATTGAAACATTTGATTTCCTAGTCTACCATACTTGCCCAGAAGTTTAAAAGTTAACATTACGATTCTCCAATGGCTTGTCGGTTAGGTATTGCCACTTGTTCAATCCAGCTGCTTCGTCGCTTTGATAAAAGAATGGCTTGTTTGGTGTGATCACCGTGGCCTTTTCCTGGAGCGAAGCAGTTGCAATGTCAATAGGCTTCTTGAATCTATGAACGATTGTTCTACCAAACGACAGGACATCGTTTCTGTAGTCCTCTGATAGGTAGAGAACCGCATGAAGGGCCAAAATCCCACCTATCTTGAGGTAGTCTTCGTTATATTTACGAGTAATATAGTGACGATTGCCAGTAGAAACTCCAAGATATACAGCATCCGCTTCATCCGGAATCTGAATCATAGGACGAAAATCTTCTGAAACTCCAACATCATCTTCAAAAATAATGAATGGAGTATTGATCTCTTTGTTTCCAAGAATCTTGAACATTGACTCGGCCACGCCGACATAATGCTTTTCAGATTCTGGAGTTCCTAGAGGAGCAGGACGCACTTCTGCATCTACTCTATGATGATTTTTAAAACCAAGACCATCAAGCAATGCTTGCATTCTATCTCGGTTCTTAGTATTTGATTCTAGATTAATCCAATACGCTGGTATGTCACGAAGATCTATGTTCATAATTAATAAATTTGTTAGAGTATTCTAAAAGTTCCTGAGAATTTGTCAAGATAAAATCGAAGCGAGATTCGACTTCTGCCAAGTTCTGTAATGCAAATTCGGTCATCACAGGATCGTCTATAAAGGCCAGAGTAGTCTTAGACTTATCCTTGCTATACAAGAATACAGCTTCGTCTATTCCTCTGCCCCAGTAGACTTCTACTGGCTTGGTAACATTTCTCTTGTTTAAAAACTTGTAAACGGCCTCTTTTATATCAAGAGGCATATAATCTTCATTGCAAATATACATTATTTTTTACCAATATGATATTTTTGAATTAAGGTCCAATCTTTCTTTTCCGAATGGGGAAGAATCTTGATTTGATTGATTCCCAACTGGGGTTCCTTATATCTATTCGCATCTATTGGAAGTATCAAGCCCCATTCAGTCAAAAGTTTCACGATTACGTTCCTACGACCCAGATCGTTTTCATCCATATCGCTCTTGAGTCCATCAAGAACGAACATCTCCTTGAAATGCATAATGGCATATCTGCCTCTCTTGTGCAGAATATGGCACGACTGGTATAACTTCTTTTCTTGTTTGGAAGAAACTCCAATACGAGTAAGAGTTTCCTTTACCTTCAGAAAGTCTTGCTCAGACTTTAGTTTAACCTCTACACCCAAACCTTGAAAAATATCCTCATCAATTGTACTCATAATATCTCCATACAAGGATATTTATTAAATTTTGAATGTTTGGATATGCTTTAGGATTT
>Ga0181343_1001059_pt1 | contig 11120 bp, 23 predicted proteins | sample Su13VDMLBSD_FD_130110 | JGI IMG/M metagenome (GOLD analysis project Ga0181343, IMG submission 130110) | Freshwater viral communities from Lake Michigan, USA - Su13.VD.MLB.S.D | ecosystem: Environmental > Aquatic > Freshwater > Lake | place: USA: Michigan | collected 2013-07-15 | reverse complement strand
TCGTGCATCACTGACCTCCTTTCTGGGCCCTCAGTTTGGCGAGGGTCGCCCGCTTGGATTTCATGCGGCAAAACGCCGCCCGTTTTACTTCGGCTTCGGTGAAGACAGGCTCCAGTCCTGTGTAGGTCGTGACGCGCATTCGATATCGGCGTTCCATCCGGGTCATCGTCTTGACGGAGATTCCAAGGCGCGCGGCCGCTTCCTTACGTGTCAGAAGGTTAGTTTTCATCGGGTAGAAATTTAACGTCTGCAGCCACAATCCCGTCTTCGTCTCCAAATTCGGAAAACATGTGTTGAATGGCTCGATTCACTAAATGCTGGCGCACTTTTTCCCTGTTCTCTTCGGTCCCGAGCATCCTTCGGATGTCCTCGGGGATATCAACGACTGCCGATACTGTTAGGCTGAGTTTCACGGGGTCACCTCACTGTTGGTCGACGGGGTTGCTGTGACGGTGGCTTGAATCTCTGGGGCTTCAGGCCAGCCAATGTTGGTTGAAATGGATTTCTTCAAAACCCGCTCGATCGCCCACGCAAGTTTGACCGGGTCTCGTTCCACGAAATGGTCATCGGGCGCAAACACGGATCCCGTTACGGTGAATTGGATTTTCACGGGGTCACCTCCTCGCCCTGCCCTACAGGGAATCCCACGACTACGGCCGTCCCTTCGGGTGTGTCGTGGAAGCGGACGCTGGGCTTGTAGGTGCTCTGGTCGAGGGCATCGTTGAGCCAGACCAGGACAGTCGACCGGGTCACGGGCACAAGGACGCCGGGCATCGTGATGGCGTAGGCCTTTTCGCAGAGCATGACGCGACGGTTGAATTCCTCGGCATTCATTGAGCCTCCACGATGAAGTTTTCCCAGTTTTCGCCAGGAACGGGTTCAGACTGTGCTATCCAAGCCGATCTACTAATCTTGTTCACAGACACCCAAACAAGATGGTTGTTGGGGGCGTCTGAAACCCACTGTTGGGCTTGCCTGAACCATGAAATCGCTTCGCGTGGTTGAACTCTGACAAAGCAGTATCCTTGGGTAGAGACTGCAACGGTTGTTGATTTCTCCAATAGCCTTTCAAATGCGGGAAGATTCATCGGGCACCTCCACGCTTCAGTGCCGCGATTTGGCGGAGTTCCTTCGTTGGAATTTCCACGGGGGATTCGACCGGAGGCTGTCCGTGGCGTTCCATCAGGGCCACGACTGCCTCCCGAATGACTTGCGAAACGGTCCCACCCTGGGGGCGAGTTTTCGCGTGTTGAGTAAGCCAAGTAGCCATGGTCATAGGCATTTGCGCCGAAACCATGACCGATTCCTTGGTTAATGATTTTTGAGAATTCATGGAGTTATAACTGGGACAGAACTCCTTTACTCACTCGGTTACCGGCGCTCAATAAAAAACTGAGTGTTTTTATTAACTACCTCAGTCTAACCCCCGATGAACCGCGACGAGACGGAGAACATTCCGGGCCGTCCTCCGGGCCGCCTACGCCCTGGATGCCGACATTGGGCGCCACCTCGCCGTCCGTTACTTCACCGGGATCCGGAGTGCCGAGGCCCACCGGATTCGCGAAGGGGCCCTCCTCCTGGAAAACGGCTTCCTGGAGGTCTCGGCCGCCAATGCCAAGACCAGGTCCAGACGCCTTGTGACCCTCCAGCCGGCGTTGCTCGCTTTCCTAAGCCTGGGTGGAGAGCTTCGCGCCATGTCGCCCAATCGGATCCGGGGGGCCGTGCTCAAGTCCGGGGTCGACTGGCCCCACAACGTCACCCGGCATTCCTTCGTTAGCTACCACCTCGGGTCCTTTGGGAGCGCGTCCAAGACGGCCGTAGAGGCTGGACACTCTGAGGCCATGCTCTTTCGCCACTACCGGGCCTTGGTCACCCCCTCGGCCGCCTCGGCATTCTGGGCAATCCGGCCATGAAAAAACCCTGTTGAGGGAACCAACACCCCCAACAGGGCCAGAACACCCACCCGATCCGTATGCTCCCACAGGTGGGAAAGTAAACGCTACCGTGCGGTCGAATTGGTCGACGCCGGTATCGGGATCCCGGACAGTCGAGCCGCAATCGTCCCGAGCCTGTCGGCCGTTTGAATTGTCCGGTCCATCACGGCCCCGATCATTTCAGCCTGGGCGCGTTGCGCCTCCAGGGCGGCCGCGTTGGCGGTCGACGTGTAACCTTCCAAGTCGACCCGGCCCGAGTAGGGGTCAATGGAGGCCCGCTTCAGGGTCGTGTCCTTCGGTTGCTTCAGTCGGAACAAGTTCGTCCCGTGGCGAATTTCAATTTCCGCCGTGACGATTTCCTTGGGACTGGACATGCACCCCACCAGGCCCGAGGCGGCCGCGATTGCGAAAATCAGAAGCCGCCATTTCACGGAATCACCTCCGGGTCGGGGGTTGGTTCGTGCGGGGGCGGTGGAGGCGAGTCGGGGACGGGGTCCTCAATTGTGCCATCGAAAATGCCCGGGGGATCCTGGACCACAACGGGAGGCTGAATCTGCTTTCGCTTCACAGTGCCACTAATGATAACGGCCCCGTTCTCACGGCGTACAGTGAGCTTGCCCAATTCCTCCTGGGTCACGTTCATCCCCTCGGGCATGTCGAACCAGCGTTTATTGTCGGCCGCTTGGACTCGTGTAACCCGGCCCTTGGTGTCTTCTTCGTATGCCTGGATGATCATTCGATGAGGGCGTAGTTGAGGCTGTAAGTGTAATTGCTGGCGTCGGCGTGGCTTACTGCCAGTCGGAATCTTGGAGGAACAACCAACGCCTGACTCGCCACAAAATTGTTAGTCGCGGCCGAAACTGCACCCGGGTAAATGAACCCGGTTGCAAGTGCCACGCCGTTTAAAAGGTTGTGGAATTGATATCCTCCAATGGTGCTAAGATTCAGGGGGTCGACGGTCACGAGTTGGATGCCCAAGCCCCCCGTCCCGGACGCCGCAGTAATGTTCAGCCACCAGTGAACACCCTTCCACCCATCGGCCGATATGATGCCCGTCGTCGTGTATCCTGTTCGAGTGGCCGAGGCCAGTCCCACTTTGGCAGAAGGCAAACTGTATGCGGAAACGCTTCGGGCAATTCGAGCCAGAAGCATCTGTTGAGAGTCCCCGACTTGTGGCGTCAGGGTTGGGAGGGACATGTCCATACTATTTCAAGGTAGGGGGCACGATAAGGACGCCACCCGCGTCAACTTGCTCGGCCACGGTTGCAATGCGGGTCAACCACCAGGCATCCCACACTTCATCGGGGACAAGACAGGTCCATCGGAAGTCGATTGGATTGCCACGGGTAAAAAATTGAGTGCCGATAAACTCCAGTCGAATGTCAGCAAACGGAAGCGTCCCCATTCTGGGTTTGGCGTCATAGAAAGCGCCCGGATAGAGATCCATGGCACTCTTGGCTGTGTAGCCACTTTCGCCCAGGTCCACCAGGCGAAGCGAGCGGCCGCCAATCCCGGCCCCACTGGGAATCTTGCCCAACGTGGCCACGGCGGACCAGAGATCCACCACGGGGCCCGTCGCTGACCCACCCGTTCGCCACTTCACGCTGGGATCCACCGTAGGTCGGAACACCCAAACTTGACGCTCTTCGATCGCCTCCACGTTGGAAATTGAAACCAAGGGCTTCACGCTGGAGGCCACATCCAAGGCCCGCTTGGCAAGGTCATCCTGGGCATCCCCTCGCTTCCGGAGATACCACAGGGCACCCAGCCCGAGGGCCGAGAGAATCATTGCGCTGTTCAGTCCAAAATTCATCGAGTGGGAGGCGAAGGAGGCGGGGGTGAGTTGGGGTTGCTAATCCAGATCCGAATCCACCAGGCGAGAGTGAGAGCCGCAACGGCAGTCTGGAGCCAGCCATTCACAGCCGCAATGTCCAGGCCAACCCCGAGAAGCGTCGTGGTTGAGGCTCCAACAGGCTCCCATTTCATCTATCTCGACTCCATGCATAGACCATGGCGGCCACGATCAGGAGCCACAGCCAATTGCGGTTGCGATTGAACCAGGTATCCCCGCTCTCCAGTTCATCGAAACGAAAGGAGAGCTTGGGGTCAACGCCGGTATTCCCGGACACGTTCAACTGTCCAGCCCAGGGCCCTTTCAAAAGGTTTGTCCTGGGAGAACTCGGGGGATTGTTTACCTCGGCCATGGATGGGTCAGTGTAAGGGTCCTCTGGAATGGGGCCCACAGGGTCGATGCGGAAGACAGGCCCGAGAGCCGAGGAAAGGGAAAATTCGCGTTGTGACACTTCTGGAGGTGGCGGCTCCGGCGGCATTCGAACCTTTGGAACATAGGCAGCGGCGTCTGGATCCCCTTCTTCCAAAACGCACCACTGAGTGTCGTTCGAAGGAGTTTCCACCGACTCGACCCAAAAGGGTCGTTCGGGAACCCACTGACTGTAACATCGCCAGCGTGCCATGATTCACGATTTCACCAGGATGTTTTTAAGTCGAACCCAGCCGCCCATATACACCAGGAGAGCCACGATTCCCGCCACGAAAACCCACCAGGGGATAGCGCGCCACGTCCAGCCTGCGACCGAGTTCAGTCCGCCGCGAATGGTGTCGGGGATTGCCTGGAGGCCTTCCTTGGCCCCCTCAACCCCGGCGTCAAAAATCTGAGTGTTGAGGTCGAGCGTCGGCTCTTCGAAGCGAGCCTCCTGGGCGGATGCCTGCTCGGCTGTCATTTGACCACGCGCCACTTTGATTCGGTTCAGTTCTCGATTGCGTTCGTCGAGTTCGGCCGTTCGGGACGACTCGCCTGGAAACCAGAGATCCGCGAAGCCCACACTCATGAAGCCCTCCTGCGGAGCATCAGCCAGAACAAGAGGCCAAGACCTCCAGCCATCGCCACCCAAGCCCAGACAGGGACGGAGTCCCCGGCGTCTGTCGTGGCATCCAGCTTGGAGCCACCGAGGGCAAAGTTGTTGATGATGCTGGAACGGTATCCGCTCGACCCACTGGATCCCAGGTCCTGCTTTTGAGAAGCCGTCTGTGCAACGGAACTCGACGCGCTGGCGCTATAGCCTCCACCAATCATGTCTTGCGCCCCCCAAGCGCGACCAGCCCCACCATGACCAGGGCCACGATGATAATCGGCAGGAAGTTTTCGAGGGTCGACGTCGTCGGCAAAGTCACTTTGACCGTTCCGATGTCCTCGAATCCTTGTGTGAAGGAAGTTGTCGTGTTGTAGCTATCCTGGACGGTCGAGATTTTGGTCGAGTTGTCCTGGGAATTGCTGTCATAGCCGAGAAATCCACCCATAGATCACCCCACAATCGATTTGCACCCAATGTAAACCTCGGCAAAAGACGCCGCGTCCACACTGGGCGTAGCAGAAAACCGGCCCGATACATCCAGCCATTGAAACCGGATGTTGTCGATGGATCCAAACCAGGAGAACGGATGCATCACGGTGGCGTAGCCCAATTCGCTCAGGCCATCCACGTTCGACATTCCCAAAAGCCTTAAGGCATCAGGAGCCACACAGACAGGCCCATTCGGGAATGCGACGGCGTCGAAAACCTCGACGCTGTACGCGGGCCCCCCGCTCGAAAGCCCGAGGTCCCCTTTCTGAGTCTGCCAGGTGTCGAAACTAGCTTGATCCTGATAAATGGTCCCCCAGTTGAAACGGAACGTCTCAACTGGGGTATGACCATTACACAAGGTAAGAATCCCAGTCGCCTTCCAATCGGTGAAGCCCTGCCAGTTGACGGAGAAGTAGAGACGACGATTCCGCAGCTCGCGAGAGACGGGCAGAATCAGAGGCCCCAAGCCCGTGGCATTCGACGTGCCCGCCATTTGGGAACGGCGGAACACGAATTCCGTTTTGGAATCGAGGGCAGGCATATCAACGACGCTTGGCCACCAGGAGAAAGACAACCACAGCCAGACCAGCAACCACCATGATCACCATCGGTTGCCACTTTTGAAGGCCCGACTCCGACGGGGTGACCGGCGCGTTGTTTGTCTTACCCGCTTTCTCGGCATTGGCTTTCATCACATCAGCGCCCGCTGAAATGACGTCACCAAATGCCCCTTGAAGAGTGTCAGACCAGGAAGCCATAGGTTAGGCGGTTGCTCCCATTTTCTCGAATCCCTTCACAATGGTCGTGATGGAATCGCGACTGGATAGGAGCTTGTGATACGTCACATGCACCGGGCGCGTCGAAGAGGCCAGATCATTGAAGACCAAGCGGAACTTGTCGCCGCCGAGGGCGTCGGTGTTCAGGTCCGGACACGATGCCAGGCTGAACGCATCCACATGCGGCAGGTCCGTCACGAAGTCGAAAAACGATTCGCCCGTGAACATGCGATTGTCCAGCGTCGCAGAAGCGCCGATGGCGGCGTCCACATCCGGGTAAACCTCCGTGCAACTCAGGTCATTAATGGATTGCTGGAACGCTTCGTCCGTCTTCATCAAGACTTCGCGCCCGTATTCAATCCGGAACTGTCCACCCGAGGACAACAGCGTGGCTCGGGTCGTGGCGTTGCCCAATGCGGCCGAGAACCCTTGAACCAGGAAGCCCGTCAGGAAGCCGCCGCTGGTGAATTCGTACGGCACGTTGGCCGTGGCATTGGTTGAAAACCCGGTGTCCGTCCGGAACTCGCTTCGGATGTACGGGAACGAGTCGGGAATCTCGACCAGGTGAGTCTGAAGCAAGGCAGGATTCGAGGCCGCGTAGGTGGGAGGGTTGGCAGTAAACACCGTCCCGGCCGCGCCGATGTCGTACAGGTCAACCTCGACGTAAACGTCATTCGCCGTATAGGTCGAGCTGAGAGGATAGGCCAGCACGTTCCCCAAAGGCTCTTGGAAGGACGGGTGACGAATCGGGACAAAGAAATTCAACTGAACGTTGACGCTGGTGGGGAATCCGGTTGTGGCATAGCCGACCTGGGTTGTGCGGTCGAGATTCAGCCCCATCTGGCGAACGTAGGCCAGAGCAGCGGGGCCGGAGACTTGAACCAGGTTGCGTTGGCCACCACCCGCAGGACCGTCATTCACCACGAGGCGAATTTCCTTCACGATTCCGGCATAGCCTGCCCAGGCGGCCCCCGTGGCGGCCGTAGCTGCGGCCGTCATGGTGAGACGAAAAGTGAACGCCTCCAGCCGGCGCCGCTCTTGTTTGATGAGAAACCGCAACGTCTGGGCGCCGGTCCCCGAGGGGGTCGTTTGCGGTAGGATGATGTCTTTTCGTTTGGCGTAGAGCATGACTGAAGGCGTGGGGTTGGGGCGTGGAATCCGTGACGGTTCAGGCGGCCGATGAGCCGTAAACCAGGTTGCGAAGGAAGCTCACCTTGTTCACGACGATGAGGGTGACGATGGTGACGACGAATGGACCGATGAAGGGCTTAAGTTTTCCGAGCATTTTGTTTTTCCGGTTCCGTTTTGGTCCCCCTCCGGATCCGCCCGGACGCTTGGAACTCCAACGGTGGACTCTCTCTTACTCACTGGATCCTGTGTCTTGGAACTAGACGCACTCGGCCACAGGCTCCCCCCATTTTCGCGCCCATCTATGCATTTGCTCAGGAAGGCCCCTTTGGGCAATTCGGCAACCCGATCGCAGTCTAGGCCTAGGTCTTGCAAAATTCGAAGCGCGTTGGGGCCCTGCGTGCGAAATCCCACAACCTCGGTCACCTCATTCAGGATGGATTCGTTGAGCCGGTTGGGTCGTTGCGTGGCAAAGACGCACGAAAGCCCCCGGACTCGGCCCGTCTGGACGCACTCGGCCAGCGGCGCCGGAATCGTCAGGTTGTTACAGTAGCGCCAAACCTCATCGACCAGGAGCCACTTGCGCCCTTGCAAGTGCGCGCAGGTCGAGAACACCCACCCGGCGAACCAAGCAAAGCCCTCGGCGTGTCGCCCTGGGAACATGGAGTTGGGGTCATAGATCACCCATCCCGTCTCAATGGAACAGGAGAGCTCGGCTTCATCCTGGGCACAGGCCATCCCAAGCCGGTTGGAAAGCTGGGCGTCGGGATCCCAGATAAACCGATAGGGGGCCTTGGTGTTGGCCAGGAGCCGCAGGCAGAAGGACGTTTTGCCAGATCCGGAGATACCCGACACCAGGACAACGTCACGAGAGGCCCCGTAGTCAATCATGGTAGTCGCCCTTTCGGAGCGGGTCAGATCCCTGGGCAGTTTTCGCGGCCCGTTCCTCGGCCACCATTTTTTTGAGTTGAGCGGCCAGCATCGAACGACTCGTCACAATGGCCCCGAGGGCCCCGATGAAGGCCACGGTGGGGGCATGCTCGGCGGAGAGTCCCATGGAATTGAGAATGGAAGCCGTCACAGCCGGCCCCGTTTCAATCAGCGTGGTTTTGGCCACGGGATTCCACGGGGCGTCCTTGGCGACCTTTTCAACAATCGAGGGCCCCAAGGGAGCCGCCTCCCGGGTAAGACTCGAAACGTCTAGCTTCTCGACCTCGGGCACAATGGAGGCCCAGAACGGTTTGAGAAGGCCCGGATCCCACGGGACACTAGGAACGTCAGGAGTTTGACCAGGAGACGGCGCCGAAGGAGTTGCAAGCGGAGGGACAGGGTCGGGAAGGCCCTTTGCGCGCGCTTGACGACGGAGATAAGCCAGGCGCGACTTCTCCCGCCACTTCGCCCGCTGCTCGGGTGTGCTCTGCGAAGGAGCGGTTGCCACAGCAGGACTTCCTGGAGCCGCTTGCGCCGGACCACTGCCTCCCATTCCCGGGAGAGTCGGAAAGCTCGGTTGCATGGCTGGTTAGTCCGCCGACGGAAAATACTCGGCCATCGCATCCAGGAAGCCCTTCCGTTTGGGGGTGACCTCTTTCAACTGTCGGTTTTGGTCCTCCAGTTCGGAGATTCTGAATTCTCGCTCTCTCACAGTGTTGGCGAGCTTTTCGCGTTCTTCACGCACTCGGGCGAGCTCGGCCGCCGTCTCCTCGGTCACTGTCCCCTTCAGGACAACCTCGGCGGCACTCGGTGGGGTGTTGGGATCATCAGCCATGGATTCACCCTCTCATTACCCCCCATTGTCCGGGAACTAGACGCACTCACTCACTCACACACCCCTAAGGAAGCAGTGAGTGATTGAGAATTCTCAGTCAGTGCCGCCTTAAGGGGGTGTGAGTGAGTGAGAGAGAGGGAACCTTTCCCCTCTCACACACTCACAAGCGCCCAAACCACTGAGTGAGTGCGACCCCCGCTTGCCCACAGGCTCAAAAAAGCTACAGTTGAGCACATGCACAGCCACTTGTTCAGGGCCCGAATTCCTCGAAAAACTCTTTTGGAGTGTGAAACCATCCTCGAAACCATGGGACTCACGCTCCAGGACGCCCTCCGTATGATGTGCGCCGAGGTCATCGCCAAGAAACGCCTGCCCTGGACGCCTGGAGCGGTTGATGCCGTTCAATTGGTCGTGCCGGCCACGGATCCCGGGGATAACACGGTATCCATCCTGGTCGATGCCGACTTGGTCAGGGATGCCCTAAACGCAAAACGCCGAGGGTAGGCCCTCGGCGTTTGTAATGCTCGGACGTTTATCAGGGGGTCATTTGAAGCCGTAGATCCCCGCCACAACGTGCAAATGCTTCATTAAGTAGCCGTCCGGCTCCTTGGTGGCCCTGTAACAGGTCGCTTCGTCATGTCCGGCCGCTACCAGGGCCCGTACCAACTCGGCACGCTTCATCCCTGGGCGGTCCCCAAAAGCCGCCTCAAGGTCCTCTATCCCGATCCGTTGGCGCTCCTGGGCCCGTTCGTCATCCGACTTTTCACGGCCCCACATGCGCGGGTCGGTGTTGGGATCATGGGCAAAGAAGGTCCCGAATCGTCGATGCCAGACGGTGGGGGCGTAGTTCTCGCCATCGTTGAGCTTCGGAGTCGCGAAGTAGATTCGGTCATCCTCTATATTGTCCGGGTCGAACGGCACGCAAAGGTAGGTGCACCGGCTGGTGTTCACCCATGCCACGGAGCCGGAAACAATGTTTGCCAGGTTGCGGCCTCGCATTGCCTCCTCGCTCCTGGGCTTTTTCGTGTGCGCCACCAGGAGAATGCCAGGGGCATCGTCTCCAACTCCCACCGCCTGCCGAATGATCCGAATGGCATTCATGACCTCCGAAGCTTGGTCCTCAACGCTGAGATGGGAAATGGGATCGATCACCACCAGGTCCGGCTTCAGGTCCTGAACGGTCTTGGCCAACTCGCGCCAGAACAGGCTATCGTCGATTGCAAAACCGAATTCCGGGGGGTCGGAATAGAACACGTTCGACTCAATGTCCGCGTCAGGGTGAAGCGCCCGGAACTTCTCAATTTGAAGCTTCAGCCTCGTGGGCCCTACCTCCCCTTGGATAATCAGGGTTTTGAATCTGCGGTGCACCTTTCGGCCCATCCAAGTGCCCGAGCCAATGGCCCCAGCCAGGGCCAGCGTTCCCACCATCAGCGACTTTCCGGAACTCCCGGGCCCGGCCAGGATGGCCACCCCCTCGGTCCCCTTTCGAATTTCCGCGTTCCCAATGAGGTCTACGCCTGGGGGCGGTTGGTACTCCAACCGGTCCGATGACTTCCGAATGACCAGGCGCGGCCGCTCCGATCCAACGTCCGAAGTAACCCCCTCGATGATTCGGGCGAGATCCGCCCGGAGTCCTGTCGGGTCAATGGTTTCGTTTCGCGCCATTTCGGCCGCGTCGTGGGCAAGCTTCAGGACCATCCGGCGCCTGTGCAGGTCATCCAGAATCGCCTTGTGCGTTGTCCAGTCGAGTTCGGACGCGATGAGGTCTTGCCACGTCATGACCTCGGCCGCTTGCTCGACCGTTAGCCCAGCCAGGCGAAGGGCCCGGTTCATGGTAATTGCATCGACCACGTTTCCGGCCGCCCTCAATTCCTGAATGCAGCGCCAAGCCCTCAAGGCAAAACCGAAAAACACTGAGGCCTTGACCCCTTTCAAGATGGCGTCCACTTGCTCCGTAGCGCCTCGGCCACCGGCCAGAAGAACGCACCCGACAAGGGCTTTCTCTGAAGCTTCGTCATGCGGGGGTAATTGGTCGTGCATCACTGACCTCCTTTCTGGGCCCTCAGTTTGGCGAGGGTCGCCCGCTTGGATTTCATGCGGCAAAACGCCGCCCGTTTTACTTCGGCTTCGGTGAAGACAGGCTCCAGTCCTGTGT
>Ga0181343_1001057_pt1 | contig 11133 bp, 8 predicted proteins | sample Su13VDMLBSD_FD_130110 | JGI IMG/M metagenome (GOLD analysis project Ga0181343, IMG submission 130110) | Freshwater viral communities from Lake Michigan, USA - Su13.VD.MLB.S.D | ecosystem: Environmental > Aquatic > Freshwater > Lake | place: USA: Michigan | collected 2013-07-15 | reverse complement strand
CGACTGCATCTGTCACTGCAAGTACAACTCCATCGGTAACTGCAACTGCTTCTCCAACTTCACCTACTCCTTCAATTACGGCAAGTAATACACCGACTGCATCCGTCACTGCAAGTACAACTCCATCAGTCACTAGGACAGCATCACCCACTTCACCTACTCCATCAATAACCGCTTCAAACACACCGACTGCATCGGTAACTGCAAGTACAACACCTTCGGTAACCGCAACTGCATCACCAACTAGTCCAACTCCTTCTGTAACTGCAAGTAATACTCCAACTGCTTCGGTAACTGCAAGTACAACACCTTCGGTAACTAGGACAGCATCACCCACTTCACCTACCCCATCTATAACTGCAAGTAATACTCCAACGGCTTCGGTGACAGCTAGTATAACTCCATCAATAACCGCAACTGCTTCGCCAACATCACCAACTCCTTCTATAACTGCATCAAATACTCCATCTATTACTCGGACAGCATCACCAACATCACCAACTCCTTCTATAACTGCTTCGATAACTCCATCTATAACTGCAACTGCATCTCCAACTTCACCTACCCCATCTATAACTGCAAGTAATACACCATCTATTACTCGAACAGCATCACCAACATCACCAACTCCATCTATCACTGCTTCGATAACTCCATCTATAACTCGGACAGCATCACCAACAAGTCCAACTCCATCCGTAAGTGCTAGTAGAACTATAACTGCATCTATTACTCCATCTATAACTGCAACTGCATCACCTACTTCACCTACTCCTTCTGTAAGTGCTAGTAGAACTATAACCGCATCTATTACACCATCTATCACTCGGACTGCATCACCTACTTCACCAACTCCATCAATAACTCCATCTATAACAAGAAGTGCTTCTATTACTCCATCTATAACTGCAACTGCATCACCAACTTCACCAACACCTTCTATTACACCATCTATAACTGCAACTAGAACAATAACGGTTACACCATCTACATCGGCACCACCTCCTGATATAGCATTTTTAGGAACGGTTGGTGGTTCAAACGTAACATCAATAAGTTTGACAAGTTTAGGATTACAATTGAATGACTTGGTATTGGTAACTACATATGGTGATAGTAACGCACCACCTTTACCAACGGGATTTACTAACATACAAAATGGTACAGGTCCGAATGCAAGTAGTGTATTTTATAGAGCATCTTATAGAATAATGACGGCAACGCCTGATACTTCTATTTCATTCACAAATTCTGGTGGAGATGATCATCATGTAATTACTGCATGGAGAAATGTTAATACAACTACTGCAATAGATGTAACCAGTACGTTAGCAGATGCAACAACAGGTAACCCAAATCCACCCGCAATTACTACAGTTACAAATAGAGCAATGATTATTCCTGTTGCATTTATTGATGACCTTACAGGAACACCAACACCTCCAGCCGGTTACACATTGGCAGGTTCACAATCAACGGGACAAGGTTGTGTGGCTCAATCGTATTTATTAGAACCATTAGCAGGAACTGAAGATCCTGGAACATATAGTCTTTCAACAAATGATGACCAATGGGTGTGTTTGACAATCGCATTAAGAAAAACAGGACAAGTTCCCGTTTCACCAACACCTACTGTCACAGCAAGTACTACTCCATCTATTACTAGAACAGCATCACCAACGTCACCAACTCCATCGGTGACTGTAACCCGTACCGCTTCACCAACATCACCAACACCATCGGTGACTGTAACCCGTACCGCATCGCCTACATCACCAACTCCATCTATCACAGCTTCCATAACTCCATCTATTACTAGAACAGCATCACCAACTTCACCGACACCATCAGCATCTGCATCGGGAGCACCTGTTAGTTTAACCGCATCAAATACACCATCTATTACTAGAACAGCATCACCCACTTCACCAACTCCATCTATTACTCCATCTATTACTCGGACAGCATCACCAACTTCACCTACTCCCTCTGTAAGTGCTTCCACAACTCCATCTATTACTAGGACAGCATCGCCAACTTCACCTACCCCATCGGTAACAGTAACTAGTACCGCTTCACCAACTTCACCTACCCCATCACCATCAGCATCGGGGGCAGCTGTTAGTTTAACCGCATCTATAACTCCAACCATAACTGCAACTGCATCACCAACATCACCTACTCCATCAATAACTCCTTCTATAACTGCTTCCAACACACCAACTGCTTCGATAACTGCAAGTAATACTCCATCTGTAACTGCAACTGCTTCTCCAACTTCACCTACTCCATCACCAACTCCATCTATTACTAGTACAGCATCTCCAACATCACCTACTCCATCAGCAACTCCATCTATTACTAGAACAGCATCACCAACATCACCTACTCCATCGGTAACACCAACTGCTACACCAAGTCGGACACCACCAGCTACAATAACATTTGTTAACTCTGCACAAAGTACAGGTAGTACATTAACATTACCTGCAGGTTTACAACAAAATGATTTGGTAATAGTTGCATCTTATAGAGATGATACGGATACCGTATTACCTACAGGATATACAAATGGTCAAAATGGTGCTATCGCAACTGTGAGGTATCGTTGGTCATATAAATTTATGCCTTCAACGCCTGATACTTCAATAACTGGATTGGATGCAACCAACGTAATTCATATTGCAATGGTGTTTAGAGGTGTAAATACAACAACTACATTTGATGTAACGACACCTGCAGTAGCATCATCGGGTGGTAGTGGAACAGGTATGCCAAATCCACCATCAATTACGCCTGTAACAAATGGTGTAATGATTGTTGCATTGGGATATTTAGATGATGATATCATAACAGCAACCGCACCTACAAACTATACTTTAGCAAGAACTGGAAACTATGGAAGTTCCGGTGCAGGTGGTACTGTGATGTGTGCATATAGACGTTTAGCAACAGCCGCAGCTGAAGATCCTGGTGTGTTTGGAGGTGGAGGATCAGATGATTGGGTAGGTGCTACGATAGGACTTAGACCTGCAGGAGCATAATGATTAAAAATAATTTTGAAAAGTAAAAAAAATAGTATATATTTGAAACGTTACAACAATCTAAAAAAGGTTATGAAAGATAAGATATTTATTTCTATTGCAGCATATAGAGATCCAGAATTAATTCCAACTATTGAAAATTGTTTAGAGACTTGTGATAATCCTAAAAATTTAGTATTTTGTATAGCTTGGCAACATGCACCGGAAGATGAATGGGATGATTTATCAAAGTATAAAAAAGATAAAAGATTTAAAATACTTGATATTCATCACAAAGATGCAAAAGGTGTATGCTGGGCGAGAAATTTAATACAAAAAAAATACAAAGATGAAAAGTATTATCTACAATTAGATTCACATCATAGATTTATACAAGGATGGGATACTAAATTAAAAGATATGATTGCTTATTTACAAGCAAAAGGTAGTTTAAAACCAATTTTATCAACGTATCTACCATCTTATTTTCCAGATAAAGACCCAAATGATAGAACCGATGATGTTTGGTGGTTGAACATAGATAGATTTATGCCGGAAGGAGCAATCTTTTTAAGACCACATGGGTTGACGGGATGGAGAGAAATGAAAGAACCAGTACCTGGTAGATTCCTATCAGCACATTTTATATTTACATTTGGAAAATTTGTAGAAGAAGTTCCGTATGATCCTGATTTTTACTTTCACGGAGAAGAATCATCATTAGCTGCCAGAGCGTTTACACATGGGTATGATTTGTTTAATCCACATAGAATATATGCTTGGCATGAATATACTAGAGATGGTAAAAAAAGACATTGGGATGATGTTCCTGCATGGAGTCAGCAAGATAAAAATTCATATGCAAGATTTAGAAAGTTATTTGGAATGAATGAGGGAGAATCTTATATTGATAATAAAGATTTATTTGGAGAATATTGGTTTGGTGAAGAAAGAACATTAGAAGAATTTGAAAGATATTCTGGTTTAAAATTTGCAAATAGGCAAATACACATTGAAACTCATAGAAATGAACAACCACCAATAAAAGGTGATTATGAAAGTGGGTTATGTAGAAAGGTAAAAATTTGTATTGATATATGGAAAGAATCACTATCCGAACCAGATTATGAATATCTTGTAGTCGCAACTCTTGATGAAAATGGTAATGATTTATTTAGACAAGATGTTGATATTAGTGAATTTAATCATTTAATGAACGAAGTTCCATTTGATAAATTTTTACATATTTGGAGAGAGTATGATAGTGACAGGAACCCACATTCATGGCGAGTATGGCCTTACTCTAAATCAAAAGGATGGATGGATAGAATAGAACAAACTATAATTTATGAATAAACTAGAAACAATATTGTTACATTTACCGGCATATAGAGATCCGGAATTGATACCAACAATTAAAGATGCATTGGATAAAGCAAAATATCCTGAAAGAGTACACTTTGGAATTTGTAGACAATATAATCCAGATGATGGATTTGATGATTTGACAGAATATAAAGAAGACAAACGATTCAAAATATACGAATGTCATTATACAGAAGCAAAGGGATTACCTTGGGCAAGATCAATTATTAATGAAAAACTTTTAACCGATGAAGATTACATTTGTCAGTTAGATTCTCATCATAGATTTGCACAAGATTGGGATGATACTCTAATAAGAATGCATAATGATTTAGAAAAGAAAGGAGTTAAAAAACCAATCGTTGCAGGATATTCACCTCTTTATGACCCATTCAATGATCCAACAGGAAGGTCTATGGAACCATGGCAATCACAATTTGTTTGTTTTTATCCACATGGAACAATATTCATTAGACCTGGACTATTACATGGTTTTCAAAATATGACAGAACCTGCACCTGCAAGATTTTTATGTGGACACTTTGATTTCGCAAGAAGTGAGTGGGCAAGAGAAATAAAACACGATACAGATATTTACTTTGCAGGTGAGGAAATTAATTTGACGGTTCGTTCTTATACACATGGGTATGATTTTTTTCACCCACATCAAATAGTGGTTTGGCACTCAACAATGAGAGAAGAAAGAGCGGGAATGTTAAAGTGGGATGATGATGCTAAATTTAATGTAGATTGGTGGGGAAAGCAAGAATATGCAAGAAAAAAAATAAGATGTCTATTTGGAGTAGAATCTCATCCTGATGTAGATTTAACAGGATATGATTTAGGAACGGAAAGAACACTCAGAGATTATGAAAAATACGCAGGTGTTAATTTCAAAAAAATGGCCGTTCAAAGATATACATTAAATAATTATTATCCCCCAAATCCACATATTGAAGATGATGAATTGTGGGAACAATCTTTTGAAAAATCTTTTTATTATTTGGTGACAATTGATAAAAAAGATTTCCCACGCAATAATTATAAACATATACTAATAGCATTTGATGATGAAGAAGGTAAAGGGATACATCACAAATATATAGTAGGAACTGAATTGGATGATTTTAATAATAAAAATATAAACATCCATTTTGAAGAATATTTCTTAACAGAAACTGATCCAAAAAGAGTAGTTTATTGGGGATATACTGAAGAAGATGGTTGGGTAGAACGAATTGAATATGGTATTTAATTTAATAAAATTTGGTTATTTTTTATAAAAAACTAAATAAAAAGAAAAATGAAAAAAGTAAAATTTGTAACATCATTCTACGCATACCATGCCCATAAACCATTTTGGGGAGCAAACGCAAGAGAAGAGAGATATATTTTCTCTTTAATTACTTTATGTAATATGAAAGAAGAAATAGTTTGCTATACCGATGAAGGAGATTTAGGATACAACCAGCTTACTAAAATAAAAGAACAATACAATTTAGATAATTTAACTATAAAAGTCTATAAGTTAATAGATAATCCATACCAAGAAAGAGTTTTTAATATTAGAACATCAAATGCAGAAAAATATGATAATCCAATGGATTTATTTTATGGTAGATCCCCACAAATATATTGGTTAAAATTTGATTTTTTATTAAATGAATATGAGCCAGATATTAATTTGTATTGGATAGATGCCGGATTGTCTTGTGAAGGAATGTTTCCTTGGTATCTAAGTCCATATGGACATGAGGAAGGGTATAAAAATTGGTACAGAGATTCACAGGAACCAGTAGCAACTTATGTTCATAAGTTTTATACATTTCCAGATGCATTTAATCAGGATACTGTAAAAAGAATAACCGAATTTACCGAAGATAAATTTGTTAGTGTTTGTAGAAAGGGAGTAAGTGATTGTAGATACGATTTGTTCGAAGAAGTGATTAATGAACGTATTGATCTTTCAGATGGATTATTCCCTGTTGCCGGATTTTTTGGTGGAAATAGTAACTATATACCATTGATTGTTTCAGAATCAAAAATATTAATAGATTTAATTCTTCAAAAAGATAGATTATTTAATGAAGAAGAAATACTAGCGTATTTGCAAAATAAACATAGAGATATTTATAAAATCTGGTATTGTCATACATTTTATCATGAAGGAGTTCCTGAAGCATGTACACCGGATATGATACCATTCCACCGATTTTTTTCAGGAAGATAATATGAAAAATATAATAATATATTGTAATAAAAGTTTTGATAGAGATTTTCATTATTTATTAGAAAATATATCATTATATATTCAAAAGTATTTTGATGTAGAAATATTAGAAGTATCCAATTCATATACTATAAATTTATTTGATGAAGAAGTGATACTTGCGGATTGTGAAATTTTGATATACATACGTGATATTGATTCTTTTAGATGTATTAGTTTTTCCGATGTACAATCTCAATTAATATCATTTTTGGTAAGAAGAAATAACCCAAATGATTTAATAATACACTCACAATATATAGTATCCGAATTTTGGAGCAATGGTGGTTATAGAGGTAGATGGAAACCTGGAATATATACACCATTTACATTTGGAATAAATTATGAACAATTCTATAATAGAAGAATGTTAATAAAAAATAAAATTGATAAATTTTATTTTAATGGAAATCACCTGACGGTAGGAAGAGGTTCAATACCATTACTCAAAAATAGTGAATTTTTTAAAAAAGGAGAAATGGTTGATCATTTGAAATATTTGGATGATGCTATTAAATATAAAGTAGGATTATCTATTCCAGGCGCAGGTGAGATATGTTTTAGAGATATTGAATACATGGCATTAGGAATTCCAATGTTAAAAATAGAATATGCAACAAAAATGAATCCTGAACTTATACCAAATTATCACTATATTTCCATAGATAGAGATGATGATAAATCTAAATTAAATGAAGATTTAATATTTTCGGTAGGAATGGAAAGAGATGGTGGTGAACTATACGCACAAAAATATATTAATAGATTTTTAGAAGTAAAAGATAATAATGAATTTTTAGAATTTATTTCAAAAAATGCAAAAGAATATTACGATACATATCTTAGTGACAAAAATAATAATAGAATAAATCATATAATAAATTTATTAGAATTATGAATATACGTGATACGGAAAAACCAATAATCGCAACTTGGGGAATAGGACCAGCTGCAAGAAGAAGAGTTAAATTACACATATCACAATCTATTAATAGTGGTTATGAACATATAATGGATTATGCCATATTGACGGATGCGCCGGAAGAATTTGAAGAAATAGCAAAAGAAACTGGAAAGATAAAACTAATAACAGATATTCATGAGGTAAGAAAAAATTATGAATGGTCAATTGAAAAAGAACCAATATCCAAATACAAAGATTATGAAAACTATGCAAAAGATTGGTTAGAATTATTTAAACAAAATAAACAATTCTCATACGGATTGCATAGATATCAGTTGCCAGATTTGGCTAAAAATGGTTATAAAAAGATTTTATTTATAGATGCTGATATGAAGATAAATTACCAAAAAATTGGAGTTGATTTTTCGGAAGAATATTTTTGGAATGAGTTTGATATACCTGTTAATCAATTAAAAGGATGTATTGCAGAAAAGTTAGGTATTTTTAATAGTACGGAATTTAAATGGTCAAGTTGTATAGGATCATCAATATCCGCACATTCATTGCAAGGTGTATCAATATTTCTTTATTTGTTAGAACAAAAATTTAAAAAAAATAGATTTTTCATACCAGTTAATTTCAGTCTAACAGAAGGTCCTTTTAGATACTATAATTTTGAATCAACTGATAAAGTAAATGAATATTTTGAATTTTGGGAGGAGGCTCAAAAAATAGCTTTAAGTAACCCACAATTAAAAGAAACGTTAGGGTTCGGTGGTTATATGAATTGTGATTATTCAACCGTTGCAGCTGCAAACATATATTCACAATTAACAATAGAAAACTTCAATAATATAATTTATGATATAGAATTACACTATGAAGATAGATATTTTTTACCAAGACTAAATACAGCATCTTGTGGATTTCCTATAAAACCTGCAAATAGTATGGATGAATTTTTTGAAATAAATAAAGAAAGTTATGAAAAGGCTTTAGAACATAATGTTTGGCCTAACGTAGACCCACAGGTAAATTATAAATTAAATAATTAAATAATGGCAAATATAGCTTATTACGGATCGCATAATGCAAGTATAGCAGTAGAAAAAGATGGTAAAATAATAACTGTTATAGAAGTAGAAAGATTCAATGGATATAAAAATTCAGGAATTGCACAATATAAAGTACCAAAGAGTAGAGGAATTGAAGACTTACATGATTTAATAAAAGAAATTTTAAAACTTATTGAAAAAGAATTTGGAATTTCTGAATATGAAAATTGTATAGTAGGACATACCGATGTCATATTTTATGAATTACATAAAACCCATGAAGTAATACCTGCACAGAATTATACATATTATCCACATCATATGACACATGCTGCTGGTACATTTTATCAATCATCATATAATGAAGCATTGGTGTTTTCTTTTGATGGTGGTGGTGATGATGGTATGTTTAATATATACAAATGTGTAAGAGGTGAAGAACCAGAATTGTTGGAAAGAATAAACAATCCAACACACAATGTTGTTCATATTGGATATGATTTAGGATTTCCATATATGATGTTTGCCCATTATCTCAAAGATATTGAATTTATGTGGATAAGTGACGGAAACTTAGTGTATCCTGGTAAAATTATGGGACTAGCATCATATGGAAATGTAAGAGAAGAATGGATTGATGCGTTTACCGAAGTTTATAAATTAGGATGTAATGGTGTTAATTATGAAGAAATTGTAAAAGATTTAGGAGAAAAAATAGGTGTAACATTTGATATGTATGATAGATTAGAAGGACAAATTGCATATGATGTTGCAGCTACATCTCAAAAAGTATTTGAAGAATGCTTCTTAGAAGTAGCAAAACCTTATATGGAACAATATCCAGATTTACCAATTTGTATGACGGGAGGATGTGCATTAAATATAATACTAAATACAAGACTTGTAACTGAATTTGGAAGAGATGTTTTTGTTGCACCAAATTCAAATGATGGTGGTTTGGCAGTTGGTATGTTGGCATTATTAATTAAACCAGAAGAACCAATTGATATCACTTATACAGGACTACCAATACTTGATATAAATCTATTTCAACACTATTATCAAAATGTAGAATGTTGGAAAAAACCATTTACAGCCGAACAAATAGTTGCTGATATAGTTGATGGCAAGATTATAGGAGTAATGAGAGACAATTGCGAACATGGTCCTAGAGCACTAGGAAATAGAAGTATCATATGTAATCCGGCTATATCTGATATGAAAGATATATTAAATGAAAAAGTAAAACACAGAGAATGGTATAGACCTTTTGCACCCGTAGTTAGATTAGAAGATGTTTCTAAATATTTTGAATGGAATTCAGAAAGTAGGTGGATGAACTTTTGTCCATTAGTAAAAGAAGAGTGGAGAGAAAAACTACCAGCAATAACGCATGTTGATAATACGGCAAGAGTTCAGACAGTTACAAGAGAGCAAAATGAATTTATTTATGATTTATTAACAGAAATGGAAAAGCAAACCGGCATAGGTGTATTAATTAATACATCTTTCAATGTAAACGGAAAACCAATACTGACATCGGTAAAAGAGGCATTTCAAGTATTTCAAAATACTCAATTAGATGGCCTTATAATTGAAAATTATTATTTAACAAAATAAATATAAAATGCAAAAAAAATTAAGTTACTTTGTAAGAAAATACGGATCAGATAAAATTTTAAGTGGTTACACACAAGTTTACGAACCATTATTCTCACAAATAAGAAATGAAGTTACATCTATACTAGAAATAGGTATTGGAACTTTACAACCAGAAATACCAAGTACATTTGTTGGAAATCCATCACATTACCCACATTATAAACCAGGAGGTTCTTTAAGATGTTGGAGAGATTATTTTGAAAATGCAAATGTTTTTGGAATAGATGTTGCAGATGATTGTAAGTTTGAAGAAGAAAGGATACAAACGGATATTTTCAGTTCATTGGATGTAGAAAAATCAAAAGTTTATTTATCTGATAAAAAATTTGATATCATTATTGATGATGGATTGCATACGGCAGATGCACAAATTGAAACTTTTAAGAATTTTTTCCATAATCTTAAAGATGGTGGTTTATATTTTATAGAAGATTGTGGTGGTGGTGGAGATGGTACACATCCATTGGTTGAAACACGTGAACAATTTTTAGAACTTACAAAAGAGCATGAATTTTTTGCTAGACATAACATAATAGTAATTAGAAAAAATTATAGTGGAAAGGGGCAAGTAGATAATTTTGTAGAATTTAGCAATGGAATGGATTTTTATATAGAAAGTGAAGAAGATGTTCTTAACGATTTATTAGGAGATAAATTAGAATTTGTAAAATCGTTATCAAAGCAAGATTTTGAAAATATAAAAAAATATATGTCTTTACCACCAAAAATGGATATAAATAATAAAGATTTAACGGTGGTTACGGGTCTTTGGAATATAGGTAGACCTGGTAGAGATTTTACTCACTATATTGAAAATTTCAAATTATTTTTAGAAATACCTGTAAATATGTTTAT
>Ga0181343_1001056_pt1 | contig 11163 bp, 4 predicted proteins | sample Su13VDMLBSD_FD_130110 | JGI IMG/M metagenome (GOLD analysis project Ga0181343, IMG submission 130110) | Freshwater viral communities from Lake Michigan, USA - Su13.VD.MLB.S.D | ecosystem: Environmental > Aquatic > Freshwater > Lake | place: USA: Michigan | collected 2013-07-15 | reverse complement strand
TGCTTCCCTAGCCAAAGGTGGTCTGCCCCCTCGGTATCTTCGTGGCGGTGGCGACGGAATGAGCGACTCCATCAGGGCTAATATTGAGGGTAAGCAGGAAGCCCGACTGGCTGATGGTGAGTTTGTAGTCCCCGCTGACGTGGTATCCCACCTTGGTAATGGCTCCTCTAATGCCGGGGCTAAAAAGTTATACGCAATGATGAATCGTGTTCGTAAGTCACGCACAGGCAAAACCAGTCAGGCGCCTGAAGTCAATACTCGTCGCTTGATGCCTGTTTAAAGGATAGATCATGGCAACTACCCAACAAGTCGTAACCTCGGCACTACCTACCGCGTTTGAAGAGTTTTATAAAACCGGTGCCCAAGGCGTCCCCGGCCTAATCCCACAGGCATTTAAACTCTACGGAGCAGGTTCTCCTGCCGAGTATCAAGCCAATATCAAAGGCCCCCTAGAAGCGGCTAACCTCTATACCGGAGCACAGCGAGTAGCGGGTCTAACCCCCGGACAACAACAGGTAGGCGCACAACTCTCTGCTATGCAGACCCCCGGGCAGTTTGCTATGGGGACTGGCGCTCTTGGCTCAGGCTATGCCGCAGCCACCGGGCTTCCAAGTATGTTGGATCAAGGGGTGATGCAGCAGTATATGTCTCCCTATGCACAGGGCGTTATTGACGTTCAAAAACAGCAGGCTTTAACAGATGCTCAGAAAGCCCAGTTAGCCACTAACTTAGGTGCAGCCCGTCAAGGTACTTATGGCGGAGCACGGCAACTGCTTGCCACCACAGAGCGTGAGCGCAACCTCCAGAACCAACTCGGTGACATCCAAGCCAAGGGACTTCAGGCCGCCTATGAGGCCGGTCAAAAAGGACTGGAAGCAGAGCGTACTGCTCGTCTGCAACAGGCACAAACTTACGGCACACTAGGCCAGCAGTTCGGTCAATTGGGCGTTCAGCAACAGACAGCAGACATTGACCGTCTCAAGACCCTCGGAGCCTATGGTGACTACGAGCGTGCTCTAGCGCAACAGAAGACAGATATTGACTACCAGAACCTCTTAGAGCGCATCCAGTATCCTGAGACTCAACTTGACAAACTGAGCGGCTTTATCCGTGGTATTCCGTTGACAGATAAAACTCAAACTACTACTGCGCCGCCGCCTTCCTTTGCAAGCCAGTTAGCCGGTCTTGGAATTGCCGGTCTTGGCGCTTTCATGAATAAGTAAGGGATAACTAATATGGCAATGGGAATACTTCAAGCCCTCAAACTGCAAGAGGGGCCAATCGAGTCATTAGCACAGTTACCTCAACAGCAACTGATTGCTATGTCCCAGCAGGGGCGTATCCCGGCTGATGTCCTACCGATCATTCTGAATGAGAAAGCCCAGATGGCTCAGGCCGCTGCCAATATGCAGGCTATGCAACAGCCCATGCAGCCCTCAGTTATCGAGCAGGCTATGGCTATCAATGCCCAAGCAGAAGCGCCTCAGCAGGCTCCTATGGATGCAGGAGTAGCCTCATTGCCAGTACCTGAAGATATGTACAGTGATGAGGGCTATGCAGGCGGTGGCATCGTAGCGTTTGATGAGGGTGGGTTGGCTGGAACTTTTGATATGTTCATGCCTGAAACCCAGTATGTCCCAGTTGACCGTGACCTAAGCCGTGATTTCAAAGATACGGATACGGGAGTTGAATTACCCCCAGTGCCTACTCCTCGTGCTGCCGCACCACGTCCCGCTGCTAAACCCGAACCCGGCATAGCAGCAATCCCAGCCAAAGAAAATATGCTTGATCGGCGTAGACGTATGCTTGAGCAACTGGGTGTAACAGACACGACCGAAGAAGAACTTGCCGCCTTAGAAAAAAACAAGGGCAAACTTGCTGACGATAAGTTTGACGCCTTGAGAATGTCATTGATCCGGGCTGGTCTTGGTATGGCCGCTGGTACGTCCCCTTATGCTCTTAGCAACATAGCCAAGGGTGGATTAGAAGGCTTTGAGTCTTACGAGCAGTCCATCAAACAGATCAAGGCTGAAGAGAAAGAGTACGGGAAACTTGCACGGGATCTGCGTAAAGAGGCTAATGCGCTCAAGCGTAGTGATGTTGATAAGGCTCTTGCCCTTGAGAATCAGGCTGAACTTCTGGATCTTGAGAAAGAGAAACTTAAGTACACCCGTCAGACTGCGCTTAAGCCCAGCACATTCCAAGAGCAATTAACTGCTCTTACTGGCGGAAGCAAAGACCCGAAGGTTATTAAAGAGGCGACACGCACTATCCTTGGCACAAGCAAGACTGGTGAACTGACAATTGAAGACGCATTAAAGATTGTTAAAGATCGTACTAAAAATATAAACGCCACCCCTGAACAACTAATGACTCAGGCAAAAGAATTAATGTCCTCTCAAGGCGGAGCGGTTCCGGGCGTAAAATTCCTTGGCGTGAGATAAGGCACTTATGCCTATCGCATCGTTTCAGTTACCTGACGGGAAGATTGCGGACTTCGAAGTTCCTGAGGGTATGTCTCAGGAAGAGATTGAGCAGGCGGTTGGCCCAGAGTTACGCAGGCTTGTTGCTCCTCCGGCTCCTCCAAAGCCAGAAGAGTCTGGGTTCCTGCGTCAGGCAGCAGATATACCTGTAACTGTTGCCAAGGGTGCGGCCTCTGGTGTTCGTGCGATTGCAGATATATTTGGCGCAAACAATCCTGTATCTCGCGGGATCAGGGGCGCTGAGGATTACCTAGACTCCCTCCTATCGGCTGAGGCCAGAAACGATCAGCAAGAAATTGCTCGGATCATGAAAGAGGCCGAGGACAAGGGTATTGCTGCTGAGGTTACTGCTGCCGCTAAGGCTTTTGCTTCGGCTCCGGTGGACTTTCTAGCACAGGCTTTGGGTAGTGCCGCACCTGCTGTGGCAGGCGGTCTATATGCCAAACTTTTAAAACTTGGTGCCGCTGGAGTTGGGGCAGTTACCACTGGAATTGGTGGAGCAACAGGCGCAGGTATCGTCAAGGGATCTGTCTATGATGCCGTCAAGGGCGCCCTGACTGAAGCAGGAGAATCCCCTGAGGTAGCAGAGGCTAGAGCGCAGGCAGCGCAGTCTTATGGCGGAGAGAACTGGGGTCAGATATTGTTAGGCACAGCCCTTGGTGGACTAGCAGGGCGTACCGGTGTTGAGAAACTTCTCTTAAATAGATTTGGTAAGGGGGAGGTTGCCGAACAAGCGGCCAAGGGTGTAGGTAGACGGGCTGCTGAAGGTGCCGTAACCGAAGCGATTCCTGAGATGGCTCAGGCCGGTCAAGAACAGTTAGCACAGAACATCGCTCTTCAGAGAGAAGGGTTTGATGTATCAACGTTACGTGGCGTTGCCGGTGCTGCGACCCTAGAAGGTCTAGCCGGTGGTGCGCTTGGTGGTGGACTGGGTGCCTTATCTAGAGGTGCTCCTCCCGCTGCTCCAGTTGAAGCCCCACCTGAGGCGCCACCTGCTCCTCCTGTAGTTACCAACTATCAGACGGTAGACCAAGCAGGAAACCCAACCACGATCAGTGTGGCCCAAGACGACGCAGGAACGATCGTTGCTACCGGCCCTGACGGTGAGCCTATAGACCTGAGTAACATGGTTTCAGCAGGGTTCACAATTGAAGACTCAATCCAAAGTGTGTTCTCAGCGCCCGATGCGCCTGTTGTTCCGGCCGCTGCCGCCCCTGCGCCAAGGGTTGAGCCAGAGATTACTCTGCCTTCTGCCCCTGAGATTACTCTGCCCCCTGAGGCTGCACCCCCAAGAGAAATCGGGCCGACCTTTGCTGAAGAAGCGCCGCCCCCATTTGAGACCACTCCAGTATCTCAAGAGCCTCTACCCAAGACTCCTGACGAGGTTAGACGCGACCAAGAGATGACTGAGTTATCTGAACGCGCAGACAGGCTATCTAAGGTTGATAGAGAGAACAGCCTTCTGGAGTTCTTTACCTATCGTCCCAAGAAAGACAAGGAAGGCAAGCCGATACAGGTTCCTGACAATCGCTTGGATCCCAGTGAAGTCACTGACATAGCGTCTGAAAAAACCAAGACTGGGAAGATCATTCCAGACAAAGCCTTTAACTTTATTCGTAAAAAGGGCGGTCAAAAGATTTCAACAATGATCAACGATCAATCGTTGAATGAGTGGCTGCCGTTTGAACTTCGCATATACGGCACAGAAACAGCGGAAGAACTGGCCGAGAAAGAGCCAGCCGCTGAGGAATACATTAAAACAGCCCTGCGTAACTCCGACTTCCTCCCATACGAAACAAAGATGGAGTTAGACACTATCGGGATGACGCTAGATGGCATTGAAACAGAAATTCAAAGGGAGATAGAACTTGACGACCTCAGAGACATCCTCGCGGAAATTGCAGCAGAAGAAGAGAGTGCAAGAGATATTGAGCAAACTCTCCCCGAAGGCACGCCGACAGGTGCTCCGGAACCTACTAGACCGGCTAGAACTGAAACAGCCGAAAGAGAAGAACTAAAACTTACTGGCGAATCCAATGCTGAAATTGCAGCAAGGTTAGCAAGGCAAGAGACTGATCGTGAAGCAGCAGAACGCAAAGCAATTGCCGATCGAGAGCGCGGCCTATTCACCCTAACGCCCCAAGTTAGTGAGGCAGAGTCCGCCCCTACAGGAGATATGTTTGGTGCTAGAGGTTTGGCTGATCAAGCCCCCAAGAGAGCCGCAGCCCCTGCAACAGAGACGGGATTGTTTGAAACCAAAGTAAGTTTCCAAAAGGCGCCGCCCAAGTTAACTCCTCCTCCCGATTTCAAACTTAAGGAAGGTCGCAATGAACAGGTAGTTTTGGCCGCAAGAGAACTGGCTGCCGGACGAATTACCAAAGAAGAATACGATCGGTATGTTGAGTACCATATGCCTGTCTACAAGGTGGATAAGCCTGAGGCCCCGCTTGATGCAGAAGGAATGAAAAAGGTTCTTCGGTCAAATCAAGTAGACAAGATTAATGAGCCAATAAAAGATGGGGCGATCGTTGGCCTGCGTATGGACATCAATGCCTTAAAGAGGGGCAAGTCCAAGGGTATCAATGGTAGCGTGGTTACAGCACATCCGTCTGTTCCAAGCAAGGGCAAAGAGCCAAAAGTAAACACAAACACATCTTTGGGATATTACGGTGCGGCAAGAATTAAAAATGTTAGAACCGAAATTGGCGCTGAAATTGCAAGTTTTGAAATAGCCCAGAATCTTGATGACAAGAAACCCCAGCAAGTTCTGATAGGTGAGTGGGTTAATCAAGACCCCAAAGAAATATATTCTGAAGTCCAGAGTCTTTTAAAAGATCCATCATGGACTCAGGTTAGCCTTGACCCATTACGTCATTCCTTCTTCTATGACCGCAGCAACATGATGCCGGTTGCTTCGGCTGATGAGGTATTGCAGGTTGGCCGGTTTGTACTAGCAAAGAATGTTAAGTACGAATCCAGAGAAAAATTTCTTTATTCCGTTTCGGGTAAAAAACAATCAGTTGATACATCATCACCAAACTTTAAAAGGTTCTTCAAAGACAGCAAAGTTGTTGATGAAAATGGCAAGCCTTTGATTATGTATCACGCTACTGCTGAAGAATTGTTCGATACTTTTAATAAAGAAAAAATTCGTGCAGTCGATTACGACACACCATTCAATGGCTTTTGGTTTTCTAGCGATAAGTTCACATCGCCAGCAATGCGTGATGCAAAAAATACAATTCCTGTTTTTTTAAGTATTAAAAACCCAGCGCCTAGCGATGTATGGAAACAAGTTTCTAAGCAAGTTTATAAAGAAAGTGATTTAAACCAAGAGTCTGCTTTAAGAAAAAGCGCTAGATCTGTTGGCGATGAAATTAGATATCGCTTACAAGACATGGGATATGACGGCATTCAATATTCTGGAAAACCAAATATTAATAAAAAAGAATTTGAAAAAACTGGGCAAGTTAGTTTTAAAGATTTTTCTGGAAAATCATATACGCTTGTTAAAAATGATAAGAATGGCGGTGTAGATTTATATGATGGCAAAGTAACTGGAAAGCCAAATCTTGAAAAAGATGAATACATAACTGACTATTTAGATCTTGATAATTTCTTAGAAACTGAAATAGAACAAGTTTGGGTGGCGTTTGAGCCTAATCAAATTAAGTCCGCTATAAGCAACACAGGGGAGTTTAGTCCTTCTGATCCACGGATTACTCAATCGGTTGGCAATGTAACTGATATTGCAGAAGCCCAACGGGTAGAGAAGGCGCTCAAGGGCAAGAATCCATTGCAGGCTGCCAAGTGGATGGCTGACAACGCCACTAATCCAGACTACCGGATGATTGCCAAACGGATCGTAGACCGTATGCAGAAGTTAATGGATGCAGGGGTTCCATTCAAACTTCATATCGTCGGTGTTGGGGATAAGGTTCCTGTTGGTTTGTTGAGTGCAGACGGAACGACCTCTTCATTAATTGACAGGTCAGAAAAAAAAGTTCTTTCAGTAGATATATGGCTAAACAACTCAACCGTAACAGGTAGGGTAGGAACTGAAGAAAAAATTGTTCTCCATGAGTTGATTCACGCCGTGACTGCTGGCGCTACCTACCTTGGTAATTTAAAGTCAATGCAGGGAACAGAAGCGGCAAAACTTTTCACACGACTATATGATGTACGCAACGCTGTTGTTAGGCATTTCAATAGCCGAGTCAAGAGTGTGCCTATCGATCAACTTACGGCATTAGAGAAAAAAGTTTACGTAAATGGGGCAAATGTTTTAAAAGATGAAGATGAGATTCTTGCTTGGGGTCTTACAGATCCTGATATGCAGGCATATCTTGAGTCGATTCCATACAAAGGTAAGACCGCATGGAACGCCTTTGTTGACGCCATCCGTGAGTTCTTAGGTCTACCCAAGGCCAAGGAAACGGCGCTCTCTGAGGTTCTTGCAATTGCTGATGAGTTGTTTGCTTTGCCTGTAATGGAGGCAGGAAAGCAAGAGTTGGTCAAGTCAGCCCCGTCTGCCAAACCTATCGCCACTCAAGATCAGATCAACCTATTCAATGCCAGCGTCCGTGGTCAGAAGGTCAAGATGACCCCCACGGCCGAAGGTCAGGCAGCCCTCGATACGATCAACGACCTTGGGCGTCAGGTAGAAGAGACTCCCACGATGCGTCAGAAGGCTCGTGAGTATTGGGATAACGCTACTGATAATCCTCAGGCCACCAAGGAAGCGGCCAAGAAGGCCACCGTCCGGTTCTTGGATAAGATTGAGACCTATGTTTTCAATAGCGATGCCGCTATAAACAACTCAATCCGGCGCCTCATCAATGAGACAACGATGAGCGAGCAGGAGAAGATGGGCATTCTTCTCAGCATCAGTTCCAGTCAGGCTGTCCACCCGGATGCCTTGGCTAACTTGTTCATTCGGTACGGCGGCCTTAATTATGATCCATCGATCTACAAGTACGTAGCCACCGACAAGAAGGATAACTTTGTATCTCTGGTGCAGGGTATCGATACGATCGGGACTAAGTATGGCCTAACCAAAGAGCAGGCCGAGCGTGTTAGTCATACAGCCTTTGAGGCCAAGCGGCTAAGTTCTATTGCCCGGTTTAACCGTGCCCTGAAGGTAGAGATTGATGACCTGCGCGACATGGCTAGGACTAGCCCAGATCCTACCGCCCGTGATCTGGCCTCTAAAGAGGTGCGCCGTAAGGTCAAGGACTTCAAGTTCGTTCACATGACCGATGAGCAGATTCAGCGTGGGCTAGATCTGTTTAAGACCATCCCAGAATTAAACGCCCTTGTAGATACTTGGAACGGCATCCGTGAGAACTCCCGCAAAGAACTGGTAGAAAGCGGCCTGTGGTCTGAGCAGGAGGCTGAGGGTCTCCTGAGTAACATGGACTACGTTCCTTTCTACCGCGAGGATCAGTTAGAGAAGGGTAAAGGCCCGAAAGAGTTTTTAAGGAACCTTCAGGTTCAGGCCAAGGAAAAGAAACTTAAGGGTTCAGATAAGCCGGTCGCTGACATCTTTGACAACATGGCTCGCTGGACTCAGTACGCCGTCAAAAGGTCTGTGATGAACCGTCTAGCCTTGGCTAAGATCGATGCCGCCGTAGAGATGGGTATCGCCAAGAAGGTAGAGAAGCAAACGCAGGGTGATAACAGTGTTCGGGTGTGGAGGGACGGGAATGCAGAGTATTACAGCCTAGACGATCCTCTGTTCATGGAAGCCTTCACCGGCCTTGAGAGCGTAGCAATCCCGTCTCTTAAATACTTTGCAAAACTTTCAAACTGGCTGCGTAAGTCCGTGGTTCTGTATCCTCTGTTCTCGGTATCTCAGGTTCCTCAGGACGCCTTTGCGGCCATGTTCTCATCTGGCCTAAAGACTAGATTCGCCCTGACCATCCCTGCCCGGGCAGTCAAAGAATTTGTCAAGACTTTATTTAAGAGCAGCCAGACCCACAAAGAGTTGGAGCGGATTGGCGTGGTAGGTATCCGTGACTTTACGGCGCAGATTGCCCGTGAGGACGCTGAGATATACGCTGGACTCAAGGCTCGCCCCGGGGTACTGAACAAGGTCAAGTCTTTCCTTGAGCACGTCTCTATGGCTTCAGATAACGCCGTTCGTCAGGCCGTCTATGAGGCATCCATAGCCCAAGGAACAAGTCGTGCCGAGGCCATTGAGAAAGCCTTTAACCTGATTAACTTCCGTAACCGTGGTAGCAGTAAAGAGTTGGCTATTGCCGGTCAGATAATCCCGTTCTTTAATGCCTACCTAGCAGCCCAGCACGTAGCCTATAGAACGATCTCAGGGGTGGGTATATCCCCGACTGAGCGTAAGGCAGCCCTCGGGACTCTGGCGGCCACCACGGCCTCTGTGATGGCCCTATCCCTGATCTACGCCATGTTGATTGGGGATGACGAGGATTATCTGAACAAGCCATCGGTTATGCGTGACCGCCTGTTCATGATCCCCGGGACAGGGCTATCGATCCCAATTCGTTCAGACATCTTCTCTATCCCGAAGATTGTTACTGAACATATGTATATGCTTATGACCGACAACGGGGCATCAGATGGTCGCAAGTTCAGGGACTCCATGAAGGCTGCCTTGGGTAACGCCCTACTTAGCCCGACCGTTTTCCCGCAGGCTATTAAACCGGCATTTGAAGTCGGCATTAACTACAATTTCTTCCAAGGCCGCCCTCTGGTTGGAACCTACCAGAAGGGTCTTGAGACTGAGCGTCAGTTCAACGACAGCACATCGGAGTTGGCTAAGTGGTTTGGGCAGACCGGGCTGATCTCCCCGATTGCGGCAGATCACCTGATACGGGGGATGTTTGGCTCGGCAGGGGGGCTGGCCCTGTACATGACTAACTTCGCCTTACACAACGATCCTGAGGTTCCTAGACCCGCTATGTCCTTTATGGAGGCCGTGGCTGCCCTGCCGGGCACCAGTGGGTTCGTGTCGAAGGAGTACGAGACCGCCCTGAAGAATGATTTCTACGTCCTACGGGATGAGGTATCTACGGCCGTCAATACCCTGAACGATCTGAAGAAACGCAGCCCCCATGAGATCGAGGAGTTCTTGGCCGATGAGACTAACCTCACTCGTGTTGGGATGGCTAAGGCGGTCAATAGAATCACCAAGAACCTGACCGATATCCGTCGGGCAATCTCTCAGATCACAGCCTCTGATCAGATGTCTGCTTCAGAGAAAGCCGAGCAGATCAGGGAACTCAAGACTATTGAGCGGGAGATCCTACAGAACGTAGACCTGAAGTCCTTGAGGGAGATGGCTAATCTATAGGCAGGATGATGACTGTACAGGCGCCGCCCTTCTTTACCTCTTGGCGGATGACGTGTAACTCATCAACCTGACTGTCGTTTTCGTAACAGCCTGCGTGCTCCAAGGCATCTAGCAAAGCCTTCAGTACGTTATCAATATCCCGCTTCCTCTTGTCTGGAGGGAAGAGCGCCACATGGATAGCCAGCCTACCTTCGAGCGCCTCGACGTTGGCATCGGCCGCCGCCTCTGCTACAGCCATACGAAATTCCTTGCCCTTTTTGCCAATAAATTTTCTCTTTCCTACCTGCCCCCAGTAGTGGTTAACGCTAGGTATCCAAGGTAGTAACAGTTGAATATGCAAAAATTTTCTCCTAAGTTATTGATTTTATTAGATTTCTCACTGTAACAGGTGTTATAGTGAGATTTTATAGCAGATGACATTCAATGGGTACAACCTGTTGACATGGTATTTATTTTACATGATAATTCAGTTGTCTATCGCTAGGAGAAAAACTTGAAACTTACCAATCGGTTCAACATACCGCAAACCTTTGTCAACATTTTGCACCGGCCTACCTATTCCAAGGGCAAGGCGCACCTCTCAGTAACACAGTTAATCAACAGCCCAAAGATCGTAGCCCTGACCAAGAAGTTTGATGACGAGATCGAGCAGGATGTCTCGGAGATGGTTTGGTCTATCTTTGGCACGGCCGTCCACGGCGTCTTAGAGCATGGCAAGGATGACAACCACAGGGTCGAGGAGCGCCTCCATGCCGAGGTAGATGGCTGGAAGATCTCCGGGGCGATCGATCTACAGATCATCAATGAGGCCGGGATTGATATCCGTGACTACAAGACCACCTCAGCATGGGCGGTGATGAACGAGAAGATCGAGTGGGAGCACCAGTTAAACATCTATGCGTGGCTTGTGGAGACGGTCAAGAAGACGCCCGTGACCTCGGTGGGTATCGTAGCCATCATCCGTGACTGGAACCGCAGGGATGCCGCTAATCGTGAGGGATACCCCGAGGCGCCGATCAAGGAGATCCCCATCAAACTATGGCCGATGGAAGAGCGGCTTGCCTTTATCCGTAGCCGTATTAATGAGCATTCGGCCTGTGAGTTTGCAATGGAGACCGACAGCGACTTGCCCCCCTGTACGCCTGATGAGATGTGGGAAAAGCCAACCATGTGGGCTGTCAAGAAGACCGGCGGCGTCCGGGCTAAGTCTGTCCATGAGTCTGAGTCTGAAGCCAGTGCCGCCTTGGAGAAGGCCGGTAAGGGTTATGAAATCGAAGTGCGTCCGGGCAGTCGCACTCGGTGTGAAACTTTCTGCCCAGTCAACCATCGTTGCCAGCAATGGCGCGAGTATCA
>Ga0181343_1001053_pt1 | contig 11175 bp, 12 predicted proteins | sample Su13VDMLBSD_FD_130110 | JGI IMG/M metagenome (GOLD analysis project Ga0181343, IMG submission 130110) | Freshwater viral communities from Lake Michigan, USA - Su13.VD.MLB.S.D | ecosystem: Environmental > Aquatic > Freshwater > Lake | place: USA: Michigan | collected 2013-07-15 | reverse complement strand
TTCGGTGCAGACGGGGATTATGTCCCCCTATCCATTGACGCCAACGGAGCCCTTCGGGTAGCGGCATCTCTTACGGAGGCAGGTACCTACGCCGAGGACTCTGCACACACAAGTGGAGATACTGGCTACTTCAATCTAGCCGTCCGTAGAGATACTCGTTCGTCGGGCGTTAGTGCAGACGGTGACTATGCTTCATTTAATGTTAACTCGAATGGCGAACTATATACCCACGATGTCGATGCTAATGCATCGCTATCTACCATTTCGTCTGATGTTGCTTCTCTCCTGAGTGAGCTTCAATCCCTAACCTTTGCGGAGGATGCTGCGCATGTTAGTGGAGACGTTGGTATCCAAGCATTGGCTGTTCGTAAGGACGCTCAGGGATCAAATGTCGGATCCGATGGAGATTATTCAAGCCTACAGACATGGTCTGAGGGGAGCCTTAAGGTAGTCGATGTCAGTAATGGAGCAATTCGGCAACAACAGGTTAGCGTTAGCTCTACGGCAGCTGCTGTCCCCGCTACGGCATTGTCCAGCCGTAAGTCCCTTATGCTCCAGAATACAGGAAGTAGCGACATCTGGATTGGATCTTCGACTGTGACTACCTTGGGAGCCACCTCTGGAATTGAACTTCCTGCTAACGCATTCATGGAACTAGAGGTTGGACCAGCTGTATCTGTATATGCAATCAAGAACGGCGGCGGTACTGCTCTACTAAATGTCCTAGAACTCTCGTAATAGTTGACTAGGATTTCCCGGGATGGTATACGGGAATATGCCAACCCGGGATTTCCCCCGGCATGATACATGGAAGACACTAATCAATGAAAATTACTAATGTCACTAATGATGACGGCCGGGCATGTGCCTATCTTATTGCATTTATTAAATCTGGAAAATGGGAACTATCGGCAGAACAGGCGGATCAACTAGTAACGGCACGCCGCTGGCTAGCGGGACTTGCTACTTCTATGGCGACTGAGCTGAAGGGACCACCTGTTCCTGCCCCCTCGGCTGACTCCGCATCTTCTGGTTTTCGCATTAAGAGTACAGGGCCAATTGCTGGATCTGGGAATAGTAGGAAAAGGAAGAAGTAATGGGCTTATCTTTCAAGGAGTCCGAATCAAACCCTACCTATATGGTTGGTATTCCTGCCTTTGCCCTGGCAGCAAATGGAACCGATGTAATAACAATTTCTGGGTCTTCCTCACGAGTAGTTAAGGTCCTGAGGGTTGTATTAAACCCGATACTTGCAGGCAAGCAGGTTAACTTCAGCATAGTTAAGCGATCAACGGCAAACTCGGGCGGAACTTCTACCACTCCTACGGTTGTTGCGCTAGATTCTAGAGATCAAGCTGCTACTGCTATCGTCCGTAGGTATACGGCCAACCCAACCACGCTTGGTACTGAAGTGGGCGTAATAGCAAATGCAACATCCGCTTCCTTAAATTCCTCTTCTACTTCTACCGTATTTCCAGTGGTATTCGATTTTACTAGTCCACTTGGGAAACCCGTCACGCTCAACGGAGATAGTGAATTCTTATCGGTAAATATGGGTGGAGTTACTACTGGAACAAGCCTAATCGCTTATATCATGTTTACTGAGGATGTAGTGTAATGCAAAATTCTACTCTAGTCCTAAGCCAGTTAGATCAATTTTCCTCTACTAACGTAAACTCAGCCGTAGAGGGGGTATTTTCTACCGCAACCGCTAATGCCTCTACTAACATTGACCTGTATATTTCTGACGATTGTTTCCTTATTGGTGGGTCCTTGCTCACTAATCAAGCAGCATTTGGTGACTATGCCAAATTTCAGGTAGTAGATGTCGATAATACTCTAGGACTAGGAGCCAATCTGGTCCTGGGTGAGTACATTAAGTCGTGGTATATGCGATCAGATGTGCAACTACAGCTTAATGAGACTGTAGTATATCCGGCAAAGATAAAAGCAGGCCTGTATCTTCGTGTCGTGTATGTAAGTACTGGACAGAATAACGTATCTGTAGCAATTAACTATAGACTACATAAAGCATTATACTAGTATCTATGTATCTGCTCTTTACTCGCTCCAATTCCATAATGTCCCGCCTAATACGTAGTGTTACGGGGGAGCCTGTATCCCATGTTGCCGTCTCATATGGTGACCTCGTAATCCACTCAAACTTACTAGGAGTGAGGCAGGAGTTTCTGTCTACATTCACTAAGCATAGTACGGTGGTATATTCTCTAGAGGTTAGCGGGAATATTGATGTTTGGGAAAAACTTAAGCAATATGAAGGAAGTACATATGACTTTGGTGCCCTATTCTACCTCCTTCTCTTGCATGTCCCAGTAATCCGTAGTATACTACCTAGTAATAAGAACCTTTGGCAATCTACTAGTATGTTCCTATGTACCGAATGGGCTATTACAGTAACGGACGGAGAGGAAGATAGCGTTATCACTCCGTATCAATTATACTTAAGGAAAGCTAAGAAATGAATGGTTGGCCAGCTAAGGAAAGAGTTAAGGCAGGTGGCGTATCAGTACCGGCAAGTGAAACAGACTTTCCGGTATCCCAGGAGGTGCCCCTAAGCGCCGCTGGTGCTCTCCGTATGGTAGTTGCTATTACGGCAAGTTCTGTCACAGGCACTGTGGACCTGAAGTTGCAGTCTAGTGTGGTATCTGGAGAGTGGGTTGACGCAAAGTCTACTACCATCTCGGCCGCAGGAACCGTGTATATTAAGCTGCTGGCCGAGGCTGCCGGAGATCAGACTTATCTTCCTCTCCTCAACAAGGCAAGAATTGTAGCTACTACGGGTGCCGGTGAGGACATCACGGTTAGTTCGGTACTGTTTATCCAGGAACAGTGATCAGACGTGATCCTTCCTTCACACGACACAGAGTCTCGTCTACTAGCTGCCGCCGTGCGGAGGCTTGAGTCTCTAACACGAGCTACGTGCTTCGATCCCGTCAACCCGGATAGCAGCCCAACTACAGCACAGCAGTCTGTGATAGATGAATTCGGCACTGTCCCCGTGCAATTTATTGTTGCCGGAAACCAATGCCTGGTCCGGGGTACGCTCGTCAGAACGCCCACAGGTAACGTTCCCATCGAAGAAATCAAGGTCGGGGACTTAGTCTATTCAGAGCATGGACTTCCGATTAGGGTATTGCAGGTCTTCGATAACGGACAGAAAGAAGTAGCCGATCTTACATTTCGAGGGAAGTCTATTGGATCATGCACAGCAGATCATGTCTTCCAGGTCGTATCACAGAAAGGCCGAATTAAACAAGTAAGGGCATCTGAGCTAAATAAGGATGTAATGATTCGGCGTGTATGGGTGAGACCTGGTCTCGGGAATAAGCATGTCCCAGAGGCATACGCTATCGGTGCCCTCCTAGGAGATGGCTGCTCTCGTCAACCCCATAAGCATGTCCAGATTTCTTCCGAATCAAACCTAATACCAGACGCAGTGGCCACCTGCTATGGCAACGCTGTCCGAAAACTACATGTTTCCAATTATACATGGAGTATAGGAGAGATCGATTCTCCCCTATATACAGCCTGGTGTAAGGGACGATATGCCCATGAGAAGATGGCTGATATAGCCGAACTGGGGACCTGGGATAGGACCTCCTTACTGGCTTTCGTGGCGGGATTAATTGACACGGATGGATCTGTCTACCCATCATCTGATTACGTCACATTGACGCTATCGATGCAAGCAAAGGAAGTGGTTGATGCTTTTTGCTGGGCTGTGCAACAACTCTGGGGAATAGAACTCAACCGCAGTATAGACAATCGCAGCAAGTACAAGAATGGCCCAGTTAATGTGGCATATACCCGCAATGTCATTTATGTCGAAGAAATGATGACCGAACTAGATCCCCTTCTCCAATCTCCACAAAAGAAATGGAAAGATGAATATAAGGCCATCGGTGGATCTAAGACACGGAAAGATGCGGTAGGTGCTCGCTGGGGTATTAATCGCCGCATGGAGCATACGTATGACATTCATGTAGGCTCTGATACTAATCTCTATCTTCTCGGAAATGGCTTAGTTACCCATAACTCAGGCAAGAGCCAGACTTGCGCCCGTCTTGTCTCATGGTTCCTAACCGACTCCCATCCTACCTGGAAACAGCCAGCGGAGTGGGGAGATGAGCCACGCCTCGTGCTAGTTGCGGGCCGTACTGGCAAGCAGATCGAGGAATCGCTGCTGCCGAAGATCCGCAGTTACCTGGAGCCCGGTACCTACAAGGAAATCCGGATCGGTAACATCATTCAGCGTCTGGAAATAGAATCTGGACCAGGCCAGGGTAATCGTATCGTCTTCCAGTCCCTCGAAAACCCGAACGTTGCACGTGAGCGCATGCAGTCATACGTCGCCCACCTCGTATGGGTTGACGAGATGCCGCCGACCGATGAGATCATAGACGAACTTCTGCGCCGCCTCCAGGCACGTGGTGGTTATTTCCTCGCCTCCTTCACTCCGCTAGTCGAGAACATCAGAGTGCAGCGCCGGGTAGACTCCGCCGCACTCCCGCATGCGAAGAAGTACCAGTTCTCCATGCTCGACAACCCCCTCTATATGGACCAGGCGAAGCGGGATAAGATCCTGTCGGAGCTTGCTCACCTGCCCGAGCGAGTACGACGGACCCGCCTCTACGGCGATTGGTCCTCCAGCGACTCATCTGTCTACTATTTCGACTATGATACCCATGTTAGGCCGCTCCCGGAGGACTACCGAAGCAGCTGGCGTCACGTCGAAGCGGTGGATCCAGCCCTGAAGTCCGCCCTAGGGCTGGGTGTCTGGGCCGAGGACCCCTCAACCGGTCACTGGTACCTCGTACATTCGGAGGAAATATCCGGAATCCACGAGCCAGAGGCACTAGTTACTACTGTCAATAAGCGCACCGAGCGTTTCAATATAGTCCGGCGTGTATCTGATCCCCATGAGGTCTGGTACATCGAGACCGCACGTCGCCTCGGCCTGAAATACATTGGTGTTCACAAGAAAAATGAGCGGAAGGGCGAATTAATAAAGCAGGCCCAATCCATGCTTGGGCAGCGTGTATTCATCCCACCCCATAATACCGACTTCATTGACCAGTTGATCAGCTGCCGGTGGGCGGATTCCGACGCCGACCGAATAGTAAACGCCAGCTCCAAGCACCTAATGGACCAGTGGCACTACTTCTGTGATAATATTCCGAAATTCGAGACAGCTATACCAGTAGGTAACTGGGAACAGCAATTATATATTGCAAATGAGAGGCGTAAGGAAGTAGAATACAAGAAATCTACCGCCCGATCGAAGTCCATACGCATTAGGAGACGCAGGTGAGTTACGAGCTGACAGTGTTTCTCGCATTTCAGGTAGCTCTCCTGCCAATTCAGGCGCTCTTGTTCCTCGCTGTGTACTCCGAGCGTCGTCGCCAACAACTGATCTACAGGGCCGCCGTTCAGCGGCTCCTACACGTCCGCAGGTAGTCAATAAAATGAAGATTTCTCTAGTTATTCAGGGAAGTGCCGGTCAGCCCCCACGTCGGGGCGAGGAACGCAAGCCCCATAAGGGCTGCGAGCCCATTGGAGTGGAGGAAGAGGTCCGTACTATGCTAGATCTCGTTGAGTCTGGGCATGATTCCGCTGTCGAGTGGCGTGCTCTCCGTGGATTCTACCAGAACCTCTGCAAGATGAAGCAGAACCCACGTGTGCGGAACCTCCGTGAGATGATTAAACCAGTCCTATCTAAGTACGGATATCACGTAGAGTAACCGCCTAGGCTCTCTACCAACAAATACACCCGGAACCCGGAAAAACTCGTGGCTATTAAGATCCAGAATTGGAATGATGCTCAGACCAAGCAGGAAGTACTGAAGAGGTTCAGGCAGGCTGAGCTTGTCCGTAAGCGCCTAGAGGACCAGTGGAACCAGAATGAATACTCCGTTTACGGATATTCCAGCGTCACCGGCAGCTCCATACTGGTAGACGAGTCCTCGTTCTCCGGCGATGGCGGGGACGACGAGGGAGTCTCGGACTCCATTAGCCGAGTAAACGTTGCCCTCTCCTTCAAGAACATGCGCTTCATTCATTCGCAGTTGTCGGCTAACCCGCCCTCCGTGGCCATGCGTCCGACTAGCTCCGATCAGGGTGATGGGAAGAAGGCGGATGCCGCAGACCGGGTTGTCCGCTATTCCATCCGCAAGTACTCGATGCAGGAGAATGTCGACCAGCTGACCCTCGGTACCCTGACGTATGGCACAGCTGCCATGAAGACTATCTGGGACTCCACTCGTGGCGACATCATTGCATTCGATGAGAAGACGGGCGAGATTGAGCTAGAGGGCGACATTGCCATCAGTCTCCCTCATACCCGGAATCTATTCCCGGATCCAGATGCCCGCACTATCCCCAACATCAAGTGGGTAATCGAACGTATCTACATGGACCTGGAGGAGGCACAGGCACGCTGGCCCGATAAGGCCGAGATACTGAAGCAGCTGAAGCAAGACTCCGGCTCCAATTCATTTAGTTTCGGGGCCCAGGGGAAACAGGAACACTTCAACTCCGTCGAGCTTCTGGAGTACTGGGAGACCGGACTGCCTACAAACGGATACCTCGGGCGCTACTGTGTTACTACGGCAGACGGCACAGTCATTGAGCCCTGCCGCCCAAGTCCATTTCGGTTCCCCAAGTCCGGCTCTATTGCTGCCATCATGGATAGTGACAAGCCTGATGAAGTGAAGGATGAGTTAATTAAGAAGCTGCCGCAGATGGCGAGCCTCCCGTACCACTTCCTGACGGACATTGACGTCCCGAATTCTATCTGGGGTAAGTCCTTTCTGGAGTATACCGGCCCACTACAGGAAGTATTAAGTCAGCTCGACACCGCTTATCTGGATAACATCCGGGCCCATGGCGTGGCTCGGATGGTTGTCAGTGGACAGGCAGAAGTAAATGTCGATCTCTCCAATTCTCCCTGGGATGTAACGAAGGTCGATAGCAACCAGGCGCCTTTCTTTATGGAAGTACCGCAAATGATGCCGGAGATGGCATCCACCCGTATCAACATGGTCCAGGGCATCAATGATACTGCAGGCGTAAATGAAGCCATGTTCGGGCAACAGCAGCGTGAGCAGTCCGGCGCCAGTATGCAGTATGCGACAAATCAGGGCAACATGATTCGTCGTCGCCTATTCAATAAGTACGTATTGTGTGTGGAGTCTATCTACAAGGCCATCCTGAACCTAGTCCGAAAGCACTGGACAATTGAGCGTACTATCCGGGTACTGGGGCAGGAAAAGGCCTTCGAGTCAATTGCGTTGAAGGGTGCCGACATTGATGGCGGATACGATGTGGTAGGGGAATACGGCGTCAGTCTCAGCCTCGATCCGATGACCCGGCGTGAGGAGATCATGCAACTCCAGCCTCTCTTCGAGAAGGCCGGCATTACTACCCGCATGTCCCTGAAGATGATGAAGCTCAACGAGTTGGAGGGTATGTTTGATAAGCTCCAGATGGCCGAGGACCGCCAGCGGGAGATCTTCGAGGAGCAGATTGCTACTCAGTCGTTGATTGAGCCCGAAGAGTTCCAGGACCACGAGAATATGATTGCATGGGCCCTGGACTACTTCATGACGGCCGAGTTCAAGTACCTGAGTGAGTCCGATAAGGACCTATGCCGAGAGCACCTCCGGAGGCGCATTGCACAGGCAGCTAAGGAGAAGGGACCAGCAGCCCCCGCCGCCACGGCAGCCTCCGCCCCTCTACCTCCACTAACCGGAGCCCTCTAGTACATGGCCCTCGATAAGTCGACCTGGAAAGTAACCGAAGCCGAATACCTCATGGGACGGGATGTCGCTAATCCCCCAGACATAACTCTCCGTAAGAACATGGAGAAACTCCTAATTGCCGTCAACCTCGTTCGTGACCTGTACGGTAAGCCCCTCACTATTAGTAGTGGGTACCGGCCAGCCGCAGCTAATGCGGCGGCTGGCGGTGCGAAGAAGAGCTGCCACCTAACCTGTGAAGCTGTGGACTTCGGAGATAAGGACCGGAAGTTCACCAAGTGGTGCCTCATGAACCTCGATGTACTGGAGCGTGCGGGTCTCTATATGGAATCCCCCGCAGCCACGCCCACCTGGGTTCACCTCCAAACACGCCCGCCAAAGAGTGGCAAGCGTATCTTCCTTCCGTAGCCTTCCTCCTTCCCCCATATACTGCTGTATACAACTACCCAGCTCCGTTGATATTCTTCCAACCATAACGACCACTTCCAATATATACTTGACTTTTTCCTACTCCCCATTATACAGTAGCATTATAGCCAATATATCTCCAGTATCCGGATATCTCTGGGTTGTCCAGTTGACTCCGATATAGTTACTGGCGATTACGTCCTATCTGGTCCTCTGCGTCCGGACGGACAATAGGTGATATGTGTCGGGTTCTAATTTCGTACAGGCGGCGATTAACTCGTTGCGAAGTGGCGATAGCGCCGAAGCTACCTCCGAGTCTCTCGGGGTAGAGGTTGTGGACTCTTCTTCTGTCAGTGCATCTGATTCCATTGAGGATTCCGATGAGATGACGGCGGATGGCTCCGATGAGTCGGGTGATACCGGCGTTGACTCCAGTGATAGCTCCGTGACTTCAGGCGGGAAGGCCCCTGCTGATAAGAAGTCGGCCAGCGGAGATTCCGGGACATCAGCGAAGGAAGTGATCACGATCTCTGATGAGACAGGTCGCAAGAAGATTGAGATTGACTACAGCGACCGAGCTGCAATTAAGCGGGCCCACGAGCTTGCGTATGGCAGCCGGAAGTGGCAGGCAGAGAGAGATCGGGCATCTCAGGAGCGAGATGGCCTGAAGCAGCGCCTAGAGAAGGTTGAGCCCGTGCTAGAAGCACTGGAGAAGGCCTTCAGCGAGCGTGGCGAACTGGGCGTTATTGACCTCATTGCAGGAAAGCATGGAGCCTCCGAGGCGTTTATTAAGCGCCAGGTAGAGCGAGCTAAGTTCCTGGAGAAGGCTAGCCCAGAGGAAGTCGAAGCTCTCAGGGAGCGTGAGCGTCTGGAGAAACTCGAAAGGGATCACCAGAAGTTGCGTGAGGAGAACGAGACCTTCAAGAAGAGTGTTGCGGAGAAAGAAGAATCAGCTGCCCTCCGTTCAACCGAAGCTACTGTACATCCGGTATTCGAGAAGTACCGGTTCGCAGATAAGCTCGGGGACGAGAACGACGAGGCCATGTTTGATGAGATGCTCTGGAATACTGCTCTCAAGCGCCTGAAACCATATGAGGACCAGGGACTGGAACTCAGCCGAGAACTAGTGGACAGGGAGTTTCGCCAGGTTGCATCTGCCCTCCGCAAGCGCATTAATGTGCAAGCAGAGAAGCGGGCCGCAGCTGCGGTGACTCAGAAGAAACAGGAAGCTACTGAGAATGCTCAGGCATCCACTATGTCTGCATATAAAAAGGGCGGAGCGAGAGCCGAAGCCCAGGATCTAATTAATAAGGGCGATTTCCGTAACCTCTTCAGTAACTGGGGTAAGTACGGGAAGAGCATGAATAAGAAGTAACAGGTATATGGGGCCAGATGGTCTGACCTCCCTTCCTACTTCTGCACGAAAAACAATAGGTATATACAACAATGGCTTATAGTAATATTGATCAACTCTCATTGGGGACGATCCTCCAGATCGCATTCTCCAGCGGCGTCCGTACACAGATTAGCACCGACTTCCGTGACTATGAAATGGTTAAGCGGGCGAAGGTCTCGGGCCACGCACCACGTGAGATCCGGTTCTACTTCCAGAACGGCCTCCTGCCAGCTAACGTCCAGTGGCGTAACCCCGGTACGTCGAATCGTCCATTCCCACGTGGATTCCAACCAGCCACCGCCGAGTATACGGCTAAGCTGAAAGAAGCCAATGCTTCTGTGGAACTCGAATACAACCTCTATGAGCGTGCGAAAGCAAGCCCAGAGAAGTATGCAGAGCCCCTCCAGATGATCCTCTCGGCAGCAATGTCGAGCACCAAGCGTGAAATGGCACGGGCCCTCTGGCAAGACGGAACTGGCGTTGTTGGCCAGGTCGGTGCAGCCGCAGCTGCAGTCACCAGCCCAGCTAGCGACAAGCTTGAGTTCACTCTCGATGAGGGTGACACAAGCCGTGGCCACGTCGGCTACTTCGAGTACAATGATATCCTGATCCTCCGTGATGCAGATGGCACAACCACCGCCCTCGATACCTCCCTTGCAACCGAGCCAGTCTACTGGAAAGTTGTTAGCAAGGATCGTGCAAACGGGAAGGTCACGCTCCAAGGCTTGAACAGCTCGTTCGCCTCGGCCGGTACAATCTCGTCGATCACCACCCAGGCCGCAACTGGTGCGGTGTTCTATAAGTATGATCAGCCGACCATCCCAGACCTCACGGCCTCTATCTCCGATTACGGCACCGTCTCCGAGTCCCTCGCCGGTCTCGAATCCCTCGCTGCTAATGACGGCCGAGTCGTCCATGGCATCACGATGTCGGGCATCACGGGCGCAACCGAAGTGGACGCAGGCGCAACGGCAATCGACCTCAGCCATTTCAACCGTGCAATGGACCAGGTGAAGATTGAAGTGGGCCAGGACCGTTACCGCTGGAAGATGGCATGCTCGGCTCCCGAGACCCAGTCGTCGCTGATTGAGTCCCGTGAAGATGACCGCCGTTTCATCAGCTGGGAGGATAACAAGCGGGGCACGAAGGTCTTCGGTATCGTTCACCGTAACGACCAGATCGAACTGTCCGACAGCGAGTACGTCCACAAGAAGCGCCTCTATATGCTTCCGGAAACGAAAGCAGGCGAGAAGGTCCTTGAGTACCATGGCACTGACTTCAGCACAGTGAAGGCACCGAACGGCGATGACTTCCACATGAAGGTCAGCGGCGGCGAATACGTCAACAACGTCGTGTCGTTCATGCAGTCCTGCTGCGTGCTTATTGCTAAGCACCCCAAGGCCATTGCCCGTATCCGTAACTTTACTGTTTAATATCAGGAGTGTGGATGTGTGTCTGGTCTGATTACCAGGCTAGATACTCATCCCCCCTCCCGGATATACCAGCAGTAGCTTCTGTTACTGCCGGTATGTCCGGCCTCTATAGAGTATGGCTCCCGCAACCTGGGAGGTGCTATACGCACAAGTGCAAAGT
>Ga0181343_1001051_pt1 | contig 11193 bp, 14 predicted proteins | sample Su13VDMLBSD_FD_130110 | JGI IMG/M metagenome (GOLD analysis project Ga0181343, IMG submission 130110) | Freshwater viral communities from Lake Michigan, USA - Su13.VD.MLB.S.D | ecosystem: Environmental > Aquatic > Freshwater > Lake | place: USA: Michigan | collected 2013-07-15 | reverse complement strand
ATTACGCTCATTTGTTTTCTGAAGGTCACTCTGAGACGCATCTCCACAGAACATAATCTTTGAGTTCTCACCAACACGAGTGATAATAGAATCTAGTTCGTGATATGACATATTTTGAAACTCGTCCACAATAATAATAGAATTATCAAGCGTGGTTCCTCTGAGGAATGAAGTACTCCAGAACTTAATGGTTTCTTGAGACTTTAGATTTCCATAGAGCATTTCAAAGTCAGCATCAGAAGGCATCTGGAACATATACTTCACCATATTCTTATAAGGAATCTGGTAAATGTCCGACTTATCATCATAAGAACCGGGAAGAAATCCAATTTCTCTTGTGGCAACTAAAGAACGAACAAGATAGATTTTTTCGTAAGGTGTTCTTTCATCTAAAACCTCACGAAGAGCATTATAAAGAGTGATGAAAGTTTTACCCGTACCGGCACACCCATAGGCAACTAAATGTTTTTGTTCTGCATAAGAATTAAAAAGCTTCTTTTGATTCTCTGTAAGTGGATCAATATCTACCAGATATTCGGCACTTAACGGTTTTTTACGCTTTGCCTGACGAGTTGTAAGACCAACCCCGATTGGTTGCTCTGCTCTTTTTCTTCTTGCCATAAGTGTTTAGAGTTTTTTAACAGTTGAACCTGGAGCTTTACTTGCTTTTTCTAGTACATCATTCCAACCAGGATTTTTGGAGATAAGCTTGTTGCGCCATTCTCCAACTTCTCCTGGAGTCGCACATCCTTCAGACCAATCTCTTTTCCATTCAGGATTGTCCTTATACCACTGCATAATGTCGTTAATACTCATTTCAACGACTTTCTTTTCACCAGTTTCTTTGTGAATAATTGGATATATTGCCATAAATTTTAATAATGTGTAATATTATTTAGATCAGGGACTCAAACGTGCCTTGTGAAGACGCTTCTCTTCATAGTAACTAAAGATTTCTGGAACCCACGCTTTCATTACAGGAACCATACCTTCGCAGAGTGCCTGAATTTCTACTTGAGCATCAAGTTTTGCTCTCAGGTCAAGGAAGTGAAGTGCGGCACGAAGAGAGAACGAAACAACAAAGTTCTGGCGGATGTTCTGGGGAAGATAGTCACGGAGATGTTCTTCTGCCATACCTCGCTTCTCATAACCCTCTGCATACCTCTCAGATGCCGCTAGACAGAACTTTAACTGCCTTTCGTAATCTTCCCTAGTCCATTCGTACTTGTGCCCTTTACGGTCCAGATAGAGACCTTCTGGACGCACATAGTAAACCTCTTGCGGTTTCAGTTCACCTTTGGCAACTTTAAGTACACGACGACCAGTATAACGCTGAGACTGAACATCAAAACTTACACCAACACGATGAGTTCTTGCCTGTACGATGACATTATGAACGAATCCAACACAGTCCAGAGAAATGGCAGGATGCTCCAGCGGTCCCCAGTGCCCTCTTTCATTTGCAAGCAGTTGTTCAATTACCCATTTACCACAATCAAATTCATTAGGGGTCATTTTGGTATGAATGGGATCTTCCGAATAATCATTCTTACCTGCTTGATAAACAAGAGTCTGAGGAAGTTGTGTCTGACGAATCATTACAACCTTCATGTATTGGTCTAATTCAAGAAGGTCTTTTGCTTTAATAGGTTTCATTTTCCAAATCCTTTTGATGTTTTTGCTTCTAGTTCTGCAAGTTCTTCTTTCACAACTCGCAGTTGTGATTTCATTTGCTTAAGTTGTTCATCAGAATATAGATGGTCCTGTTTAATCAATCTTTCCAACAATTTTACAAGTTTCTTTGCTCTTACGGACATTAGTTAAAAAACCTCATCATAGTCAACTTCTTCTGGACGAATATCATCATACTTATATTGCTGAGTATCTGGATATACTTCTGCCTTGAGTGCGTCCAAGAGCAGTTCCATATTCCGAATAATTAATTTAAGTTTGTCCTTATCCATTTAGATTAATATTCTGTTTTGATTATACAAAAAAAGAGAGGACTTGTCAATCCTCTCTTTAGAAAATATCACTTATAAATCCACTGAATATACGCTGATAAAAGAATAGTCAAAAGAGCGATTCCAGCACTCATTGAGACTATAAGATTTGCCATTATTTTGCTCCGATTAGTTGTGCTAATTGTGCTAAATGACGACGCTGTTCTTTTTGTTTTTGGTCTTTAATGAGTTGAAGGAAATTGATTTTTTTGTTTACTTCTTGTGACATTAGGTTTTCTCCTTAGTTGTTTAGGTTAAAGAGCGTTCCTTCCGTCGGCTTTTGCGTTCGCTATTCAAAAATAGCGAATGAACGACTTCGTTCCGAGTCGGCGTACTTCCGTCTGGATTATTCCAGATGAACGACATATTATATATTACCACAAAATTAAAAAAGTAGCAACCGATACTAAAAATGTATCGATACGCTACTGTTTTAAAAAAATCTTAATAGGCAATTTTTACCCAGAAAATTTTTTACCCTCTTTGGAAAATCACTTTCTCTTTTTCTTTTCTGGGGATTTGTAACCCCAGGTCTTAGGATTATGTTTACCATATCCCCAATCAATGCTCTTCAAATTATCACGAAATTTATCCCAATACATATCAAACAAACGAGTTCTTGTACCTCTCGTAAGATCAAAACAAATTTTATCCTCTACCATATACTTGATAATATGAGCATCATTTGGCGCTTCCTTGGTGCAGACCTCAGCGTAAGAACCATTTTCAACCATTATCTCACATCCGTAGCGAGTTTTGCAGGTTTCTTTTTCTGCTGGAGTCCAAACTTCCATATGCGTTTCTATGCTTTTTTCTTTTTCTGCAACATTACGAAGTCTACTCATACTTATGAACGACCTCCCCACTGAATATCAGGATATGCTAAAGAAATAATATCTTGACTAATTTTATATTTTGTTTCAAGTTTCTTATCTTTAACAAGAATAAGAATTTCCGCCTCAAGTGGATGAAGACCTTGTAGAACATTAATAAACATTGTTTCTCTACGAAGAGAACTCAAACCATCATTACCACCTTTTACAAAGTTATAAAATCTTTGATATTCTTTGCGGATTGAAGAACGTCCCTGATCTTGAGATCCAAGAGAATTACTACCAATCTCTTGCATTTTAGAAACAGCATCTCCAATTTTTTCACCTAAAGTTCCAGAGAAAGAATTTTGTTCGTCAAGTCCGGCGTAAGGAACATCTCCTGGGGGGAGAACAGAAATCACACTCTCATCAAAATTCCAAATAAAAAGTGTTTTAAGGGAAGGATGATCGTACTTTCTAAGTGCCTCAATTTTCTTAGCATTAGATCTCTGTTTACATACCACATTCAAAATCTCAAATACAAAAGGATTTGTGGGGAGATCGGGAATAGTTTCCACAGATGGTTTTGTTTTTGGTGCAGTTGCCGTTACAATTTTAGCAGTTGGTGATTTTTTAGTCACATTCGTTTTTGTAGTCATAAAAATTAAAAATAAAGTTTTCTATATGTTAATTTATATTATTCTTCTTCTTCATCATCATCATAATCAAATAATCCTTCTTGAAAGGTTACCGCAACTACTTCATCGGGGATTACATTACCATGTTGATCAAAAAATTCTGGATGTAGTTTTGGTTTATCGTGATGATTCATCATATATTCTCTGGAAATCCATCCAAGTGCGATCCCAAAAATGAAAAACAAAACGATTAAGAAAGAACCAAAAACTAAACTAGTTGCTAACATTTTTTTTCTCCTGGGAAACTACTCGACTTTCCTCGACTTTATCGAAAATTCAAGATAGATGGTTACTTCTCGTTTGAAAAAGAAAATCATCTTCTCAAATATAAGATGAAAAAGTTTAGGTTGTTTTCTTTTTCCTCCAGTAAGTATAAGTTCTACACCACGGTTAGGTGCTATGCTATTATTTATGTCTGTCATTATACCATCTGGCGTTCCTTCAGAAACTTAACAGTATCGGTACAACCACCAAGTTTTTTATCATTACAAATAACTTGCGGGAATGTAGACCCTTCCCCAAACTCTGCATAGAACTCTTCTTTCGTGAAGTGCTCTCCTAAATTATACACCACAAAGTTATTTCCTGTCAACTCAAGAACCTGTTTAACTTTGTAGCAGTAAGGACAATCATCCTTGGAATATATGGTAAAGTTCATTTTTTTATTGTATAAAAAAGTATTTAACTATGTTTGTAATTTTAACTCATTTAAATTTTTATTTTGCCCCTTTATCTTCCACCAATTCATAATTTCATCATGACATTTTACATTTAACCAATTATCAGTTGTCCCACTCCAAGTTGAATTAAAGGACACATTTTCAACGAATAATGGAAAGGTATAAATTCCTCCTTGAATTTCTTCTAAAGGAGAATAAATTATATTTTCCACAGAGGGGAGGCAAAACCAATAAAAATTTTCTTCCCTTTCCCTAAGTTCTTTATCAATTCCTTTATATTCTAAATGAATAAAATCATCTGGATAATAATTTTTTATTAAATTTTCTGCGTGTTTTCTACTGATTAAGTATGCACAGGTAGACCAATCACACCAGCATCTGTTTCTCAATTTAACTTCTGGATTAAAGAAGCAAAACATATCTTCTCTAATTAAACATAATTGAACGAGATTCCATCCTTGTGGTAAGGAATTAAAAAAATCTTGCCAGGTGAAATTCCAATATTTTACACTGTCAAAAGAAAAGTCATCTTCACAAATGAATGTATATTCCTCATCCGTACTTTCATACCATTCTCTAATTGCTTTTAGATGTGATATAACTATACCTTTACCAGTATGATTGATTAAAGGTCCTTCAATAATTTTATGATCTTCGTCCCTATATCTTCTGTAAATGTGAGGTGTTACTTTTTTAATTCCATATTTTTCAAACATTTCATAAAGAACATTTCTTCTATCTTGAGATTCTTCAATACTTATAAAATTTACTGATGGAAAGTTTTTTAATTTTTCACTAATAGTAATCTCATTGGGGACTTGAAAAATCCAGCAATTATACTTTGCCTCAAATTCAGAAAATTCTTCATTTACAGCCTGCTTGACTCCTGGATGATAATCAAAATCGCCAATATAATAATCATGACCAGCAAGTATTCCTCCAGGTTTAATTTTCGGCAACCAGGCAATAATATCTGCTTTTACATCTTCATATTCATGAGAAGCATCTATGAAAACAAAATCCAATGAATGATCATCAAATATAGATACTGCATCTAATGATTTCATTTTTAATGGTGTGTAATAAGATTCGACTGGTTTCATATTACTCAAGAATATATCATATAGCATAGAAAATTCTTCTTTAGTTTTATGTTCTACACTACCTTCCCAAATATCTACACAATAAAAATCAATTTCTTTACATGAATTTGCAATTTCTACTGCCATATATGCAGAAGATTTTCCTTTCCATGAACCAACTTCTACAAATTTACTGCCAGAAGGAAATTTTTCCACCATAGACTTATATAAATTTGGATAAGAAAACCACTCTTCTCCAAATTCTGGGTTTTGACATATATGATTAATTATATTGCAAGGGGTTAATACTTTTAGGTTTAAATCATCTAAATTTTTATCTCGACCTTTTATTTTCCACCAATATTTAACATAATTGGAAGAATCAATTTGAGACCCTTTATGAGTTTGTTCAATAAAATGTTGATAAAAAGTTGATACAAAGTTTGTATTTTCATAAAATAAAGGAATTGTATATACATCCATATTTGCTAATGAAAATAAACAATACTCTATACAAGGAATGAGTTCATCACGATCTTTAATTTTTAGAGAATATTTATTTTCTTGATAAAAATGTTCAATTAATTCTTTGGCATAATTTCTTCTAATTAAATACGCCCCGGCAGACCAATTCCACCATTCCCTTTGATTCAATTTCATATCATTATCTTCAATCCCGTGTTCATTAATTAAAGATAATTGAATTGCTTTCCAGTTTTTTGGTAAGGCACTTACAAAATCCTCCCAAGTAAAATTCCAATCATTTGCAGATTGTATTGTCATGTCATCTTCAAAGAAGATTGCATACTCAGAATCTGAACTATTATACCACTCTTTAATTGCTTTTAAATGTGAAATTGTTGCCGCAATTCCACCAGAGTCCATTTGATGAAAATAAATCCCATCAACAGTATCATTTTCTATACAATAATTAATTTTTCTACCATCATATGCTTCAATCATTTTTACATTTTCAATTCCATTTAAAAGAAATTGATTTTCAAATGATTGCTGCCTATCAATAGAATCACTTAAAGAAATATAATAAACTGGTGGAAAATTAGTTAATTTGTTTTTCATTATTAATCCTCTGTATCAAAGAAAAACATTTGCCATAGTCTTGCATTTTCCTTCACAGTACCAAAATATTGAGAAGCACTGTGAATAGCACTAGCATCAAATATCACAAGACGATTATAAACATTTCCAAGAACATCCACAGGTTCCCAATGTGTTCCATCTAAATGACATTCTCCAGGAATATCTTTCCAGGCAGCATCCCAACCTTCTTCAAAATAAGTTCGTGCTCTCGTTTGCTTATGGGCATATAATGTAGTTCCACACTGATAAGGTGCATTGGGAGTAAGATATAACATACCTCCCCACTTTTGACTATCGCAGTGATAAACTAACGGTTCTCCGGACCAAGCAATTTGAAACCTTCCGTTCATTCCGTGCTCTTGCCAGGCAGTTATTTTTCTGCCCATAATTTCTTCAAATTTTTCTTTGAGGTTTGGAAATAAAAATTGCTGCCCTGTGCGTCTTCCAATAAAACCTTTACCAAATCCACCTTCATCAAATTCTTGTTCTAATGCAAATTTACGAATCTCATCTGGATTATCATAAAAATTATCTACAATCCATGATGTATTTTTTCTATTTGTCATAAAACTAAACTTAGATGTGGATCCATATGAAAAATAAATCATAAACTGCCCAAGATTTGAGTCTGCCGTAGGTTTCCACCAATCTCTAAAATCATACAGATATTGATCATTAAAAATATCTTTAGTTACATCCTTACCATTTCTTTCATATACATGAAGATCTGAACAATCATTCAGATACAAATTACGAAATTCAATAAATCGTTCTACAGCATTTTGATGATCATTAATATGCCATTCTCCGGCAAAATTTGTAACATTATTTCGAATGAATTCATAATTATCTTTTGTAAAGATTGAATACTCCCCACCCTCACAATCAAATTTTAAGAAATCAATTTTAGAAATATTATAGTCTTTAACGATTTTTTCAAATGTAGTTGTAGAATATGAATTTCCTTCATGGTCATAAATATAAACTCCATTTTCTGGAATTAATCTTATTTCTTCTTTATCTGAAATTGCTTTATTAATGAAGGTAACTGGACCGTGTGAAACATTTTTTCGTAAAAAATCTATAACAGTATTAGATGGTTCAATACAATAAACTTCTTTTGGTTTTTTATCTAAAATTGAATAAGTAAATGATCCATAATTTGCTCCAATATCAAACACAATATCATTAGGTTTTACCTCTCGATGTTTTTCATATGTTCTGTGAATAAAATTTTCATTTGTAAATAATTGCACATATTCTTCACTAAGATTTCCCCAATCAAATTCTGGAGCAGTTAGTAAATTAGAAATAACTTCACTCTCTTTTTTTTCAATTTCTTCCAAAGTCAATTTTTCCCTCACATAAATTTCATTATATCCAAGTTGAGAATGTTTTGTATAATTTCTATCATTCATAAAAGGTTCGTAATTTAAATTATTTTGAAAATTTTCTAATACAATTACCTTCGGAAGGTATTTTTCTTGATCAAATCCCATCATAACTTCAAGTTCCCAACCTTCAGTATCTATTGATAATATATCAATACTGCTTACGTCTATTTTATCCAATAAAGTATTCAGTTTAATTGTCTGTACTTCAATAACTTCTTGAGTATTATGTTTCGGAACATTATCATACTTTATTCCTAGGGAAGAAAAACTTACCCCATCATTTTCTTGAGAGTACCAATAATCGTTATTGTAATTGATAGTAAAAGTTGTTTCTTTCTCTTCATTAGAACAAGCATACTGATACACTTCACTATTATTATCTCTGTGCTGTTTTACAAACTTTGGATTAGGTTCAACGGCAATTGTTCTCCATCCATAATTTCTAAAATGTTTCGAGTTGCTTATAAATTCTTGAGGTCCGGCACCAACTTCAACCATTATTCCCCTATAACCTAAATCTGGGAAAAAATTTTCACGCAGATGTTTGTCAGTTTCAAATTCAGAATAAAATTTATTACAAAAAATATAGTCTTCTGCATTTTTTGTATTTTCATTTTCATCTTTCATAATATTAATAATTTTCTCATCCACTAAATCAGGATGAACCCACCAATCTTCAAATGACGAAATTCCATCTGGAGATATATCATTAACAACTAAAACATATCCTTTACTTTTCAAGAAATCTCTAGATTTTTGACGATATGATCTAGTCACATCAATATAATAATCATGCTCATAGGTAATTACTGCAAATTTATACTTATCGAATGGTATTTTTAACATACATTCATAAGTATTTCTTGCTGGTTCTATGTCCAGTTGAAGATAATCAATTGTGGTTTCTTGAAAATTTTCATTTAAGAGTTTTTCATAATTTACATCCAAAGCATTCTGATTTAATACTTTAGTTTTTGGTCTTTCTTTCGTATATTCTTTTACGAAAGTTTCATCCAATTCAATTGAAACACCTCTCCAATTAAATTTTTCTTCCAAAAGAGCAGTATTGTTCCTATCGAAAGGTTTTGCTCCTCCTATTTCAAGAAAAGTTCCATTATTTTTTCCATCTAATGCAGAGAGAACAAATATATCCTGAAGAACTTGCGAATAATTTTTTTCTATTGTATCGGAATTCTTAAATTTAAATCTCAATTGATTGAATTTCGACTTATCATAATATACTGCGGATTGGGAATTTGGTCCAAGACCAATATGCATAATTTTATTTTCAACCAATTCCTGATGCTCAGAATTCATATCATTCCAATACTCATCAACAAGAGAATAAAATAAATCTCTAGATTCTTTCATTTTCCCCCACCACCAGGAAGAAATTGCTTTCTGGTATACTAGAAGATATTTTCCTTCATACTCTGGAATATTAATTGGTTCAATTTCTTTATCATAACAATTTAAACCAAGGATAGAATAAGTATAAACTTGAACCCATTCTTGGTTTTTTTCACACATTAAACATAAAAAATAATATGCTTCTGGTCTTTCTGGCAGAAGAGCTAAGGCACTATGAATTAATGATTTTTCCGTCACTTCTCTTGTTTCTTGTTTTCTGCAAGAAATTGATGCACGAAGAAGTGACTTATAGGCAAGGAGTTTATTTTCTGCTCTTTCCGCTGCCCTCAAATAATAAGTATGCGCGGATGCATTATGCCCCTGATTGTCATACCATTCGGCAAGGTTATAATTTTTTTCAGGATTCTCCGTATCAGTTGCAAATAATACTAATTCATTCATTGATAAAGTCCTCCAAAAAAGATTCAGAAATTTTTAGCACATAAGCGGCATTATCTACCGCTCCAAAAGTAATCAAATAACTATTATTATATTTTGCTAAACCACAACAAAATTCTACTTTCATATTTAAGAATGAGAATAGTTTAGAAAATTTTTGAGATTTAAACTCACTATCCCAATATACAAATCTATGCCTATATGTACCATTCTTTCTTCCTAATTCAGAACTATACAACTCTGTTTCATGGACAATAGTTAAATACCCATTTCTATATTTAATCACTTGAGACCCACCTCTCATATCATTAAATCCTGGAATATATTGATTAGTATCAAATACTTGAGTTTCTTCACCATTTGGATTGAACTTCATAATACTAGTAGGATTAGTCCATTTGATTAGATTAAAAGGTTTATCCTCTATAGGAGTACAATTTTTCATACAATACTCATTATCCGGAGGTGGTCCAGGAATTCTATATCTTGATACTTCCGTTACTTTATCATGATTGAATTCAATTTCTGAAATTTCCATTCTTCCAGTTCCAACCGTATCTAAATCTCTTCTTACCCCACAAAGATATATCTTACCATCCCACTGTATTAATCGTCCGTCTTCCAATCCAACAAATTCCCATTGTGGTTCATAAGTATCAAATCTTGAAGTATCAATTTTAGAATAATATGTAATATTTAAATCTCCATCCAATTGTGCAATATAATTCCAAGTACGAAGATGCATATCATTTTCTGGATGAATATACACCAGAGGTCCCCATATATGTTCAAATCTATCCAATTCCGAATGATATAAAGTATAATTTATATTTCGGATATTAACTATAATACTTCCATCCACAACCAATATTGATGGGTTAGTTAGAGAAGGTCCTTTAAGTTCTTCGTGTGGAAGAATAAGAGGGTGTATCGATCCACCATTCTCTAAAGCAAGTTTTACGAAATTATTCATAAAATTTTTATATTACCAACAATTTATTTTATAATATTATATGATACTCAAGGTTGAGTGTCAATGGGTCTTTCCCATTTAGTTGCGTCCTGAACCATTCCGTCACCATCACCATCCGTTGCATTAGGTTTATATCCATCAGCAATCATTTCTTCTAGTACTGGTTCTTCAATAACTTCTAGTACTGGTTCTTCAACAGCAACAGGTTCTTCAATAACTTCTAGTACTGGTTCTTCCACTTTTACCCAAGGAAGAGGTAGTGGAACAATTGGAGGATTGTATTGAGTTGCAATCTCATTAGCAAGTCTTGATTGTAAGTATCCAACATCAAGGTTGCTTTCTAACCATCCTATCACAGTTTCTTCAGTAAGAGTTGAATAGTCAGTAAATCCTTCTGGAGTTGGTGAAGGAAGAGGATAAGAATTATTGATAGAAGAAGATACACCATTCTCATCTTGTGCTTGTAGTATCCAATGAATAACTTTAACTACATCCGTCAATCCATTTTCTGATGGAGCACAATCCAATCTAAAAATATCCCAAGTATAAGTAATCATTTTCTTTTAGCATACTCCATATTTAGATTTAAGATTATTGGACTGTGTTTCCATACTCTCAAATCCTTTGACTGTCATCCAAGT
>Ga0181343_1001050_pt1 | contig 11194 bp, 20 predicted proteins | sample Su13VDMLBSD_FD_130110 | JGI IMG/M metagenome (GOLD analysis project Ga0181343, IMG submission 130110) | Freshwater viral communities from Lake Michigan, USA - Su13.VD.MLB.S.D | ecosystem: Environmental > Aquatic > Freshwater > Lake | place: USA: Michigan | collected 2013-07-15 | reverse complement strand
GCATAATCACCAGCAGCTCGTAAATGCTTAGTAATTTCATCTATACCTGGTAAATCTTCTAAACGATAATGATTCCAACGAGGAAACAATTCGCTACCGACACGAAATAAACGAATACCTTGTCGCTCATTCCATTGCAGAATAGGGAGTAAGTCCTTAGCATTAGCTAAAGAAATGTCGGATGCTAATTGCATGCCGCCAAGTTTGAATTTGCGATCGATCATAGTGCGACCGGTGCGAATACCTTGTGAAGAAAGTTGCATATTGATACAACAATAACCGTAACGAATCATAGGATTTTTTTTATAATATAAGAAAATTATTTCAAACAACCAAATTTCATGTTTTTTTATTCTAATGATATTTATTACAAAGGAACCTTAAAGGAATATAACATGAAAAACATTTTAGCTGAAAATATGATTCGATTCGGAACGAAAAATATATCAGAAAACGATCTTAAAAATATATTAACTGAATCTACATTAAAAGATCTAGATCCGTTAATGGCAAATGCTCAAAAATATTTCGCGGCATCGTGGTCTAAAAGAGTAGTTGGACCACAATTTTCTACAGCAAATTTAATATATGTTGCTAGAAATGAAGGCCCAATTGAAGATGATAGTAAGTATCTTATTAATATATATAAAGCAACTGTTGTAAATTTTGGACAAATTAATTTCATAGCACCAGCTATGATGGGATTTGTTAATTATTTTAATACATCAGGACTTACAGATAGTGGCGATTTAGGAATAACGGTGTCTACGGAACAAAAACAGCCGGATGTAAAATCTATCGCAACTGAACTTAATAAGCAATGGAATATTATACTACCGAAAGTTGCTATAGATCATTTAAATTTAAGAAAAGCAAAACTAGCCCCAGCAATTACAGCTATAAAAGCATCGCCAACTTTTACCACATTAGGACCATTATTAACAGGTACTGCTAAATCTGTATATGATATGATCGCAGCATCTTAATAAAATTAATTTTTTAAATAAAAAAAAGCTAACTTTTTTATGGGTTAGCTTTTTTTTTAATGATTGATATTTCTGATTATGGAACTGGACAAAATGGACATTCTAATGTTATATCATCATAATTTGGTAAAACACATGACCAATAACCATATATATCTTCGATAAAAATCATATGATGTATATTATTAATACAATCTATATTTTTAGTCATATGAATCTCTAGAATTTCAATTGATTTTATTTTACTATCATTAATATCAAAGTGAATTTTTTGTAAGATGTTTTGGGTTTCATTCATTAACCACTTCAGATCCTCTTGGTCTTCTGTTACATTTTTAGATTGAATATAATCCATGCATGTTTCGATAATATCAGTGGTATCAGGAATTATTTGTAATCTACCATTATTCCATTTAGTAAATTCAGAATATGATTTTATCATTCCTTTTTTACTTTCAATATCAGTAATCTTATCAATTTGATTTGTTGACATTATATATCGGGTATGTAAACCAGTATATTTAATACCATATGTATCTAGAATCTTATTTTCAGTCTGATTTAATAATGTATAACATTGCGTATTTGCAAAATTAGATATTGAAATTGTGATAATTACTAATAACTTTTTCATGACTCTTATTTTTTAATTGGTTTCTTATACATTAAATATAAGAAATAATCGTTATGATTCCAACCAGATATTAATCTTTTTTAATAAATCCATTAAGAAAGTCTTTTTGCTTTTGTATTGCTGTATCTAGGTCACTTTTAGTATTTTTTCTTGTGTTTGCAGTGTTATTAGACACTCTTGTAGAGCTAGGCTTAACATCATTCTTTGTGCTAGATCCAGATCGCTTCCTCGTAACAGTTTTTCTGATATCGATTCCATTATCGGTTGTGTTGCTTCTATCATCATCTTGGCTTTGATTTTCTTGCCCTCCGGCGTCGATAGAAACTGCTGTAAACGTTCTTGGTTGGTTAATTCGGGCTGCACATTCATCGGATCCGAGCTGTTTGGATTCTTCGAGGAAGATGAATCCAACTTCATATGATTTAATACCTTCGATCTGTAACCCACACGGGTAACGACGTTTTTGATCACTCTCCACGGTATACTGAATACCCCAATTAGTTTTTTTAGTTTTAGTAACATAACCATATTGTTTTTGACCGAGCCAAGAAAAGAAAACCGCATTCCCTGGTTGGAATTGCGGTTTATCAAATTTAGCTTGAATCTTGTCTGTTATTTTTTTCTTTGCCATTTAATTACAACATATATCAGGTGCCTGATTGATAATTTTAAATATTCTAAGATACTTAGTTACTTTGTCTTTTCGAAACATTTTTTCAACTGCAATATCTCTTCGAATAATATATCCAGATTCTACGAATTTAAATATTACATATCGTACAGCTCGTAAACTGTTTGATTCAATCATAATATTATTATCATCGACCATTACATCAACACGATCTTGATCATCCGGTATATTGGCCCAATCTATAGATTCTTCATGTTGTTCACTATTTTCTAATTCGTTATATACATTTTTAAAAAAATTAGTTAAATCTAATGCAGAATCTTTATTTTTATTACTTTCTATTGAATAGATATCAAATAGATATAATAATTTATTTTGATTGGGCAATGTTAACCAATACTGATACTCTGCGTAATTTGTTTCAATATTATTAAATAATGAATTCATAAGTTTACTTTATTTTAATATTAAAAATATTTAAAATACTATCAATTGGTAACTGTTTTATTTCAGAAACTTTTAATACCGCATCTTCATACGTATCCGCATAAACAATGCCGATAGATTCATTACTACTATCTGTTTTATATGAATATGAGTATATATACATTTCTTTATTATAAATATAAACCTAATTCATAAGCTCGAATAGCAGCATCACATGCTTCTACAATTGTTTGTGTCAGTTTTGCAACTTCATGTCGTAATAAACTAAACTCACGTCCTTTGATACTAATAGACATTATTTCTTGTTTGCCTACTCTTTCTGTATACATATTAGTAGTAAACGTTTGCAATGATTTTGCATATGAAATCAAATCTTTATACCTCATTGGTATCGTTTGTTTCGCAATTTGTAACTGCCCAATAACAACATTCATTGGATCTGTTTTAAAATTTTCTTCGGAGATGTGATTTTCGAACACGAAATCTAAATTACTCCATAATTGGCCGTATTTCGAAATAAATTTTTCGGAAATAGCCCATGGGTGGTTGATACTTTTAATCATATTTTATCGTATTTATAAATTGTTACTGTGTATATATCTTTAGAATAATTATGTCGTATAGATACATATTGATATTTTTCAATTAGCATATCTAATACTAAACCTGGGTGCACATAGAAGAATCCTGGGACGATTTTATTTCCAATTGGTGATAATAAATTAAATGAAACTACATGATTAGCAGTATTATACATTAATTCAACATTATCAAATAATTTAATTAAATCAGTATCTTCGGATTCTGTTCGTCGTTCTGTATAAACACCTGATGCTACAACCCAATCAGCTGATGGTAATGTATCTTGTTCAAACGAACCGTTTGTAATGTTTGATAAATTCCATTTTTTCTTAGCAATATCAGTTAATAACGGATTTCGGTCAATTCCATGATACTTAAAACTATCAGATCCATATATTTCAGATATATAACCATATAAATCACCTCGGCCGCAACCTAAATCCAATATACTGCCTCCGGCAAACCCTAATATTAAATTTTGAAATATATACTGTTGTTCGTTTGTTGTATTATACCCAACCGGACTAGGATGGTATATCATATAATCAGGATCAGTTGGTAATAAATCATCATATTTAGATGATTGAGTTAGTAACTGTTCTATTTTTTGTTGAATTAGTAAAGAATCCATTTTATTTAATTAAATACGTTCATATACAATAACAAATAGTAGTATGATATACAGTATATATCTATATGTAATGCATCGCATACTGAACTATAAATGTGGTTATAACTAATCTCGGCAGCTAGGAAGTTTATCTTCTTCTAGTAGTGTTTTATATGGTATAGTAGTTTCTATTATACCCGTATCACATAGCTTTGATGTTAAAAATTTATTGATATAATTGTGTTTAGCCGTGCTAGTATTCAATGCTATAATAGCTCGTCTGTTCTCTAATAACACATCATACATTGTTTGTTTGTTAGTTTGATATTTATCTAGAACTACGCCTACATGATTAACACCTTCTGATGTTACTATCACTGTTTCTCCGACCTTATATGCCATTATTCTAGAATTTTAAGGATTTTACTAGCAGTAACTGACTTTACTTCAAAGTCAAACATGTAACCGGTAAAGTCTTTAATAACCTTAGCTTCTGCTTCTGTTACTGACATTGCTTCAACTAGATACGTTTCAGTAATTTTTTTGATTTTTGGTCCTTTTGGCGTGTCAACTTCATCAGTTAACTGAACCTTTGCCGCATAATAACTCATTTGTTTAAATTTAAATTAGTAATATAACTTATTATAAATATAAGAAAAAAAAGTTATATTTCAAATTATTTGTTTTCTAAAATATTTTGTAATTTTTTACTAGATTTATGAAATTCATATGATTTTTGTATTTCATTAACTGATAAATTTAATTTATTTTGCAGAATACTTAAAACTGATTCTACAATATGTTTCTTTTGTTTAAAATTTTTCGAAGTTTTATCTAATGATGTTACAATTTGTGTGATATGATGAATATAATGCTTAGGTAACTTGTTTAATTCGTTATTTTTTGTAAAATTACCTTCAACTATAATTGATTTATCTAGTATATTTTTAATAATATTTACTGATTCCTTAAGAATATCACCATATTTTACTACCCAAGAAACCTCCGGTGTTGGTGGTGGGGGAGTTTCTGACTCAGGAGCCGGTGCAGCACCAGAAGAAGATGAACCTTGTTCTATTTTTTCTTTATCCGCTGCACCAAATCCTTTAATGTCATCTAATGATAGTTGCAATTCTATAGTATAATCATCATTTCTCCCAAATCCAGTATATGGAACTATTTTAATTATTTTTTGTTGTAATAAATTTAATAAAATAGCTGGGGTTACATTTAAATCTTTTCCGGAACGTGTAATAAATTCACGTATTCCAATATCAGATACTGAATAGATGATACCTAAATGTTTCGTACCATATGCATCAAACTTACCTAGAAACTTTTCCTCCGCAGGGGTAAATACCGAATCTTCGGCATCTTTTTCTGCGTTGTCTGTTTCTTGAGCAGGAGCTTCTATTATAAGTTCCTTTAAAGTAGATTCTATAATACGGAATTGCTTATTATTCATTTGTTAAAGTTCTTTTGTTTCAGCTAATTGCGTTGCGCGATATTTAGATGCTAATTTTTTCAATTCATTAATTGATCTTCGTGCCATTACACCAGCTTTTTTAACATGTTTGTCTCTAAATCGTTCATGATTCGTTTTAAACTCTACCCATAACTCTTCCATTACTTCATAAATTTCTTGTGATGTCATATTAACCTTTATTTTATTTATTATAAATATGTTGTTGTGAAAAACGATCCATAAATAAATGTATATTCGATGTTTCTATCTTATATACTGTATATTCTGTTAGTTCTAAAAAAACAATTCCATTTTCTTCATATATTTGTATAATATGATCTGAATTAATAAATCGTTGTTGTATAGATCCATCCGATTTAATCACATTAACTGATATGAAGTATGGTTTATTCATTAGTCACCTGTCCAAGATCTAGGACCTTTTCCATAGTCTTCACCAGAATTACCACGCATATTCATTTGAGGTGCTGGTGCGAACTTTTCTTTTAATTGTGCAACCATACGATTTAACTTTATAGATTGATCTACATTTAGTTGATCGTATGTTTTACCTAATTTTTGACAAAATTTGTTAATCAATGTGTTAATTGCTGTTAATTTTTCATTATCATCACGGAACTGTTGTTTTATAGATTCAATACCACGAAGCATTACACGTCCCATATCTCGATCGTTATTAGCTAATTGATATTTACTTAGCTCAATATGATCTCCGATATTATCCGGGATTTCATTCCAATTTGTTACAGATGCATATGTATCTGCTACATTCGATCCGTTAGGTACCGAAAGAAGTGCTTCTTTACGTTCTTCATCAGTCATTGCAGCCCAAATATCATCTTCATTGTAATATTGGCCTTCGTTTATTATATGTTTTAATCTAGACAATTCTTCTTTTAAGATTTCAATATGTCTAGGATTATTAAAATTAAAAATTTTCATTTTATTTTCCTTGTGATACATACGATTTAACATAGTTTTTACTATGTTTATTTTTACTATTTTTAGTTTTCGCGTGAACTCCAGGACGCTTTACTTTTGGTTTTGCATTATGAATGCGAGTGGTAGTTTGTTTTTTAACCGCAGCCATTTTTATATCCTTTATAATAAATATATGACCATAAAAAAACCTAGGCATCTGGGTTGCCTAGGTTCTCTAACTAAAACGACTAAGGTAGCAGTCGCGTATCTTATTAGGATAACACTTCTTCAGATTCTTCGATATCTATTTCTGCTTCAAACGTAATTAATCCAAATAAGATATCGTAATCTTCTGCCGTGTATTCCATAATGCTCCTGTAATTTAAAAATGATTTATTAATAAATATACTAGTGCATTAAAAATATGTTTGTTCGTAGTATAAAACTTCAAATTTGTTATTAATATCTACTAATTCTGCTGCATTTAGTAAATCTGAATATTCAATAACCGATTCTGTCTGACGAGTACGATATGTAGTCATAAAATCAAATGTAGTAATATCCGATGTAAATAATGCTTTAGAATCCTCATTATATGATTCAAATAAACCATATTCTAGAGCATATGCTTTATTAACAATATCAATTAGATCCGTAAATGTAATGTTTGGTTTAACGGTTGGCATTAAAGGTATTACATTCCAATCTACTAGATAAGTTTGTATACCCTCAGCATGTTCTAATTCTGCTGCAGCTTCTGCTGCAAAAAATGCAGCTGCCTTGTTATAACCAACACCTTTACACCAATTAGTTGCATTGCGATAAAAATAATGTGCTACATATTCATCGCGTAATCGATCAGTTAAACGTTTAACCGATTCATCTTGAAGTGTTTTTGGAGTTTTAATTTGTGTCATATGGTTGTTTTATTATTTACGTGTTATACCACCGATAAGATTCTTTTTTATGCGATTGATAAAAGATTCATTCATTTCATCTTTATCCTGAAATGCTTTTTTCATAGATTCAGTTTCATCTCCATCTCCGTCAGCATCAATATAATCTGGCTTAGCTGATTCTGCTTTAACATCATCGCCTGGTTCATACCATTTACCATCACCATCATTATCTTGCCATCTAGGTTCCGTAGTACCAGCTTTAGAAGTTTTTTGATATCCAGCTGATCCCGTTTTATCTTCACGTTTAGCACGTTTTAAATCTCGTCCTAAATCTCCCATTTTTTTTCTGAGTTGTTCTGATTTTTCTGCACTTAAATTCGAATCTTTATAATATTGATGTTTAACATTAGCTAATTCTTTTTCTAATTTTGCAATCTTAGCTTTTACCGGATTAGATTCTTCACTAACAATATCTAATGATTCATTAGTACTCATTTTTTTTCTGATAGACGCTATCTGATCATCTATATGCATTAATGCTTCGCCATAATAATCGGCAATTGGACCGCCCTCTGGCTCAGCTTCTTGTTCCATATCAAACTCAAGTTGTTTGCGTTGTGCTTCTAAAGCTGTTATTTTTTCACGATAAAAATTGCTAGTAGCTTTTGCTGGTGTTGACATCGACGATGCTAACACTGAATCTGCCGGCATCTTATTTTTACGCATTGACATTTGAATTGGATCAGTATTCCAACGCTTATCTGCATCGGATTGGCTAACTGCTTCATTCTTTTCATATTCTGCTTGTACTTCAGCTAATGTAGGTAATGAACCATCCGCTTTACGTTCCCAAGCAAATCCTTCTAATAGACTTTTAAGTTTAGTCATTTTTTCAAATTCCTTTATTATAAATATTATTTAGAGTAATTCTGTAATATATATTGTTTAATAGTTTGACCTTCGGTTCGTTGTTTATGACTATTAACTTCACCATGTCCATAAATTTGATTAGGAGAATATCCTAAGGCTTTAACTAGTTTTAAAACCGCAGCTGCTTGTATAGGCAATATATCACTATCATCTTTTGCGATAACTTCTACACCCTGGGAATTACTATTATTCGGTCCTAAATCAGATGATAATATATGAGCTCCTCTACTACCGCGCGGTAACATTTGATATATATTGCCTTCTCGATCTACTACCCATTGTACTGCTAATTCTCGTTTATTTAAAGTTCGCATAACACCAGCTGGAGTACCTCTACCGGCAGTATGATGTATAATAAAATATTTATCAGGCTTTAAAGGTTCGCCTTTTCTTTTATAAGTCGATGTACCGGAAAGATCTTGATATTTAAAAGGCAAACTAAGATATTTAGCTACATCTGGTTGCAACGTATTAAATTCCGTTTTATCACCAGTACCAGCATTACCTGTATCGTATTTATTTAATCCATATGATTTAATTATTTTAATCAATTTAGTTGCATATGTTTGACTAGTTGCATATCCTGCGGCTTGTAATCCATTAGCCCAACCTTCGAAATCTGTCTTATCTAATTTAAATAAACTAGCATATCTGCCGTTATTTTTTAAAAATATACTATGATCTGTAAATGATTGCCCAGCATCTTTATATTTTCTAAAACATTCATTTGGATGATCATCATCAGCATATATTTTTTCTCCAGACCAGCTATGACACTTTATTCCGAAGTAATTGTTACCTTCTTTGGATAAACGAGACTTACCCCATCCAGATTCCAATCCAGCCTGTGCTAATGTAATGCTAGCCGGAATGCCGTATTGATTCATATTATCAATTGCAACAGATTTCCACATACTAATAAATTCTGCTGCATTTGCCGGCACTGGTCCTAACTGAATATCATCAGTCTCTGATTCCTCCGGAGTAACAATACTTGTTTTTAATAAATTATTAAGAGAATCTATTACATATTCCATAATAGATTGTTGAGCATTGCTATTTAATAATCCGGTTTTTTTATTAATCATACCAGAAGCAATTGCTGACATATCAACAACATCATCTGCAGTTGCATTACTACCTAAGGTATCTCGTATGTCACCAATATCTTCATTATCCAAATTGCTATTAAATTTAGTTAATGGTGCACTAACTAATATTACTTTAGCTCCATGCACTTTAGCTAACTTAATTAAGTTGTCTAATTGCTTTAAATTTGAATTTATAGATTTTTTCAAAACTTGGTTAGGACCAACCATAATTACCACTGCATTATATTTCTTATCTAGTTTCCTACGCAATAAACGATATAATTCAGTAGTACTACTATTATATTTTCCTACAACATTACCTGTTACTTGTTTAGATGAAATTAAACGGTTCGCAAAACTAGATCTAGAAGCAGTTTGTTCGTCACCTATAAACAACACGTTTGGTACAATGTTTTGAGTGTCCTCGAAGAGTAATTGTTTTAATCGTATCATATTAATAAATATGTAGCACGTTGTAAAGCGGTTGTAGTAAGCAGTAAATAAGTGCGCCCTTTCAGGTCCGCACTACAAAACTAAATGATACACGGCATCTTAATCAGAAACACCAGTGCTATCCGCGGTGCTTTTACGCACTAGATACAGATGTGTTCCTCGATCTAATACAGTGTACCCAGCAGAAGCAATTCGTGCAGCATTAGCACTTAATAGTGCCCGATAGATGCGAGTCTTTTGAGCATCCTTCACAGTGCTAGCAGTATCAGCGCCCGTTACATCCACAGATATCGGAGCATGTATCGCAAGGAAGTCTAACACGGCTTCGCCAGCAGTACGCATTAATCGCAAATAGTTTATGGATCCGGCCGCAGCACTACGTGCGTGTGATACCGTAAAGCCTTCTCGACCGCGGTCCTGCGATAGCATGGCAAATGAATATTCTGCTCCGTGGTGACGCGTCATCAACACGAATGCAAATATAATGCGATTTCCCTCTGCTGTGATTTCAGCTTCATGTATACCATCACCCTCGTCACGCCAGGTGAACTGCGTAGCATATGGTGCGATGCTGTTTAAAGAGATTTCCGTTAATAGGTGTTTAAGCTTTATCATATACTAATAAATATGTTTCCGCATAAATGCTGGAAACGATACGGCCTAAACATGGATAAAGAATATAATATAAAAGATATAATAAGGACTATAAGGGATATATAGGGCAGGAATGTTTTATATGGGCACCATAACTTAATATAGAGCACCTATATAGCAAAAAATTTACCCGTGCTAGAAAAACATATATAACCACCACTATATACCAGGGGGTCTACGGGGTGTTAATGAAACCCTCCCCACCCCCCCTATTTGACCCCGGATTCACCCCCTTTCGGCACCCCCTCCCCACCCCAGTACAAAAGGGGGCTACCCACCCCCCTGCTTAACCCCTCGGGTTGATATATGTCTTATGCTTGTGCCTTAGCTATGCGCTCTGTGATGATTGCGGCGGCTTTAACATTGTCTGGTAACGTGAAGTCATTCGCGATGCCTAAGCTCTCCATTAAACGATTCACCGATGCCCAATGACTACGTAGCTGCTGGGTTAAGTTGGATTCGGTTCCATAATCTCTTTCGGCTTCTTTTAACTCTAAGAACATTGCTGCTTCTCGTTGCTGGATGCTAGCAATCATTTGCGCTTTGGTTAAAGTCACTTTAATCTTCTTCACTGTTACTTTTGGGTTTCTTTCTTTTTTAATTGCTTTCATATCTCTTGCTTTTTAATTTATAATATAAAGATAAGGTTTTTTCGAACACGTGTCAACCTTTTTGCTAACTTTGTTTAAACTTTTTTTACAGTGCAAAGCCGGGACTTTGGATCCCGACTCTGCTATGTTGAGAGATATGATTGCTTACTCTGCTGCGATGATTTGCTCTGCTACCATCATGGTTGGATCCTCAAAGCCCATTGCACATATTCTTGCTGCTTTGATGAAGCTTCTCAAGTTAATGTCAACTCCACCATAT
>Ga0181343_1001047_pt1 | contig 11212 bp, 10 predicted proteins | sample Su13VDMLBSD_FD_130110 | JGI IMG/M metagenome (GOLD analysis project Ga0181343, IMG submission 130110) | Freshwater viral communities from Lake Michigan, USA - Su13.VD.MLB.S.D | ecosystem: Environmental > Aquatic > Freshwater > Lake | place: USA: Michigan | collected 2013-07-15 | reverse complement strand
TAGTTGGTCTTAAAAGAAGAACTAGTACAATTACAACTCAAAGAATTGATCATATCTATAGTAATCCAAATTTTAAATTGGAATATTATGATTTAAATGATGCTTCAGCGTGTTACAGATACATTAACCAATACAAACCACAAGAAATCTATAATCTTGGGGCACAGTCTCACGTAAAGGTATCTTTTGACATACCAGAGCATACTGTCGAAGGTATTGTGTCTGGTACATTGCATTGGTTAGAAGCAATTAGAAACACGGATCCAACAATTAAATTTTATCAAGCCTCTTCATCAGAAATGTTTGGAGATAATCCAAATGTGCCAGAGCAAGGGTATAATGAATCTTCCAGGCTATGCCCAGTATCTCCATATGCTGCAGCAAAAGTATGTGCACACAATTTAGTAAATATTTACAGAAACTCTTACAATCTACATGCCTCTTCTGGTATTCTTTTTAACCACGAATCTCCAAGACGAGGAGAAACTTTTGTGACCCGCAAGATAACAATGGCAGCAGCTAAGATTAAATTGGGTCTACAAAAGGAATTACGTTTGGGAAATTTACATGCCAAGCGAGATTGGGGATTTGCTGGAGATTATGTAAAAGCAATGCATCTGATGCTTCAGCAACCAAAGGCAGATGACTATGTCATATCAACAGGAAAGACATATTCTATTTGTGAATTTTTGGAAGAGGTATTTAATTATGCTGGGCTAAGTTGGAAAGACCATGTTGTGGTTGATCCAAAGTTTTTTAGACCAATGGAAGTTCCGTATTTGTTGGGAGACTCGTCTAAGGCACAAAATACACTAGGATGGAAGCCGAGCGTAGACATGGTAGAACTATCCCATATGATGTATGATGAAGATTTAAAACTACTACAGGCTTGATTTTGTAATATAATTGTGGTATAATTAGCACATGGCAAAGGAAAAACCAAAGAAACCAAAGAAGAAAAAGGATAAAGACGGCGATTACGTTGATAACGCCCGATTATATCAAGAGTTAGTAGATTACAAGAAGAAGAGAGAAGATGCTGAGAACTCTGGTAGGAAAAAACCAAAGTTACCAGATTACATAGGTGAATCTATTCTAAAGATAGCCAGCCGACTCTCTTACAGACCAAACTTTGCCAATTACAGTTACCGCGAGGAGATGGTCTCCGACGCGGTTTTAAACTGCATCACCTATATTGACAATTTTGATCCAGATGTTTCAAAGTCGCCATTCGGCTATCTAACCCAGATTTGCTGGTTTTCCTTTGTAAGAATCATCAACAAGGAAAAGAAAGAAAAGTACATTCAGTTTAAGCTCGCTGAAAGTAAGAACGATCCAGAGTTTCATAAGTGGTTCAATGAAAAGTTTTCTGGTGTGGAAAATGGCTTCAAGGATGCATTTGGTATCGGTGAAACCGAAGTAGAAAAGATGGACAAACTTCTTGAAGGCAAGAAAAAAGGAAGAAAGAAGAAGGCCAAGGATACAGGTTCGTTAAATGTGTAAAGCAGTTATTCTGAACGATACGCACTTTGGATTCAAAGGCGATTCGACTACGGTAAATGAGTATTTCATTCGCTTCTTTGAGGAACAACTGTTTCCTTATATTGAAGAAAATAAAATTCAATACGTGTTCCATCTAGGTGATTTATTTGATCGCCGTAAGTATATAAATTTCCGAACTCTAAACCAAGTCCGGGAAAGAGTACTGGATGTGTTTGAGCAACTTGGAACAGAAAATCACATCATATGTGGTAACCACGATACATTTTTTAGAAACAACAACTCACTGAACTCTCTATCAGAGTTGCTGGCGAAGTATCCAAACTGGCACATTTACTCCAACCCAACCCTCGTTCACTTTGGTCCCAACAAGGAGTACTGCACTGCTTTGTTGCCTTGGATTAACGACGAGAATGAACAAGAATCAGCCGAGTTTATTCGTGATGTTCCATGCTCCATGCTAATGGGACATCTTGAACTTGCTGGCTTCCAGAGCATTCGTGGAGTATTCATTGACGTTGGATACGATCCAAAGCACTTTGAAAAGTTTGAATATGTCCTCACCGGACACTACCACGTTGCTTCTAAACGAGATAACATCCACTATCTAGGTACACAGTATCAGACTTCTTACTCCGACGTCTGGGAGAAAAAAGGATTCCATGTCTTTGACTTTGATACCAGAGAGTTGGAATTCATAGAAAATCCACGCAAGCTTTTCTACACTGTAGACTACAATGAAGATGAAAAGCCAACTCTGGATTATGATCTTTATAAAAATTGTTTTGTAAAGGTGTTTGTAAAGAAAAAAACAAAGCCAGCACAGTTTGAAAAATTTATTGATAAGTTTTACGAAGTGGGTGTCACTGAGCTGGCGATCACAGAAGAAACTGTGTCGGACAAGGAAGTGGTGGCTGTGGACATCGAAAAGGATACCTTGCAGCTTTTGTACGAGGAAGTGAACCTCATAGAAGAAAAGGTTGACAAAAACTATCTTCACGATATTATTACCACTACATATCAGAACGCTCTTGCTGGTGACATAGATGATTGAATTTAAAAAGATTCGTTTTAAAAATTTTGGTTCTTTCGGCAATAACTTTTCCGAAATTGATCTAGACACAAAAAAGTTAACACTGGTCACCGGGATCAACGGGCATGGCAAATCGTTTGCCTTTCTGGACTCTTTGACCTTTGCTTTGTTTGGAAAACCATTCCGACCAATTAATATCCCTCAACTTGTAAATACAGTCAATGATAAAAATACAATCGTTGAGATAGAATTTACAAAAGGCAAAACTGAGTACTTGGTACGAAGAGGACTATCTCCAAAGCTTTTTGAAATCTTTAAAGATGGCAAATTGATTGATCAAAATGCCAAGTCTAAAGACTACCAAGAAATGTTGGAGCAAACAATTTTGGGATTTAGCTACTCTGCGTTTAAGCAGGTAGTTATTCTTGGAAAAAGCTCGTTCGTTCCATTCATGCAGTTAACCCCAGCTGAGCGCCGAAAGATCATTGAAGGTCTTCTGGACTTGGACATAATTGCTGCCATGGGAACGGTAGTCAAATGCAGACTCTCTGAACTAAAAACAGAACTGCAAAGCAGTCAAAGTCAACTTACAATTTCAAGAGAAAAATTAAAGTCTCAAAACGAAATTTTAAAAGAGATCAAGCAAAATTATGTTGACCTATTGGATAAAAGTGAAATCAAAAAGATTGAGCTTACAACCAAACAAACGGCACTGAACAAAGCAGCCGCCGATCTTGCTGGTCGTGTCAAAACAGCCACAGACAGTCTTCGCACATGTCAAGGCAAGATTAGTAAACTGAAAGAAATTGTAACTATTCAAAGTAAAATGCAGTTGCAGTACGAGGCTCTTCTTGAAGATATCAAAAAAGCCGAAGAACAGACTACATGCACTTGTTGCGAACAGGATTTATCTTGCGAAGCAAAGACAAAACTTTTAAAGTCTAAGTATAGCAAGCGTGACGAGTATGTCACGGCATTGGAAGAAATTTCTACAAAACTTCAATCACTTTCAGAATTGGAGGATCAAAAAGAAGTTTTGGAGAACGACCTTAAGCAGTTGACGGTCGATCAAAGTGTTACGAAAAAAGAGACACAGATCTTGCAGTCCCGAATCTCCGAGATTGAAGAAGAGATCGATTCTCTGAAGTCAAAGCACCTTGACAACAATGAAATTTATGATAAAATTAAAGCAACAGAGAAGGATATTATTGCAAAAACGGAATCTTATGAAAAAGCAGTCAAAGAGCAGATTCATTATGATGTTGTGTATGATATGCTGCGCGATAGCGGCCTGAAAAGTAAGATTATCAAGCATTATGTCCCGATCATCAACACTTTAGTGAATAAATATTTGGACAAGTTGAACCTGTATGTTGATTTCCATCTCAATGAAGAGTTTAAAGAAACAATCAAATCACGGTATCGTGATGAGTTTTCATACGCTTCATTCTCTGAAGGAGAGAAACAGAGAATCGATCTTGCCATTCTAATGACATGGCGAGAGGTAGCTAAGATGAAAAACAGTTTAAATTGCAATCTCCTAGTTTTTGATGAAATTTTAGACTCATCATTAGATGCAATGGGAACTGAAACTTTTCTAAAGCTTTTAGCAAAAATGAAGAATAAATGCTCGGTGTTTATCATTTCGCACAAAAGTGATCAGTTGATTGATAAATTTGACCAAGCAGTGCATGTAGAAAAGAAAAATAATTTTTCACGTATTAAAATTGTTTAAGCCATGAATGAAGAGAATTTTCAAAAGTTTAGTAACCGTTCAAAGAAGAATAACTTTAGACCAGCCAACGGCAAGCGTCGCAATAAGCGGGAACGCCGGAGCGACAGACACCAAGGAAAACAAATCATAAATGACTTGATTTCCGATAACACTCCGCGGTATAATACGCCTAATGATAACTAAGACCAAAATCAAACTCTCTAAGAATACCCTCAGTATTCTTAAAAACTTTGCCGCAATCAATTCCAATCTGCTGATCAAGCCAGGGTCTGGGTTTAAGACCATTGCCCCAAGCAAGTGTCTTCTTGCCGAGGCACAGGTTGAAGAAGACTTTCCAGTTGAAGTGGCTATCTGGGATCTTAGCCAGTTCTTGGGCGTGGTCAGCCTCTTTACTGACCCAGAGTTTGAGTTTGAGGACAACTATGTCCGGATTCACTCAAACAACTCTTCAGTCAAGTATTACTATTCGGCTCCATCTTTGCTGACGGTTCCTTCCAAGAACATTACTATGCCTGCAGTAGCTCAGCAGTTTGTAGTCACTCAGTCTACTTTTGCTGAACTTATCAAGGCTGCTTCTGTACTTCAGGTTGGCGATCTGGACATCATTGGCGAGGATGGCATCATTTCCATGAGTGTTTCCAAGAAGAGCGATCCTACCTCAAACTCTTACCGCGTTGAAGTAGGTAAGACGGATGAAGATTTTTCCTACACTCTTCAGATGGATGAACTTAAGCTTCTGCCGGGAGACTATACGGTATCTTTGACGGATACTGTCGTCAGTAAGTTTTCACATAACAACATGAGCGTCAATTACTACATCGCCGTCACTAAGAACTGACATGACCAACAACACTACACTGACTGATTTGGTTTGGGTGGAAAAGTATCGCCCTAAGACCATCAACGATTGTCTTTTGCCTGTTGAACTCAAGAAGACATTTACGGGTATTGTAAAGAACGGTAAAATGCCAAACTTGATGTTTTCTGGAAAGCCCGGGACAGGAAAGACCACTGTTGCCCGAGCCTTATGTGCAGAACTTGGAATAGACTACATTATCATTAACTGCTCTGAAGAGCGTGGCATTGACACTCTACGTACCACTATTCGGTCTTATGCTTCTACCAAGTCATTGACCGGAGGCAAAAAGGCTATCATTCTTGATGAGTTTGATTACGCTAATCCGCAATCAATGCAGCCAGCTCTGCGTGGAGCCATCGAAGAGTTCGCACCAAATTGCAACTTTATCATGACCTGCAACTACAAAAGCAGGATCATAGAAGCACTCCACAGCCGCTGCACGGTAATTGATTTTACGTTTCCTCCCGATGAGCGTGAGATCATTGCCAAAAAAATGATGACACGATGTGGGGCTATTCTTGATAGCGAAAAGATTACTTACAATCCTGCTGTCTTGGCAAATTTGATTGTAAAGCATTTTCCTGATTTTCGCAGAATTATCAACGAACTGCAAAGATATTCATCACATGGCGAAATCGATGTAGGTATTCTTGCAAACAAAGGTGATGCTGATGTCAAGGAGCTTTTGGGCTTCATGAAGAACAAAGACTTTGCCTCTTGCCGTAAGTGGATCGCGCTAAGTGCAGAAGTTGGATCTCCAGACTTTTTTAGAAAGTTATACGACTCACTCTACGGAGCGCTTAAGAAGCAGTCCATTCCTACAATGGTATTGATTGTTGCTGACTACCAATATAAGGCAGCATTTGTTGCAGATCAAGAGATCAACTTGACAGCAATGGTATGTCAACTCATGATGGAATGTGAGTTTGAATAATGGAACTTAAAGACTTTTTGTCCAGTATCAATACAACCAAGCAAAACCTAATTGATAGCGATCCAAAGGCAGAAAAGTTATATCTACCCTTTATCGTTAACAAATGCTTGTCCTACTTTCCAGACACAATCATGGCTGTCAATGAGGTCAATTGTTTGGGCTTTGCTGACAAAAAGATGCAATATGACTATCTCTTAAATGCCATAAGAGCCAAGAAACGCTTTGCCCCTTGGCAAAAAAAAATACAGGATGCGGATGTGGATCTGGTAAAGCAGGCATACTCTCTTTCTGAAAAAAAAGCACTAGAATTACTGCCACTTTTGTCTCCAGAAAAACTTGAGACAATTCGCAAAACTCAATTTACTGGGGGACATAAATAACTCTGTTCGTTAGGAGTTATTATGTCTACTTCAGATATTTTTAAGGGTGTAGGGGTTCCTGTGAAACTTACCAAAAAAGAAAATTATTTGGTAATCAAAGAAACCTTAGAGCGCATTGGCGTTAGCCCAAAAAACAAAAAAGTATTGTACCAATCATGTCACATTGTTCATAAAAATGAACAATACGTGATAGCCCATTTCAAAGAATTATTTAAATTGGACAATCTAAAGTCCGAGGTTAGCGACGAAGACATTCAACGTCGAAATGCCATAATAAACTTGCTAGAAGAGTGGGGTCTGATTAAAGTCCAAGATTCAAACATGATTGAAAATCGAATGGGCATTAACGGAGTAAAAATTTTAAGATACGACGAAAGAGATGATTGGGATCTAATTCCAAAATTTAATACAGGAACATTGAGAAAATTTTTCGCGGAGTGAATATATGCATAAATTAACACTGTGTATGATCGTAAAGGATGAGTCGCACATTATCAAAGAATGTTTGCAGTCTACTGCAAAATTTATTGATTACTACATTATTTGTGATACTGGGTCGTCGGACAATACAAAGCAGATCATCAAGGATTACTTTGACTCTGTTAATATTCCCGGCGAAATTCATGATCATACTTGGGTAGACTTCGGAAACAATAGAAGCCAAGCTTTGGCTTTGTGCAAAGGCAAGACAAAGTGGGCAATCATGATTGATGCCGACGATTATATTGAAGGTGATCTGCCTACCAATTTTGATGATAGTATCGATGGGTATACTACTCGGATTAAACGTGGAAATTTTGAATGGAAGCGCGTTCAAATTTTTAATATTGACAAAAAGAATTGGCGATACGAGGAGCCTATTCACGAATACCCAATTGCAGAACTTCCAATGAACATTCAGCATTTGGATGGCAATTATGCATTCCAAGTCCGTACAGCTGGATATCGAACTATTTCCTGTGCAACCCAACAGGAAAAGTATTGGAAAGATTATTTGCTACTCCAAGAAGCAATTAAAAAGGACCCTACTTCTCACCGTAAACAATTTTACTTGGCACAATCAGCATTTGATTCCCATAAGTTTGACTTGGCTGAGCAAGAATATCAAAAGCGTGTAGACATGGGTGGGTGGGACGAGGAAATGTTCTTCTCTCAGATGCGTGTAGGGCTTTGTCGGGAATTGCAGAATAAGCCAGTCGAACAAACCGTAGATGCCTTGCTAAAGGCATGGGAGATGCGTCCCATTCGTGCGGAGCCATTGTATCACATCTCTAATGTGTACCGCAAAAATGGACGCCCTGCTGCAGCATTCGTGGTAGCGTTCCAAGCTCTATCCATCCCAAAACCTCAACAAGATATTTTGTTTGTCGATGGTGACCCATATCATTGGGGAATTTTGGATGAAATTGTATCTACTGCACATAGTGTCGGAAAGTTTCATTTGGGACTTCAAGCAGCAGACAAGCTTCTCAATGAAAGCCGATTGCCCCCTGAACAAGTTGAACGAGTGCAAAAGAACCGTCAATCGTACTACAATAAGGTTATGGAACTTCAGGCACACATGGCTCAGGTTCAGCAGCAGCAAGCAGCCGCACAAGCCAAAGTCCAAATGCCTGTAACTCCAGCGACAACTCTGAATTTAAATAACGCTGTAACTAAAATGCATGATGTTAAAACAGTATATGGACAGGATGCTGCCGACAACGTAGCTGTTAAAAATTTCAAAAAGCGTAAAGTAAAACGATAAGCTTCAGCACCCCTAAATATTAGGCCCGGAGTTGGATATTTGCCTACCATGCCTAATATCAGAGATACTGTAACGCTAATAAAAGAATGTCAACATCTAGAAATGGGTGTTGACTATTTTATTGTTGAAAATGTAACCGATCCAACGGTAATTAAGGTAGGATCCGGTCTATCTAAATTAAAATTACAAGATAAATTTGGAAAAGGTTATCTTTTAGAAGGCAATTCTCAAAAGATAGCTTCTTTGTTTAAAGTTTCTAATTTATATTCAAAAATTAATTCAGACGTTTGGAGCCTTAAAGAGTCTTTTGGTTATTTCCCGCAGGGTGCAAAATTTAAAGAATATACTGACGCTTCTACTCCAGAATTTACAGTAAAAATTGGAGTTGGCGTTTCAGAAAAAATTTTAGTAGAACAGACAACTAATAAAATTATTAAATTAGTTGGCAATGGTGATAAGATCAAATCAATGTTTGATCGAACACTTCCATCACCGCAACCTAAACCAACCACAATTGAACAAAAAATACCTCAATATATTCCCGGCCCACAGGGTCCAATTGGCCTCCAAGGAGAAATGGGTCCTGTTGGACAAATAGGTTTACCGGGTCCCAAAGGAGACAAAGGAGATGCAGGACCACAAGGAAACACTGGCGACAGGGGTGAACAAGGAGAAATTGGTCCGCAAGGAGAGCAAGGTCCACAGGGAGAACCTGGCACACAAGGTCCAGTGGGCCCTAAAGGTGATGTGGGCGAGCGCGGACTGCAAGGTCCACAGGGTTTGGTTGGCCCTCAAGGAACACAAGGACCGATGGGTCCAATGGGTCCAAGGGGTGCAAAGGGAGATAGAGGAGAAAAGGGTGATACGGGAGAGGCTGGTTCGGACGGTGCGCAAGGTCCGGTGGGCCCAAAAGGTGATATCGGAGAAAAGGGCGAGAGGGGAGATAGAGGACTTATGGGTCCTCAAGGCCCTGTTGGACCTAGAGGAGAGAAGGGGGAACCGGGAACTCAAGGTCCTATCGGGCCTCAAGGCTCACAAGGACCCGCCGGAGAATCGCCAGTCTTAACTGCGGAATATCCTTTAAAGTTAGAAAATAACAAACTAACTTTTGATTCTGAAAAATTAACAAAGCTTTTAGATAAATTTAAAAATACAGATATTCAAAGGGCAATAGACCAGATGGCAAAGACAATGCCAGCTGGTGGTGGTGCAGTTGGCATTCGTTTTAATGGATCAAAGCTCATTAAGTCTGTAAGCGATATTAATTTTACTGGTTCTGGAGTTACAGTAACTCAATCCGGTAAAAATGTTACGGTAAACATTGCTGGTGCTGAAGGTGCAGTAACAAAATTAGTTGCCGGGGCCGGAATTACATTAAGCCCTTCTACTGGTGTTGGTGAAGTTACTGTAACTAATCTTTTGAGTGTCAAGGGAAATGCAGCTGGAATAATTCAATATTCAAATTCTGGTAACACGGATTTGGAAAGTGATAATGTATTTAAATTAAATCAATCTACTAGTGAACTTCAGCTCCCAAAAGGACTAATATTAAATTCCGCTTCAACGTTTGCCGAATCTTTTATACAATTCCAAGATGGAACCACCCAAGGTTCTGCACCATCTAAATTTTTCTACACATCAACGTCTCCTTCTGGTGTAACTCAAGGCGACCGTTGGATGGATTCCGACAATGGTATTGAATATGTTTATATAAACGATGGTAATAGTAATCAGTGGGTTCAACCAACAAATACCGGAGGTTCTAGCACAACTTCGATTTCTGTTCTTGCAACAACTACAGTTACTGGAGCCACCTATGCAGCACTTCCAACAGACTATTATATTGGCGTAAGTTATGCTGGTCAAGTTACAGTCACATTACCAGTCGCGCCAGAGACCGGAAGAGAAATTGTGGTCAAGGATGAATCTGGAAATGCAGGTAACGGAGTCAATCGTCAGATCACGATTGTCGGAGCCACTGCAGCACATACGATAGACAATCAAAGTTCAGCAATAATAAATTTAGATAATGCCGGGTTGCATTTCATTTATAGAAATGGATGGAGAATAATATAATGACATACTTATACAATGATTTAGTAGGTTTCAAGGGAAATGTGGTTGACGCATTTAATCGACTAAAAGTTAGCAGTCCATTTACTTTATTCGATAGTCAGCAAAGATATGTACTTAGTGATAAATGGGATTATGTTGGACTGAGTGGTGGAACATATTCTTTTAATCCAACAGAAAGTACTGTATCTTTAATCGCAGGGACTACAAACGGCTCTAAAATGTATGTAGAAACTAAAAGGGTGTTTCCATACCAGCCGGGAAAATCTTTAACTATAGTTCACTCATTTGCAATGGCTCAACCAAAAAGTGGATTGCGCCAAAGGGTTGGATATTTTGGTATAACAGGTGGAGTCACATTGGGAACACCATACAACGGTGTATACTTACAGCAAGATGGGTTGACACTATCAATTTGTTTGGCATCTGCTTCACTCGGAACTACACAAACAATAACACAATCAAATTGGAATGCAGATAAATTTGATGGAACTGGTGATTCGGGTGTTACGTTAGACGTAACAAAAGGAAATATTTTTTGGTTGGATGTTGAATGGCTGGGCGTTGGTGATGTTAGAAGTGGATTTTATATAGATGGAAAACCAGTCGTAGCACATACATTCTACAATACGAATAAAAATTCAACAACTTACATGACAACTGCATGCTTGCCTTTGAGATATGAAATTGAAAATACTTCTAGCCAAGCAACAAGCAGTACCATGAGACAAATTTGCTCAACGGTATTATCTGAAGGTGGATATGAAGGATTCAGCAGAAGATACAACGTAACCCACAGTGGACCTACACCCCATACTTTAACAACAGCGGGAACTCAATATCCACTGATTGCAATACGATTGGCCCCCGATAGATTGGATAGTATTATTGTACCGTCAAATATTAGTGTGGCAATAGAGCCGGGAACAAATAACAAACCATTAGTAGTGC
>Ga0181343_1001045_pt1 | contig 11234 bp, 25 predicted proteins | sample Su13VDMLBSD_FD_130110 | JGI IMG/M metagenome (GOLD analysis project Ga0181343, IMG submission 130110) | Freshwater viral communities from Lake Michigan, USA - Su13.VD.MLB.S.D | ecosystem: Environmental > Aquatic > Freshwater > Lake | place: USA: Michigan | collected 2013-07-15 | reverse complement strand
TCGGTGAGTTTGCCGGTCGGTGAGTTTGCCGGTCGGTGAGTTTGCCGGTCGGTGAGTTTGCCGGTCGGTGAGTTAACTAACGGGTGCGATGTTACAAAACTTAACACATCAAGGCAAGGAGTTAAGGACCCGGGCAGCAAACAGCAAAAAGCCCCGGCGAACCGGGGCAGGGTGGCAATCAGGCAGTGACGAATTCGTAACGGCCCATGATATCGAGCAAAGCCCGGTCATCGAGGGGGCGGTTTGCAACGGGCTTGCCGTTCTTCCACCCGGTGGCAACCCATTGGTTGCAGGGGCCACCGCGCTTGACGGTGATAGATTGGCCAGGGAACTCAACGGTGCTGACGGCGGCCAGCTCGGTGAGGGTGGGGGCCATAGTGCCTCTGGGGGTGTTGGGGGCAGGCATCGTGCCATCCCCCGTTGACTCCCTAATTATAGCATGGTGGCGCCGTGGCTGTGGGTTGCCGGTAGTTTGGCGGCAGGGAGTTAAACCCAGAACGGCAAAATACCGACTACAAAAAAGCCCCGGTTTCCCGGGGCGGTGGGTTGGTGGCCGTGGTCAGCCCTCCGGCTGCATCTCCACGACCCGGCCCTCAAACTTGACCCGGTAGACCCTGCGGGCGTCAAAGGAACGCCATTGGCCCAGCTTGATGTCCATAATCTTGAAATTATTCAGGGCCGTCACAGGGTCCTTGATGGGGTGGCCGGTGCCCAGGATCTGGCCTTTGTGGCGGGGATTGAAGGTCAACTGGCGCTCGGTGCCGTCTGCCTTGATGAAGGTGACGGACACCATGCGGCTCCCGGCCTGGTCGATCACGTTGCGGATAGTCTCGTGGTTGGCCATTTGCCTCTCGGTTCGGGACCCCTATATTGTACACCATCGGGGGACCCACTGCGAGGGTGCCGTGGGATTTGTTTGCATTCCGTAACATTACCGTGGGCAATGAGTTTGACGGCAGGGAGTTTGACCCAAGCAGCAAACAGCAAAAAGCCCCGGTTTCCCGGGGCAGATTCTGATTTAGAATTCAAAGGGTAGTGAACAAAACATGGCCAGGGTCAAGCACTCCGCAGTCCTCGTCAGTAACGTCAACCTGCTCAATTGCTTTGAACTCGTCTGCATCGCAATCCCAGACGGTAGCGGTTTGAAGCAGCTCCTCCTCGTCCATCTGCAGGAGGTAGTTGAGGATGTGGCCGTAGGTGACAGACATGGTGTCTCTCGTTGGGACCCCTATATTGTACCATACTGCGGGGGCCTGCTGCGGGTTTCCGGTGGGTTTGTTTGCATTCCGTAACAATGCCGTTGGGAGTAATACAAACGTACTACCTTACCCGGTGGCAATTTGCGGTTGCAATGAGTTAACTATCGGGTGCGATGTTACAAAACTTAACACATCAAGGCAGGAAGTTTGACGGCAATGAGTTAAGGCACCAAACAGCAAACAGCAAAAAGCCCCGGTTTCCCAGGGCAGTGGCAACAACCTGATGGGGCACTCAGCCCCGTGCAACCCTAGCAAAATCCAGATCGGGATAAACCACCAGCTCCCGGGGCAGGGTGCGGGCACGACGAGCCCAGGCATACTCATCGGTGTACATCGCCTCGATGCGGGCGTTGTCACGGGCCACAGCGGCGACGGTGACACGCTCACGGGCGGCAGCGCGGCGGTCGGCTCGGATCTGGGCGCGGTAGGCGGTGGCCATTTTCCGTTTGGTGCGGTACCCCGTAATTATAGCATGGGGCGGGCCGTGGCTGTGGGTGGCCAGGGGGTTTGTTTACGTTTTGTAACGGTGCTCTTGGAGTAATACAAACGTACTACCTGACCCGGTGGCAATTTGTGGGTCGGTGAGTTAGCTTTCGGGTGAGTTGTAACAAAACTTAATATACCGGAAGCAATGAGTTTGACTGCAGGGAGTTAAACCCCTAGGCAGCAAAAAGCCCCGGTTTCCCGGGGCAACGTCGATCAGAGGCCATGCTCGTGGGTCATCCCCAGCCGTGTGCAAGCATCATAAGCCTCCCTCGTTTTTTCCTCATACTTACGTTGGCCGTGGGCATTGGCAAAAACGCTTCCCAGGTAGCGATCCTCCTGGGACAAAGCAAAATTGTAGGCTGCCAGTGCCTTTTTCTGGGCTGCGGTAAGGCGGGGCTTCGTGGTGACCATTTGCCGTTTGGTGCGGTTGACTCTGTAATTGTACCATATGGCAGGCAGGGGGCGCAAGCCCCCGCCCCTTAGCACACTCAGGCAGTGCGCTTAAAACCGTCTCCCCTAAGGCGTCTCCACCATTCCCTCCCTTCCTTTACATCCAGGGTGAAAACCTGGGAGGGGGCAAGCTCCCAGCGGCGGCCACGGGTCGGTTTAGGGTCCCAGCGGGCGATGGTAACCAGGCCAGCATCTCGTCCGCGTGGGGTGGTAGTGAAATCATACCGTTGCATCCCTTGCGGGCAAACCAGGGTAGCGGTGGTGCGGGCGGTGGTGGCGGTCATTGTGGTTTCCCCGGTTGACTCTGATATTGTACCACGGGGGCCGACAGAGCGTCAACCCCCCCCGGTTCATACCCCCTTAAACCCAACAAGCCTCTCAAGCTCCTGCATGGTGCAGGGGGAAGAGCCCATCATGGGCAGGATCGCAACCTCAAAATCCGAATGCAGATTCTGCCAGCGAGTGGCGGCAGCGGCAGCCTCTTCGATGGGCCAGCCTTCCACAGGGCCACCCTGCAGGAACCAGCGGGGCTGATGGGTGGTGAGGGATTCGGGCTTGACGCGAGCCCACAGACGGTAGGTTGTGGTGGTGGGGGCCATTGCGGTTTGGTGGGTGACAAGTGAATTATACTATGGGGGACGACACAGTGTCAACCCCCTAGGGCCATCAAACCATCCTGGCAGATGCCAGGGCAGCCAGGGCAGCGTCCAGGGCGGTGGAGGGGAAATAGCGGTCCTCACACTCAACCAGATCCGACAAGCACCAGCGGAAGCCACGGCGGGTAGCATCAGCGGTAAGCATGTAATCGGCACCTTTGAAGAAGGCGTAGGCACCTTCGCTGAATTCCACACCGGCAGGGAGGCCAGCGCGGATGGCGGCAGCGATCATGGTGGAGGGGGTGGCGGCCATGGGTGTCTCTCGTTGGGACCCCCTAATTATAGCACGGTGGGTGCCGCTGCCGTGGGTTGCCGGTGGTTTTGTTTATATTCCGTAACAATGCCGTGGGCAATGAGTTTGCCGCAGGAAGTAATACAAATGTACTATATCGTTCGGAGTCAAAATGGGGACTGTGGGGATCGAACCCAAACCTCCGCCGATTTATGAGATCGGAGCATTCACCAGATTGCTAAGTCCCCGTGTTTTCAGTTTGCCTTAGTTTGAGTTTTGTTGCGCTTCGTGATGATGGGCATGGCAAGGAGCTGTTACGTTCTGCAACAGTCAAACCATTCTCATCATCGGGTGAAGATGTGAGCCGGTTTTGGCGGATAGATTCGGAGGGTGATATCTTCGTCACCATACGCTTCGATGACATCCTCCAGACTGGGAAACCAGTCTCCAGTGTGGCCACCTATGACGCAGAATTCGTAGTCGTCGTCATCCGAATAACCATCGGCAAGAACCGGCGTTATATTGGCAGGTAGATCGCCCAACTTGGTGAGGATGGCTTCGAGGGTAGTTGCGGTTGCCATTTGCGGTCCGGGTAGTGACTCTGTAATTGTACCATATGGGGGCCAGGGAACGCAATCCCCCCCGATAGACCTTAAAGGCCATTACGCTCTGCAACAGTCAGGCCGTACTCGTCATCGTAGAAGATTCGGGCAGGCTCCGGGTCTGGCGGATAGATTCGGAGGGTGATGGGGCGGTCCCCGTAGGAACCGATAGCATCATCCAAATCGTCGTACCAGTCCTCAGTGTCACCGTCTGTGGCGTAGAATTCGTAGTCGTCGCCTTGGGCATAACCATCGGCAAGAACCGGCGTGACATTAGCAGGCAGATCGCCCAACTCAGCCAGGGTGGTTTCGAGGGTGATGGCCATGGGTGTGGTGCCGGTGGTTGGTGACTCTGTAATTGTAGCACGGTGCCATCGGACTGTCAACCACTCACCCAAGGCCATCCCAATCGTATTCGCCAAAGGTTGCCTCAAATTCGGCACGGTCATCGTAGAATTCGGACTCAGCATTGGGGTCCCCATCGGCCAGGGCTTGAAGGAATGCCAAGGTGGTTTCGTTGGTTGTAGTGGGGGTGGTGGTGGGGATCATCTTGCTCCGGGGGTGTCTGACTATTGTAGCACAGGGCTGGGGAGTTTGGTGCCGAGGGTGCGTTTTGCCAGTAATGTAGAATTCTGGGGTGCATATTCGGAGTAATGTAGAACCCTCGAAATCAAAAACCCAATTTTCATTCCTTGAGATCGATTGCAAGGCAACGAGTTTACTCCTAAAATTTTTGGAATTTTTCAGAGTAACATGAAAAATGAGTTTAGAATTCTACATTTGATGGCATATTCTGCACCCTACCATACTATAATCGCATAAAAATTATTTATAGTATGTCTTTATCAATGAGTTATCATACATAAGAGTTCTTTATCAATGAGTAACAACAATAAGGCATAAAAAGAGGGGATAACCCTAAGGCAATCCCCCATTCTTTGTACTGAGTTTATCGCCAATCAATCATTCTTAACCTTCCATACACGCAACCGACTAATTGCCTCCTCTACGCTATTCGCGTTAGCCTTGCGGAATTTGGCCGTCTTGTTATAGGAAAACATTTCAATCTTGCCCCCACCGATGCTAAACATTGCGTAGCGGGAATTGTGGAAGATTCCGTTAATCCATTCTTCCTTGGGATCCAGGGACACTTTAACAATCAGGGAGGCGTTTTGCTCGCCGCCAAGGGTGCTGCGGTTCACGGACGAAACCGGGAAGGTGGCCTTCAGGGAAGCAGCCAGGGTGTCACGGTCGGTGGCGGTCGGGATGAAGGCGGTGGTTGCTGGGGCCATGGGTGCGGTGTCGGTTGGTGACTCTGTAATTATAGCACAAGGGGGAGGGGGGCGCAAGCCCCCAACCCCTGGCCATCACTCACACAGCAGGGACCCGGCTACCGGCAGCGATCACCCCTTTGCCTTCCATCTCATCCAGCAGGGTGACGAAAGCGGCAGCGATGGCGTTCTTGGTGGCACGACCGGTTAGCTCAACCCGGAAACTCCGGCAGCTGAAGGGTAGGCATGTGAACATGCTGTAGCCGGTGCTGGTCTCTACAGTGCCCTCACTGGCAGTGACCCTGGCAGGGCGGCCAGCGGGCTTGTAGAAGGAGACTTGGAAAACCTTGCCGGGCTGGTCAAGGCTGTTCACGTAGAAGGAATCGGTGGCGGCCATTGCGGTTCGGGGTGGTTGACTCTGTAATTATAGCACGAATGGGTAGGGGGCGCAAGCCCCCCAACCCCCAGCAATCACTCACCCGGCAGCAGGCAGATAAATTTCCAGGGTGTAGGTAACCTCAGCCTCATTATAGGCAGCCAAGGTATCGGCCAGCTCCCCAAGTGTCACATAGTCGCTGTAGTCGCCATCATCAATCAGGAATTCCATCTCATCGCCCTCAGCTGGTTCATCGGACAGGAAGGGGGCACAGAACGGGCTCAGCGTGACAGGCAAGGTGGCAAGGACTTCAGACAGGGTGGTTGCGGGGGTGGTCATTGCGGTTTGGTGTCGGTGGGTGACAGGTGAATTATAGCACGGGGGTGCCGGTTGGCAACCCCCTACCCTTAGGACTATCAGGAAGCCCGTTCCTCCAGCCAAGGGATCAACTCCCCCATGTCCAACCCGATGGGGGTGCCGGTTTTGCTGCTCACCCAGCCGCCAGCAGGGCCATACTCATCATCAAACTCGACGCTGAGGCCCAGGGTACGGGCAGCGAAGGCAGCCAGGACGTAGGGGACGGCTCCCTCCTCGGAGAAGTCGATCAGGGCGGTAATCACGGTGTCGGTGGGCACTGGGTCGTTCCGGTGTGGGACCCTTTAATTATTGCATATCGGTAGGCAGAACGCAAGAGGCCGGGTCGTTTGTTTGCGTTTTGTGACAGTGCCATACGAGTAGTACGCTTGTACTAGCTCACCCGGTGAGTTTGCTATCGGGTGTTGCGAATCGGTGAGTTTGCTATCGGGTGTGATGTTACAAAACTTAACATTGCGATGGCAATGAGTTTGCCATGCGGGTAGTTCATTCGTACTAACTGGCCCGGTATCAATACCTGTAGGCAATGAGTTTGCCTAAGTATAAAAAAAGAGGGGCTGTCAACCCCCTGCCATCATTCGCAAACTTCCGGTAGTTTGGCCCCATGCACCAAGTAGCCATACCTTTCGATGCCGTACTTGTGCAAAATATGCACATTGGACCATGGTTCACCTTGTCCCCAAGTACCTGACTGACTCATACGCTCAAAAGCACATTCAACGCTGTTACGCAGCCAGGAATGATCGATACGGGATGCTGATGCCGCTTGGTTGCTGCGGTAGTTGCGGTACTTGGGGGCGGGGAATGCCATTGTTGCCGGTGGTTGGTTGGCTCCGCAATTATAGCACGAAAGGGAAGGGGCGCAAGCCCCTCGTACCCGTAATCACTCGGCGTCGTAACCCTCGAACCATGGGCCCCTTTGCTGTGTGCGGCGGCGGGGTGGCCATGGATGGCGTTTCGCTTGGGACCCCTATATTGTACCACACTGCCGGGGGGTGTCGTAAGGGTGCGTTTTGCCAGTAATGTAGAATTCCCGAGATCAAAAACCCAATTTTCATTCCTTGAGATCGATTGCAAGGCAACGAGTTTACTCCTAAAATTTTTGGAAATTTTTCGTAGTATGAAAAAAAAAATTCAAAAAAGTTCTACATTTGATGGCATATTCTGCACCCTACTATACTATAATCGCATATAAATTATTTATAGTACGTCTTTATCAATGAGTTATGATAGATAAAAGTTCCTTATCACCCCAAACCAACCCCAATCAATCAGTACAAACAGCGACAAACAGAACCTCGGGGACAAAACCGAAGTATCCTTGCAACCATGGGCACAGCCATGCTTCCATTTGAGTTTTTGAGTCCTTGTAGAAGGTCCCCAAGTCGTCTCCTCCAAGTTTATGCAATCGAGTTTCTATGGTCCTGCTGGTAACTGCCCGATTAGCAAATGGTTGGAGTTGTATCGACACAGATAATTTACTTCCTACGGCAGGGTCAATCAAAGTTAGATCCTGAAAATAACGATCCAAAACCAACTCGGTCCCATTGCAAAGGAGTTCGCATACCGTGTCCTGATGGGGATGATCAAAGGCCCAATCCCCGGTCGGGAGTTTATAGGCTTGGATTTCAAGAGTTTGTTGGTTGGTCATTGTTGAATAGTTTTAGAACCAATAGCAAAAAAAAAAAGGGGGGGCCGATGCCGTAGCACCAACCCCCCAGACATTAAACCGAAGTCAAGTCGAAGCCAAACCGAAGTCAGGCATAGATCCGAATCGGGGCCAGGAAGCACTCTCGGCGCTGCTTGCGAAGGATGCGGCGAATGCGCTTAGCCTGCTGCAGGCTCCACACTCGGTTGCCCCCTACGGGCTCGGACCATACCCGTTCGGTAATTTCCTGAACTGTGTAGAAGACGCGGATTTTCTTTGTGGGGGTAGCCATTGGGGCGTGTCCAGTTGGTTGACGTTGTTAGTATAGCATGGGGCTGGCGGCACTGTCAATGCCTTTGTGGCAAGGGGGCCAGTCCCCAAAATCGGGAGGGGGCGTTAGCCCCTTGCCATCTGGTTGTAACCCCCTGGTTACCACCCCGGGGCATCAATCCCTAGGCACCAATCCCTTAGCCCTCAGGGCAAAACAGCGATAACCTCAAACAGGGACAGGGCCGGATTCCGCTTAGCCCACTCCTTGGCAGCAGTGAAGCCCATTTCCGGGCTTTGGACCGCAGCATCAGGGATGTTACGAAGGTGGAAGGGAGCAAAGGTCCACTTACCACGGCCACGGGGGCTGGCTCCGTGCATCAACTCGTAGGGCAGTGTCTCAAATGTCTTGGCGGCCATTGTGCGCTCGGTGGTTGGTGACAGGGGTGACTACAGCAGTATAACACAAAAGGCCAGGAGGCACAAGCCCCCTGACCATTGGTAGAAAGTCCCAATTAGGAACACTGACTTAGCGGGGTCGGGTCAAAGTGGATATCCCGCTCGATGCGAAGCCCTGCTGGGCCCCTAGTTGCTTCCAGCTCCCTGAGGTTGAAGTACCCAAGTTCCCGCTCCATGCCGTCCACAAGACCGAAGCATTGACCCGTCGCAGGGTCCATCTCGGTTAGGTACCAAGTCCAGTTGGACCAAGGCGTGAAGAATTTAACATAGGCAATAGCCTCCATGCCTTTGCCGTCCTGAGCGTAGAGGGCGGGGACCTTTGAGGCAATTGCCTTGGTTAGGAGCTTGACGTTGGCCATGGCGGTTCGGTGGGTGACGACAGGGTTACCATAGCACAGGCAGGCAGGGGGGCGCAAGCCCCCCCGGTCTCAATCATTTGCTACCAAGCACTTCCCATGAGGTGATTTCTTGGTCCACCAGATTGCCTTCATTAGGGTCTGGAAAAAAGTTGTAGTCCATATTGAGCAGAGCATTTTCCATATCCACACCCTCCTCAAGGTCGAAGGTGACTTTCACAGTGACGGTGGCAGTGACTTTGCGGCTCATGGCGGTTCGGTGGGTTGACTCTGTAATTGTACCATATGGCAGGCAGGGGGCGCAAGCCCCCCACAGGCTAGATATCAGGGGAGGGATTCTCAGTCAGCTCGAAGCTATAGGCCCCAGTATCATTGTTGCCGATGCTAGAGACATAACCATCCCTAATGAGACGCAGCGCTTCCTCTAGGGCAATTTCGATATCATCCAGTGTTTGCCCGCTGGCAGTTACCTTCAGGACAAACGGGGCGGCGAGGTCGTTCATTGCGGTTCGGTGGGTTGGCTCTGTAATTATAGCATGTTGGGGGCCTTAGCTGTGGTGCCGTTACGTTTCGCAATAACAGGCACGGCAAGGCAACCACTTAGCACTCACACTACCTTTGTCCTCAGCCAGATGGTGAAGTCGCAAGCGTTGATGGTGTCTGTTTCAGAGAACTCCCGGTCAAAAGACCCCCCGACAAACGCAATCAATGCTGTGTAGCGAGCAACCACGTAAGGGATTGAACCGTCGTCAGGGTCAGCAATGGACCGTAGCGAACTTTCGATATCCTGCAGAGAATAGGCGGGTACCCAGTAAGCCATCGCGGTTTCGGTGAGTGACAGGTGAATTATAGCACAGGTAGGCAGGGAATGCAACCCCATGGCCCCTACCACCAATCCTGATCGTCGGTTTGGGTGCCGATAGTGGCAAGGGCATAGTACAGGTTGGAAGGGGCCAGGTCGTAGATCGACGGGGGGATGGTGCCGCCTACAACCTGATCGAAGGCAACCTGGCAGACGTAGGCTTGGGCCATCCGGTGGCAATAGTCGGTGATGCCCATGGGTCCGTTGGTGGTGGGGACCCTATGATTATAGCACATTGCCACGGGGCTGGGTGCCTGGGTGTGGTGGTCAGTTTGCAAACTGTTTATTTGACTTTGGGAGTTTGATGGCGGTGGTGTTATTTCGGAGTTAATGTAGAATGCCAAGGGTGCTTTTTCTGAGTAATGTAGAACGCCCCAAAATAAAAATCCAAAATTCAATCGCCGAGATCCATTGCAAGGGAACGAAGTTACTCCTAAAATTTTTGGAAATTTTTCGTAGTATGAAAAAAATTCAAAAAAGTTCTACATTTGATGGCATATTCTGCACCCTACTACTATATATTCGCGAAAAGTTTATTTAATAGAAGACTCTTATCTAAATGTCTAGATTGATAAGAAATCCTAATCTATAGACACAATCAATGAGTTAAGAACCAGAAGACAAAAAAAAAGGGGGGGCAACCCCCCTCCAACCTTTGATCGAATGGCAACAATCAAGTAGCCGCCAACGCAGCCTCAGCCTCGACAATGCGGGCAGCTTTGTTATAGGCCATCTCAGCTCGGAGTGCCTTAAGGAGGTCCGCCGATGCTTTCAGTTCATCCGCACCGATGACCCCTTGATTGTAGAGGTCGATAGCACCACCAGCGGCGAAGTGGGATCGGTATGCTCGTTGGTATCTTGTTTGGGCCATTTTTGCTGTGGGGTAGTTGCCCCCGGTAGGTTACTTGGTTATTATAGCACAAAGGGGCCAGGAGCGCAAGCCCCCAACCCCTGGTCAGCCTCAATCGGGCCGATAGATTGCGTCCAGAGTCTTGAGATCACCGTTGCGATTCGTCCCCTGAACCAACTCCAGTGACCACTCATGGTCACAATCAGAGCAGTAGAACGGGATGATCATGGCGGTTCGGTTAGTGGCCCTGTCGATAATGGCAGGAAGGACACCCACACCTTCGGTAGCCAAGCAATTGGGGCATTGGATGGGGGTGGGTTGTTGGGTGATTTCCAATTTGTATTCGGCCATGGGGTGCTTTGGGGTGGTTGGTGATAGGTGAATTATAGCACTGGGGCCGACACAGTGTCAACCCCCGGGCATCGTCAACTCTTAATCACGCCTCTACATCCCGGATAGGCACCCATTCCCCATTCCTCTTGGTGTAGACGCGAACCGGAACGGAAATTTCCACAGACCAGTCCAGGGCATAGTCGAAGGCTTCATCATAGTCGAGGAAAAATTCAGCCGCATTCTCAAAGTCAAAGCCCCCACCTGTGGGCAGAATGGCATGGGTGGCGGGCTTAGTGATGATAGTGTCGGGGGAGGTTGCCGGGGCCATTGTTTCCGTTTGGTGCGGTACCCCCTAATTATAGCATGGTTGCCGGGTCCTGTCAATGCCCCCACAATGTTGACTCCCAGGGTGTGGTTTCATTGGTCTCAGTTAGGGGTTAGAGTGAGATTGCCAGGGGATGAGTTTGCCTTCGGGTGTGATGTTACAAAACTTAACACTCCGTTGGCAATGAGTTTGGTGCCGAGGGTGTGTTTTCGGAGTTAATGTAGAATTCCGTGGTGCATTTTGTCGGTAATGTAGAATCCTCAAAATCAAAAACCCAATTTTCATTCCTTGAGATCCATTGCAAGGCAACGGAGTTACTCCTAAAATTTTTGGAAATTTTTCGTAGTATGAAAAAAATTCAAAAAAGTTCTACATTTGATGGCATATTCTGCACCCTACTATACTATAATCGCGAAAAATTTATTTA
>Ga0181343_1001044_pt1 | contig 11235 bp, 8 predicted proteins | sample Su13VDMLBSD_FD_130110 | JGI IMG/M metagenome (GOLD analysis project Ga0181343, IMG submission 130110) | Freshwater viral communities from Lake Michigan, USA - Su13.VD.MLB.S.D | ecosystem: Environmental > Aquatic > Freshwater > Lake | place: USA: Michigan | collected 2013-07-15 | reverse complement strand
TATGCATCAAAGTCCATTTCCACCAAAGCACCATTATCAAATCTACTACAGAAAGCTGACCTGGTACCATCTTCCTTGTTCATTGCTGCATAATTGAAACCTCGGTATGCGTTGCTGGGTCTATCCGTTGTGGTATGATAATTGTAATTGCTATACACAAAACCATCTGTAACTAGCTCTGGCATACGAAAGTCTTCTGTAACACATAAACCAGCTGCTTCTATTCTACCAAATACTTCCGGATACACCGAATCAAAATGCTGATATGATTCTGATAATTCTGCGTTCATACACATTGGCCAAGCATAGTGTCGTATTTTCTGACACATTGCCAAATGTTGCATGATCGGAACCATTGCATTCACATTGCGTAACGTGTTATGTCGTCTCCAATAAAATGTATGAGCGGTTGTGTAATAATGAGTTTCATCATATGCTTCCCCGTAGGTGTACCACCACAAAGTCTTAATGCCACATACATCCCCATTTCCTCCTAATTGAAGCCACTGCTTCTTGTCATACACAAAGATATTGCGTAGATCCAGAAACCGTTGTAAATCATCAGAAAAGCCGGTTATTTGTTCAGTATGGTTGATAGGTACTATACGCTCTACATCATCTTCGGTATAAACATAGATACATGTAATGCGATTGCGGACCGCATGAAGTTGTGCGTCTGCTAATATCGGGACTAACAATGTTTTTCTGTTTTGTATATAACCGAAGAGAGCATCTAAATCCTCTCTAGTATCTACTATCATACATTAAATATATGAAAAATAATTCAAATAAACAAATTATTTCGTGTTAATATCCGTAGGTGTTTGTATATTACTATTTATATAATATTCTTGAAGATTAGTTAATTTATCTACTATTCCAGGCATCATAGAATTTGCTTCATGTACCTCTTTTGAATTTTTTGATAGTATACCGGGTATCATAACGTTATTTTCGTAACTATCCTGCAAATTGCCTGTGATAAACCATTTTATTTTTACTACGCTATATAAACGAATATCAAATATAGTACTATAATCATTATATTGCTGTTGGTCAATTTCTATTATGTTTAATTCGTTAACTTTTTTTATAAAAAATCTATTGATATACCCAATTTGTATATCACTGATAGATATATTCGGCACAACTGCTCTAGGCATTTCAGATGATGCAATTCTTATTAATTTTAAACTGTTATATTCTTGCACAATCTTTGGTTGCTGTACATATTTAATTAATTTTTTAGATAATTTAGAATTCCATTCCGGTTCTGTATATGTTTCGCCAGTTGTGTATTGGTGATATAATCCTATATATTCAGTACCATCCGTTAACGTCCATTCCGATCCGGTTGTGTATAAATTGTTAACAATTTCGTTTTCAATATAAAATGATTTTGATCGCATATGTTATGATTCTATTTTTGGTCGCATTATACATCTAACAGTTGTTGTCCAAACGCCATCAGTACCTACCGTATGTGTTACACTAATAACACAAAATACTACATTCGCTCGATATCGGTATGGTAATCCATCAAACATTAAAACATCGCCATATCTAAATCCATTTATACCATCGATGGTAAATTCTACATCAAATGGTATTACCGGGGCTGCTAATTCATTACTTAGAGAAATAGAATCTGTTGGGTATTGTATATATTTTGATAATGCATTTTGTAATGCAATTCGTTTATTATTATTTTTCCAATCAAATGCATATTCAGTTTTAGCAGTTAAATATTTTTGATAAAACTTATAATGTGCGGCGGCATACTTGTCTTTAATATTTTTTAAATCATCTTCTGTTATAACTGATGAAATAGATTCATGCGGTCCCGATCTGGATACGGTATTTGCGGCATACATAAAAGATACATATGGTGCAATATCTGATTCTGCAATTTCTGATGGATCTGAATTTAATACATATGATAAATTAGTAGCATCTTGAGGAAGTCTACCTGAAAATTTAAAATCTCGTACTATTGTACCAGATGGATGATTTGCAAACATTGGTACTGAATATGGTTTTACTTGATTAGATGTAATTGATGTTTTAATAGCATTACAATCTGTCCACAATAATGCAGAAGGATCATCCGGATGTGATATTAATGTTAAATTTATAGCACCACCTGTCGCACTATTAATTTTAGAACTAATAGCTTCTAATAATGTAGAAACTGGCATAGATTTTTTAGTTTCGAATATTGCTACAATTTCTTTAATTAAATTTAGATTTATAAATATCGATGTAGGATCAAATACCCGTTTAGTAATTGGCAATAATCCCGGTAATGACGGTATTGGTTTTGTGTTTAATGTTATGGATTTTTCTGTAAATGGAAATGAATCTAGTATTAGTTGTCTGTCTGGATTAGATTTATCAATTGCCGGACTATCTCTTATAGCAGTTACCGATAAACATATATAATCTTGTATATTATCTTTAAAATAAAAATCATCGATAGTCTTATTAACTTGTTCAGCAGCCGAAGTACCAGCGCTGGTAACTTCTACTGATCCTATATAGCTATGATTATCTGCGAATAATACATTAAATGGATCTGCAGATACTATATTATAGTACGTACTTTGACATAATGGAAACTGAAATATTATTTTACTTTTAGGAATACTAGCATTTAGTTTACTGATAATAACACGATTAATATAATCAACTAACCAAGCTGTTTGTATGTAGATTTGATCGCCGACACCATTTACCGGTGTTCCGTATATCGCCCAATGCCAGGTTTTAGTTAAAGATCCTTTTGTAATATCAGTTGGTTTATATGCAACTGTAAGATCTTGAATACTAGGTATTTCCGTTTTATTCTGTTTCCGGGTTTTTGATTCCTTTATTGCTAACTGTACTTCGTTATTTAAATTACCAAAAAAATCAGCAAATGGAACTTCTACTGATCCTGTGGCTGCTGCGGATATAGCTGCAGCTGCTTCGGTTGTACCAGGTTCTGGAGTTTCAAAATCTTTATTTGCATTATTGCTATTAATAATTAATGAAATATCAGTGTATACGTTACTAGTACCTATAACCTGTATAGTACATTGAACACTCATATCACTTTGATAATCCATAGTAAATGACTGAATAATACCTTCAAATCTAACCAAATTTAAATGCCTAAATGGTTGTAACCGTTTTAACATCCGGATACGAGCTTCATCTGCTTCTTTTAGACGTTGTTGGATATCTTTATTACTTTTTAAAATTTCTAGATACTCATCTGAAGCTTCAAATGCAGATATCAATGATGTATCTGAAAGGAATCCATTTGTACGATCCATTGTGATTACAGCTGAATCCGGATGTTCTATAATTACCGCAACTTTTCGACCCGGTCGGAAATAAATTGATTCCATATAATTCAAATCTCGTTCAGGATTTGGAATGACAAAATTAGCAGTAACTGAATTTAATAATCCCATTGAATGATCACCAATTGTTATATCAACTGATGTAATATATGGAGGTATTCTCTTAGATGTGTTAATTAAAGATTTTGAATATTTTTCTATAATGTTTCCCTGATCATTAAATCCGTGTTCCGATACGTTATAATTACGATCGGTTAAAAATCCGTACTGTCCGCTAGGTAGATATTCTCCGGTACGAACTGTTTGGCCACCTAATATTGCTTCATTAATTACAGATGTACCAGGTTCACCATTAATTGTATTGTATGGTATAATCATTACATTTGCAATCTTTTCTAACATGAAGTTCATGGACTTAGTGCTACGATCGTATCGACCTGCTTGTCCACGTGCGTTTAGTTCTGACCAAAGATTTGGGTCTACTTGTGAATAAAAAATATCACTCATCTTGTTTGATTTAAATTAATTAACATATTCATTACGGACTCAGCAGCTGGGATACGTAATTCGGTATCGGTTGGTACTAATAACGTGCCTTTGCCTATATTATTAGTAGCAGCAATAATCCACCACATCGATGCATCATTATAAAATTGTTGTGCTAGTTTATCTAATCGTTCAACACTGGTAGTTTTAATAAAAATATCTGTTAATGGATTAGAAATACTGTTAGGTAAAATTATAGTAGAATTTCTACGTATTCCTTGATTATTTTTAATAGTATTTGTAGCTGAATATCTGTTCATAATATGTTATCTCCGTATTATTGTATTGGTATTACTTTGTTGTCCGATTTTAACTTCTGGAAATTTATATGGTTTAGTTGCATTAGCTTTCGATTGAAGTCTTTGTTTGGTTGATAAAGTACTTTCTGTTGATATACTATCAGCTGTTTTAGTAGTTTCAATCGGTGGTAGATATCGCTCATCTAATGGCAATGCCGTTGGATTTTTTTCAAAATCACTTAACCAGTTATCAGGTCCATCAATTGGCATACCATCCGCATCATATGATTTAGCCAATGAATAGAACTTACCTCTTTTTTGTGGTAAGAAATCAGAAACTAATGTTAATCCTATCGAAACTGATATTTTATGTGGCACCTGCTTCATGGTTGGATCGCGTTCGATATTTATTTCCCATGTAGTATCATTATCATGCAATGTATATGCTAAACTAGTTATAAATACTGCTTGTTGATGAAATAAATCTCCAATAGTTATACGCATCCATGGAGCTTTAAATGCAATTGTACTAGAATCATATTCTGGTGCAGTATATCCAGCTAGTGCATTTAATTTTCTCCATATGGGTTTAACTTCATCCCGATCGGTTGCGTATACCGTAAAATCTAAATTTAGGTCTCGGGTAACACCGGTATAATGATAATTAGGATCTGCTCGTCCTATCATCGTTTGTGGAGTCCATGATGGCGAATATGTATCAGTTAATGATGTAATTGTTGCACGAAATACTATGATATCATCTTCAATTGAATTATTATTTGTTATTGCAGGCCCGGTGAAATAAAATTTTATAAAATCTTGCGTATTATTTATTTGAGATCCTAATACGTTTCCTAGATTGATATTAGAATTACGCCATCTATACGCATTTTTTAAATCACGCTGTCCGAAATCTATAACTGTGACACGATCACCACGAAACGGTACTGCTGATTCTAATCCAATAACCGGTTTCCATTTTCCATCTGCCCATCTTGTAGCAACATGACTTCGTAAAGTAAAATCATTTCGTATTGCAGTAGGATTGTCATGATCTCCCCAACCATATCCCGTAGTACCTGTACCATCTAGATTAAATATGCTATATGCTCCAAATGGTGAAGCAGATGCCCCAGCATACATTAATGACATCGGGCTAACAGTTTCCCCTCTAACAGCAGCAGATGCAGCATCTGCTCGTATAGATGGAATATCTTGTAATACTCCTTTAGCATCATAAATTTTACGAGATCTAAAATCTGCATATTTTACGCCTGGAACATTTTTTAATTGATTGAATGCCAATGTGCTGTATCTAGATGTATTTGGTATAAGGCCGGAAGCTACTTGTGATACTTGCGGAATTCCTAAATACGATCCTCCTAAACTTGCTGCTAATAATCCAGCCCTATTACTAATATCCGATAAAGATGGTTGCACTTGATTATTAACTAGTTGTTCGTTATCTGTAGTTGAATTCCATAGTATCGTTTGTTTGATTGTCTCATCCGCATTATCTGGATTGGTATTTTTAAACTGCGATGTTATGTTATCAGCTGATACTGCTGCCGGTTTCCATTCGGAGTTTGTCAATGTAGGATTCTTTAATACTAACTGTGTACTTGATAACTCACCAGGATAATTATAGTTAAATGTATTAAATATACCGGCAGTTGACGTGTCTATCGGATTCAGTGTGAATTGTGTAGCATTCAAACTTGGATTTTTTAATTTTAACACAGCTGACGACAATTCGCCAATATACCCATAGTTAAATGTAAAATAAGTAGCACCAGTCGATGTATCAACAGGATATGTATTAAATTGATTAGATGTTATTGTTGGATTACTCATATACTACTATCCTCTATACTTATCCAAAACGTGTTGGACCATTTAATTTAGTAGCAGCATATAAATTATCCGTTTTTACATTTGCTTCTACTTTTACATTTTGCATTGCCGCGGCGATTGCTTGTGCCATTTTATTATAATCAATAGAACTATTATTTGCAGCTCGTGCAAAATCTCGCATTCCTCCGACATTCGTACCAGCAATCATTGTGCTATCATTTACTCGCATTAATTTATCATCTTGATGTAATTGAATCAATCCATCATTCATGAAAACGGCATCTTTGTTTTGACCAATCTGTGTAGCAGTTGTACCTATCGTTAATTTTTTTAATAATTCTAATGTAGTTTTTAATACATCACCTATAACCGGTAATTGAGCTGCTAATAATGATAATGGATTTTCTATGGCAGTAGCAACACCGGATATATTTTTATACTCGCCAACTAACTTCATTGTATCCGTATTATTAAATGCTGTTATTAGTCCTTGAAATGATTGACGATCGCCTCGCTTAATTTCTTCTAGTAATTTTGATTGAACGGCGGCAACATCAACTCCGGCGCTTAATTTTGTGTTGGTTTCAATAACTTTTAATACATCTAGAGCTTGTTCGTCGGTACTTCTGGTATCTGTGGCTTTTTTTAATTCTTCGAAGATTTTTTTTCGATCCGCATCGTTTCCAATTTCAGTTTCTAATTTTGATAATGCTGCCTCAAAATCATCGGCTTTTAGATTCATTAATTCTTCAGCCCCTAACTTAACCAATGCTTCTCGTTTTTGTATGGATTTAGCTAATACCGATTCATCTATTCCTAGCAATTCAGATGCTTTTTTACGAGCAAACATATTTTTTTGTAAAATCTCTCCTTGATCTTCCAATAAATGATTGATTAATCTTGCTTGTTCATCGGCATCTCCTTCAATGGTAGCTCGGCGATATGCATCCGTTAGACTCTTTTTACCATCGACTAATAAACGTTTACCAGATAATAATTGATATTCTAATTCTGTCCCAATTGAAGATTCTATATTTAATAAATTATCGCCAGTACTAGCTAAGTCTCTCATACTTAAACCTAATGCTTTTGATTTTAGTACAGCTAGCTCTAATGAACCTGGAATTTTATCATATCGCATTTGCAAATCTGCAGTAAGATTACCAATTTCTTCAGTTAAATCTCTTTGAATTGCCATTGAATCTAATCCGGTCTTTTTGCCGATAGCTGCAGCTAATTTGCTTTGATTAGACAGAAGTTGCAAACCAGATTTTCCCATTCCAGCTGCCATCAATTCATAACCGTCCGCTGCATCTTCGGATACACCTAAATTAGTTATCATGATCTGACGAGCATTTACTAGCGCTTTACCATATGTAGTAGTTATGTTTTTTGCAGTTAACATACCACCAGTTAAAGATCTTAAACTCTTTGCATATTCAAATAATTTATCTTCGCCAACACCAGACTCTGTAGAAAGACCTCGTATTGCTTTAGCTAATATTGCCCCATTTTTTGCATTTAAACCAAATTCTTTCGAAAGATCTTTATTAGCTTGCTCTAAAGCAGTCATGCTTTTATACAAGGACTCAATTTGAGTTTGGTAATTTTTTTGATAAGTAATTACCTGACCTAGACCTTGTGATAAATTAACTTCTTCTGTAGCAACTCCTTTTAAAATCGTTTTATATGTGTCATATAATGCGCTTAACTTAGGAATTCGTTCACTAAGATTTTGTAACTGGTTATTTATTTCTTTTTGTCGTTCTTCTGGATCAATTGATTGTTTACCTAGTTTAGGTTTACTACGTAAATGTTTAATTAATATATCATGATATGTATTCACACGCATCCTATTTTTATATAAATATTTAACGAGGTTTTTTTAGGCGTGCATATTCAACAGCTTTTTTTTCTGCTTGTTGTTGTTCGTTAACAGCTGATCGATTTTTATTAATTTTAGCAATCCATAATCTTCTTATATGTATAGGTAAATTATAAACGACATCCCAATCCCATCGTCCGTCGCCAGCCCATATTAAATCAAAAAGTTGATCGTGAAATTGTACTTGATGTTCCGGCTTAAACCCAAAGAAGTTCTGGTCCAATACGAAACCCAGCAGTGAAGGTGCTCCCAGCTTCACCTTCGAATTGCATGTTAAAATCTAATCCATATAAATTGTCTACTAGATATTTTCTAAATTCTCTCGAATCAGCCGCTAAAAATCCATATTTAATATAATCTTCAATATCATTAGCATTTCGTGAGCCGTTTACTTCTCGTATAGTATATTTCATTAAATCTGATATTGAATGTTCGTCTGTAATATTTTTTGCTTCAGCTGTAGTTAAATATTTAAATTTAATAACATCTTTCGATGTACTAGTAGTATATTCAAACTCTCCGTTAGAATCTGATGTTAAATTGAATTGTTTATATCCAATGTCTGATAAGTTTATTTCTTTATTATATACTACACCAGTCTCTGGATGTATTACTGATACCGGATATACTTTCCCATATCCATGGATACGAGCAGCAATAATTAATGCTTCTAGATCCGGATTACCTATATCATCAGAAGATACACCGGCTGTTAACAATAAACCATCGATTAATTTTTCTAAAACTATACCAGATTTAATATAACTAGCATTAGACAATATATCTTCATCATATGCAGTCATGTATCGCATTTCAACTACCCCAGCCCGAAGCGGAGATGCTTCTGGATATATTTTTCCTTGACTCGGTAACGAAACCATATAGCCAGGTACTTTGTTTCGTTGTTGTTTTTCGTAATTTTGTCGTGCAAGATTAATAATGTTTTGTGATTCTAATCGATCTGTAACTTTACTCATATAATGTATCCTTTATAACTTTATTATAAATATCAAAGAACACAAAAAATGGGAGCCATTTGACTCCCACAATTTCCTAGGCATACTAATTAGTAACTTAAGAATGCCCAATCATATCTTAATGTCATTTCAATATTAACAACATCCTCTGTTGCCCAATCTAAACTACCGAAATTTGATTCTGTAATAAAAGCTCCTTTTAAAATCCATTCTTCGATAACTTCTCCGAGTGGTGATAACTGATGAAGTTTTATTTCTTTTTTATACATGGAAGAATATCCATCTCGACCTGTAGCAGATTCATGATGTAAACGTACCCATTCCATTACTGACTGGGCTCCCGATGGTACAATTGCGTCATATAATGTTACGCTAATAGTGTTCCATACAGTTTTACCTTTAACATATCTCTGTACATTGATATGATCTAAAACCACTTCGCCGTTTGTCATGCTAGGTTTAGCAGATGCTTTAATAAGATATGCCGGAATACCGTCAACATTCATCACAAACTGGTGTGCTTTTTTCGGTTCCCATGAATATGCTGATGCCCAGAAGTCTGATTCAATACCGTAATCGGATAATTGCGGATTTACTAAATCTTTTAATGCCATTTTATTGATCCTTTTTTTTTATAAATATCTAGTAACGTAAAAAAGGCAGGAACTAATCCTGCCCTCTTTAATTAAATGTTTACAAACTATTCAGGAAACGCTGCCCCGGTTGGTTGAATATTAAAATCTAATATAATAAATTCAGCTGTACGAGTTGGTTGCAAGAATATTTGACCATACATAATGTTTCTATCAATAACATCTGGTGTATTGTTAGTATCATCCATTACTACTCGGAATGCATATAAACCTTGTTGTGCACGTACCGATTCTAGATACGGATTCACAATGCTAGTAAATTTAGCTCTAGTCGCAGTTGTGTTTTGATCGAATACTAAGAATCTAGTTGACGATGCAATAAACTTCTTAACCGCGATTAGTAAACGGCGTACATTTACGCGGTCTAATGCACTTGGTCGAGCTTGTAGTGTCTTTTGCCCCCATACCACAATTCCATCGTTAGGGAAGTTTGCAATAGGGTTAACACGAGCTTCATATAATGTGTTTCGATCTGCTTGTGATAATGCACGGTATGTATCAGATACTGTTGTCAATCCACCACGATTCAAACCAGCTGGTGCATACCATGGAGCGCCTACACGATCATTGAATGATATAGCTCCTGGTACAACTACACTTGGTGGAACCCATACCGGAACATTCTTATCACGATTTGTGATTCGAACCCATGGCCAATATGTTGCACTATAATTATTATCCAATGTTGTTATTTGTTGAACTACAGTTTCGATAGATGCATCTATTTCATTAGAATCCATTACATAAAATGCATCTTGACGATCAGTACATAAATTTCTAGCTAATGTTGTTACTACACTATGTTTACTGTCTAATAATCCCGGTGTAATAAGCATATTGAAATCATAATAATCTGTATTGCTTAACAAAGTAAATGCTTTGTTATAAGCAGTTGTACCTGTAGATGTATTAGATGAACAATCAAACCCAAATGTATTCGTTTCAGTTATATCTACACCAGAATATTTAGGTAAGTTTGGACGAGCTCCATCAAATCCTCCCTGGAACGGTACCATAAATTTACGTGTAGATGCTTTAACATTAGTTGTAAATGTACCTGCTGTTAATGCTGTTTCTAAACTTCCTGAATATGGTGTTGATGTTGGATATGCTGCTGCAGCATCTTGATTCACATTACCTAAATAGAAATCTGCATTGCTACCAGTTGTTCTTGTGTTAGATGATTCATCTGGTATTGGTGCTAAATAGTTTAAGTTATTTATAGTTGTGAAATCAAATCCTAGATAATTATTTCCAGAATATGTAGTATTAATTTGAGATGTTTTATATGTTACCGGACGTAAATATATAGATCCGGATGCTGCTGGTATTGGAGAAACCATAGCACGGAATCCAAATGGAATCAATGATGCTACGTTAGTTTTCTTCGCAACTCCATCAGTTACTTGCACTCGAATATATTTTGAAACATTTGGATAATCACCATTAACTGTAATTACACCAGCATCGGATACTGTCTGATAACGATCACCAATTCGTTTTGCAATATAATTAGCAGAATCTGGATTCAAGTTAACATTTAAATATGTTTCTAAAATATCTGGATTCTGATCTGTATCTTGAGATGTAAATACTGGGTTTGGTATATTAGTAGTATTTACTTTTCGAACTTCAACCGTAAATGTTGCATATCCATCTGGGTCAGCAACTTCTGTGCTTGTTTTAATATCACGAATACCTACTTTAACATCATAGTTTGTTGCATTACCATGC
>Ga0181343_1001043_pt1 | contig 11242 bp, 14 predicted proteins | sample Su13VDMLBSD_FD_130110 | JGI IMG/M metagenome (GOLD analysis project Ga0181343, IMG submission 130110) | Freshwater viral communities from Lake Michigan, USA - Su13.VD.MLB.S.D | ecosystem: Environmental > Aquatic > Freshwater > Lake | place: USA: Michigan | collected 2013-07-15 | reverse complement strand
TCAATCCCAGAAAATACGATTTTAGTTCATCGTAAAAAAGACACTAATACACTTTACACAATTAATGCACTTAATGAATTGATTAAGTCGCTCAATGGTGGTGTAGTAGACCCTCGTTATCGTATAGATTGGCAGCATTATAGAAATACAATTTTGCTTACTCAGCAAAATGAGCTTAGAGAATTAAAGACAAAAATCTACGAGATTATTGAACTTTAATTTGGCTACCCCCAAAATGTTTTGTACATTTAGTTTTAAATAAAAATTAGTTATATTATGGATTTAGACGTAATCAAACAGCGACTAGAAGCCCTGTCAAAACCCGCTTCTAACAAAGGTGGAAACAATGAAAAGTCATTGTTTTGGAAACCATCAGTAGGTAAACAAACTATTCGTATTGTTCCCTCAAAATTCAATAAATCAACCCCATTCAGCGAGTTGTATTTTCACTACGGCATTGGTAAGCCTGTAATGATTTCTCCCATTAACTGGGGTGAAAAAGATCCTATTGTAGAGTTCGCTAAGCAACTTCGCAAAACCGATAATCCTGAAAACTGGAAGTTGGCTAAAAAGCTCGAACCAAAAGTTCGTTATTTTGCTCCTGTAGTTGTTCGTGGTATGGAGAGTGAAGGAGTTAAATTGTGGCAGTTCGGTAAAGAATTGTACTCTGCATTCTTGCAAATGGCTATGGACGATGAAGTAGGTGATTATACCGATATCGTAAATGGTCGTGACATCAAATTGAATACTGAAGGTCCTGAAGTTACAGGTACACCTTACAATCGTACTACAGCTTCTCCTTCAATGAAAAACACTGCTGCTAGTGAGGATGCTTCACAAGTAGAAAAGTGGTTGGAAGACCAAGTTAATGCAATTGATGTATTTAAGCGTGTTTCATTCGAGGAAATGAAAGAAGCCCTTCAATCATGGTTGACTCCTGAAGCAGAAGAAGGTAGCATCGTTGATGACGAAAAAGAGCCTGAAATTGAAGAGGCTCCTAAAACTAACTACTCACTGAATACTTCAGCTCAAGCAGTTAAACAATCTAAATTGGATAAGTTCGATTCTTTGTTTGAAGAAGAGGACGATTTGCCCTTCTAATTACTTATAAAATATGGCAAAAGCTAAGAGGAGTACTTCCCTAACGGCAGCGGTCTCCGCTGAAATCAAATCAAGTTTTGACCTTGGTAAATTCAAGGACAAAAAAGGTTTGACTGGGTCTGTTAAATTCAAACCCCAACAATGGGTCCCTCTATCACCAGCTTTCCAAGAAGTAACAAGTGTGCCTGGTATTCCAACAGGCCACATTGTTCTTCTTCGAGGACACAGTGATACAGGTAAAACTACTGCGCTTATTGAAGCAGCAGTTAATGCTCAAAAAGCAGGTATTTTACCGGTGTTTATCATCACCGAGATGAAATGGAACTGGGAACATGCTACCCAAATGGGACTCCAGATGGAAGAAGTGTGGGACGAAGAAACAGGTGAACTAATCGATTATAAAGGATTTTTTATCTATGCCGACCGCGAGAATATCCACACTATTGAGGATGTAGCAGCTTTCATTTTGGATTTGCTTGATGAGCAGAAAAAAGGTAATCTACCCTATGATTTGATGTTCTTGTGGGACTCAATCGGTTCTGTACCTTGTGAGTTGTCTATTACCTCTAAAAAGAACAATAACGAATGGAACGCAGGTGCTATGAGTACCCAGTTTGGTAATGGTGTAAACCAGAAAATCACACTGTCGCGTAAAGAATCTTCACCTTATACAAATACTCTTGTTGCAATCAACAAAGTATGGACTGCAAAACCTGAAATGCCCATGGGTCAACCTAAGTTGATGAACAAAGGTGGTTTTGCGATGTGGTTTGATGCTACATTCGTAGTTACTTTTGGTAACATTGCAAATGCTGGTACAAACAAGATTAAAGCAATCAAGGATGGTAAGCAAGTAGAATTTGCTAAACGTACCAATATCCAGATTGATAAAAACCACATCAACGGAATTACCACAAAAGGTAAAATCATCATGACGCCTCACGGATTTATTGATGATACCGATAAGTCTCTTAAAGATTATAAGGACGCACACGCTAAAGAATGGAGTAAAATTCTTGGTGGAGGAGATTTTGCTATCGTAGAGGAAGTTGATACCTTCGAGCCAGCACAAGAATACATGCAAGAACCAGATTGATTATGGCAAATAGCGATTTACTAAAACTCCTAAACAACGTAGTTGAGGAGAATGATACCCCATCCTCTCCACATGAACGAGTCCTACTCATTGACGGTCTAAATCTATTCTTTAGGAATTTCGCTATGCTCAATATTGTAAACGAACATGGTGTTCATATTGGTGGGCTTGGTGGTTTTATTCGCTCACTAGGAACTTTGATAAACGCTATCCAACCTACATCAGTCTATGTAGTATTCGACGGAGAAGGTTCCTCTACAAATCGTAAGAACCTTCTCCCCGAATATAAATCAGGACGTCACATTAGTAGAATTACTAACTGGGATATTTTTGAAAATGTAGACGACGAACATGATGCTAAAGTAGACCAAATTGTTCGTTTAATTCAATATCTAAAATGTCTTCCCGTTAAAACAATTGCACTTGATAAAGTAGAAGCAGATGATATTATTGCACATTTGTGTCATGAACTTCCTACTAAATATAATTCACAGTGTTTTATTGTCTCCAGCGATAAAGACTTTATTCAGTTAGTAAACGATAAAGTAACAGTATATCGCCCAATTGAAAAAGATTATTACACACCTGATAGTGTAAAAGAAAAATTTAGTGTATTACCTGAAAATTTCTTGCATTATAAAGTACTATTAGGTGATGCTTCAGATAAAGTACCTGGTATTAAAGGACTTGGTGCTAAAAAAATAAATAAATTATTTCCTGAACTTCTAGAGCGTCGTATTACGCTTGATGAACTCTTAGAAATTTGTGCCTCTAAACATAAAGAGAATGTTATCTATTCTCGTGTTGTTTTTGAAGAAAATAACTTACGTAAAACTACCCGTATCATGGATTTGGAAAATCCTATGATGGATGAACTTGAAAAACAGTTCGTAAGTGATTCAATCGATCAACAAGCACCCGTGTTAAATGTAGAGACTTTTCTTAGATTATATCAAGAAGATGGTTTACGCCATCTTGTAAAAAACATAGAGTTTTGGATTAACAATCAGTTTCGAACATTAAACAGTTATAATAAATGACACTAAGCGAACTCGACAAATATGGCCCTCAATTTCAAGTGAAGGTTTTATCTTCATTATTGAACCATAAAGAGTTTTTAATTAATGTACATGATATTTTAGATGAATCTCATTTTACAAACCAAGCACATAAGTGGATTGTAAGTAATATTTTATCTTATTATTCAAAGTACCATACAACTCCTACACCTGAAGTTCTTAAATCTGAGTACGAGAAAGTAACTAATGATGTTTTAAAAGTATCAATCAAAGAGCAACTTCGTGAAGCTTACAAAATTTCAGATACAGATTCAGAATATATTGAAAGTGAATTTTCGGCATTTTGTAAAAACCAACAATTGAAAAAAGCGTTACTTAACAGCGTTGATTTACTTCAGGCACAAGATTATGATTCAATTAGATCTATTATTGATTCCGCGTTAAAAGCCGGAGCAGACAAAAATTTAGGACACGAATATGTTAAAGATATTGAAGAACGTTATCGAAATGAACAAAGGATTGCTGTACCAACTCCATGGGACGAGTTTAATGAGCTACTTCAGGGTGGCCTCGGAAACGGAGATTTTGGTCTTATGTTTGGTGGTCCTGGAGCTGGTAAATCTTGGTCGCTAGTAGCACTAGCAGGTCATGCTGCTAAAATGGGATTTAATGTAGTTTATTATACTCTTGAATTAGGTGAAGATTATGTAGGACGTCGTTTTGATGCTTTCTTTACTCAAATCCCTGCTAACGAAATTACATTCCATAAAGATAAGGTTGAAGCAATTATGACTAAGATTCCAGGACAACTTATTATTAAAGGTTTTCCTCCTGGTAAAGCTTCAATATCAACTATTGAATCCCACGTGCAAAAATGTACTGATTTAGGAGTTCGACCTGACTTGATTGTTATCGACTATGTTGATCTTCTTCGTTCAAAAAGAGTGAGTCGTGAGCGCAAAGAAGAAATTGATGATATTTATACAAGCACTAAAGGATTAGCCCGTGAGCTTAATATCCCTATTTGGTCTGCATCACAAGTTAACCGTCAAGGTGCTCAAGATGAAGTCATTGAAGGACACAAAGCAGCAGGTTCCTACGACAAAATGATGATTACGGATTTCGCAGCATCAATTAGTCGTCGTGCAAAAGATAAACAAACAGGAATTGGACGTTTTCACATTATGAAGAATCGATACGGCATGGACGGACTTACTTACGGTGCTAAAATTAATATTGCTATTGGTTCATTTGAACTTGTAAATGAAAACGAACTAGAAGACTTTTCTTCTGAACCCCAACAATCTAATGGTTTCGCTAATAACAATTTCAGCATGACTGAAATGGGTCAGTTGCGAAACATGTTAATGAATCAATAAAATTTTAATTTTAACTTACAATGGCAAAGAAATCAAATCTGTTGCGTGAGAGAATTGTCTACAAACCTTTCGAATACCCCCAAGCTTACGAATACTGGCTTTCACAACAGCAAGCACACTGGTTACATACTGAAGTTCCAATGATGTCTGATTTGAATGACTGGAAGCAAAACCTAAGTGAAACCGAAAAAAATATTATTGGTTCAATCCTAAAAGGATTTGCCCAAACAGAAACTATTGTAAATGATTATTGGTCAGGATTAGTAACAAAATGGTTTCGTAAACCAGAAGTCATTATGATGGCAACTACCTTTGGTAGTATGGAAACTATTCACGCTGAAGCTTACTCTTTATTAAATGAAACACTTGGACTTGATGACTTCTCAGAATTCCTTGAAGATGAGACTACAATGGCAAAAATTGAAAATCTTATGCTTGTTAGGGATAGTTTTGATGGCGAAAAAGATCTCCACGAAATTGCCAAATCATTGGCTATATTCTCAGCCTTTACCGAGGGCGTTAACTTATTCTCTTCATTCGCCGTACTACTCTCTTTCAAAATGCGAAACAAGCTTAAGGGAGTGGGTCAAATTGTTGAATGGTCTATTAGAGATGAGTCGATGCACTCAGAAGCAGGATGCTGGTTATTTAGAACCCTTATTGAAGAAAATCCGTTCCTCAAAACAAAAGAACTAGAGGCCGCAATTAATGAGGCTGCTTTACTTTCACTTAAACTTGAACTTGACTTTATTGATAAAGTATATGAGTTAGGTGATTTGGAAGGATGTTCAAAATACGATCTACAAAACTTTATCAAAAACCGAGTTAACACAAAGTTAGGTGACCTTGGTTACAATCCAATTGTTACCAATATTGATGTAACAGCTGTAGAACGTATGAAATGGTTTGATGCTCTTTCAGCTGGAAAGCAACATACAGACTTTTTTGCTAACCGAGTAACTAATTACTCTAAAGGACACATGACATGGGACGAAAGTATTTTCTAATTTTATTTTTACTCCCAGTTGCCCTATTTGCACAACTTAGAGATAGTGTTTATTATACTACTCCCAACTTCATTATTAACTATTCAGAAACTTTAGAAGGTCCAAGATCTATAAAATACACAGTAATGTGTCCTACAGGTACAGCCTCTAGAGCAGGAATGGATTTTTATACTGAAAAAGGAATTAAAACCTCAGATCACAAAGACTATGAAGCAAACGAATGGGACAAAGGACATATGGCCCCAGCGGCATCTTTTAATTGTAACCGTGATATGCTATTCTCTACTTTTACTTATGTCAATTCTAGCCTTCAACAACAAAGTTTGAATCGCGGAGTTTGGAAACAACTTGAGATAAAAGAGCGAGAACTTGCAATGGAAAACGGTGTAAAAGTGTTTATTCGAGTAGAATATCCTACTTCACCAATGCGAGTAACTACAGGTGCTGCTATTCCATTAGGTTATTATAAAGAACTTAAAGTTGGAGATCGCAGAGAATGTTATTATTTTTATAACAAAGCACCTGTATCAAAAGAACTAGACGATTATAAGTGTAATTGCAGAAACGTAATAAAATAAAATGGATAATAATTTAGTAGCTGATTTTACAACTTGGGAACGTGGTAAAGACTATCCTGAGTACATGGATGAGGTAGCTCTCAGCACTATCTCAAAGGGTTATTTGCTCCCAGGTGAAACACCTAAAAAAGCATACAGACGAGTTGCTCATGCAGTTGCACAACGATTAAATAGACCTGATCTTGAAAATAAGTTTTTTAAATACATCTGGAACGGTTGGATTGGACTGGCGTCTCCTGTTCTTTCTAATACTGGTACTGACCGAGGTTTACCTATTAGCTGCTTTGGTATCGATACCCCAGATAGTATCCGCGGAATTGGACTTACTAACGCTGAACTTATGCGCCTTACTTCCTACGGTGGAGGAGTTGGAATCTCGCTTAGCCGCATTCGACCAAGAGGTGCTCATATCACAGGAAACGGAAAGTCCGAAGGAGTTGTACCATGGGCTAAAATCTATGATTCCACTATCATTGCCACTAACCAAGGTTCTGTTAGACGAGGAGCTGCATCCGTAAACCTAGATATCAATCACCTTGATATTAACGAGTTCCTTCAGATCCGTAGACCTAAAGGAGATCCAAACCGCCAATGTCTTAATCTACACCAGTGTGTAGTTGTTGATGATGCGTTTATGAAACGCTTAAATGACCGAGACAGCGAGGCTATGTCATTGTGGCTTGAGATTCTTAAATCACGCGTAGAAACCGGAGAACCATACATCATGTTTAAGGATAATATCAATAAAGATAATCCTTTGGCGTACCGTATGAATAATCTAGATGTTTCAATGACTAACATCTGTACTGAAATCACACTTCATACAGACGAGGAACACTCATTTATCTGTTGTTTGTCTTCACTTAATTTAGCTAAATATGATGAGTGGAAAGATACAGATGTAGTTGAAATGGCTGTTTATTTCCTTGATGGTGTAATGGAAGAATTTATCCAGAAGACAAATGGTAAAGAATCTATGATTCGTTCTCATCGTCACGCTAAAAAAGGCCGTGCACTTGGTTTAGGTGTAATGGGTTGGCATACATTCCTACAACAAAAGAATTTACCATTTAACTCAATTGCTTCAACGGCTTGGACACACACTATCTTTAGTCAAATTAAAAATCAAGCAGAAGCAGCTTCACGTAAAATGGCTATTGAATACGGTGAACCTACTTGGTGTAAAGGTACTGGAATGCGTAACACGCACTTGTTAGCAATTGCTCCTACAGTTTCCAACTCACGTATTAATTCATGTTCAGCAGGCATTGAACCTCAACCAGCAAACGTTTATGTGTTTAATGGTGCTAAAGGAACATTTATTGTTAAAAACCCAGAACTAGAAGCAGTACTAGAGAAAAAAGGACATAACACAAGTAAGGTATGGGATCAAATCCTAGCTGATAATGGTTCAGTACAGAATCTATCTCATGAAATTCTAACTGAAGATGAAAAGGAAGTATTCTTAACATTCCCCGAAATCAATCAGTTAGCTCTAGTTCAACAAGCTGCGGTACGTCAAAAGTATCTTGATCAAACTCAATCGCTTAACTTATCATTTGATCCAACTGATTCACCAAGATGGATTAATCAGGTGCATATGGAAGCTTGGAAATTAGGAATTAAAACATTATATTACTTGCGTACTGATTCAGTAATTAAGGGAGATTTAGGGTCTCGCACAGTAGATTGCATTTCTTGCGATGGTTAATAATATGTATTACTATAAACTAAAATATACAAAATGGAATTTTTAAAGAAACTTTGGAACTGGTTACTAGGTCAAACTACAATTGATGAAAAAATTGAAGCTAAAGTAGCTGAAGTTAAAGAAGAAGTAGCTGATGTAGTAGAAGCTGCTAAAGCTGTAGTTGAAGAAACTAAGGATGTAGTAAATACTACTAAACCTAAGAAAAAAAGAAATTATTACAAACCCAAAGGAAGCGGTGTAACTACTCAACCCAAAGGAAGTGGTGCGACTGCCCAACCTAAAGGAAGCGGTGTAACTACTCAACCTAAAGGAAGCGGTACGACTGCCCAACCCAAAGGAAGCGGTGTAACTACACAATTAGAAAAAGAGTAATTTTACTTAATAAATTTTTAATATAAAGGGGGGCATTTAATGCTCTTTTTTTATATTTATAATAAACCCCTATTAACTATGAAATTACCTATTACTTTTGAGCAATTTTCAAAAGATCCTACTAAAGGTCTACTGTTTTTAGTAATTGTTGCGATAGGTTATTTATATGTTGACATCAAATTGAGTAATTCTGATTTGATTGGTAAGTACGATGAGCGCGTAGCAACTCAAGACCAAAAAATTGAGTTATTAACTGAACATGTCCGTAGAAGCGATTCTACCTTAGGTTATATGATTAGCAAAGTGGAAATGATGCAAATCATGAGATAATGGATGTAAAAAAAACTTACATTATAGGAGTCGCAGCTATATCTTTAGCTACTACTATAATTTCAGTTACGGCTCAAAAACCAAAAGAGCCTAAAGTTGATGAAGTTGAGTTCCTACTTCAAAAATCACAGGAACAAATGAAACAAGCCACTAAAATGGCTAAGGCTATAGATAAGTCTACTACAGATAAAGTTGTTGGAATGAAGGAGTCAATCCAGACGTTGCAAGAAGAAAAACTAATTTTAACAACTCAACTAAATGAAGTCAAGGCTATTATCGATTCTGCCCCTGTTGCTGCTACTCCTTTTGAACTCGAATCTGACGGCTCAAACTAGGTACCCTTACGAATTAATTAAAGGTAAAGATACAACTGTGACTATGCTTAAGTCACAGGCTGTTTATCTTAATCAGACTATCGCTAAACAAAAAACTAAGCTTAATGAATCTAAAATTGAATTAGATTCTATAAAAACTCAGTATGGTAATTTAGATTCTAATTTTTTCTATTTAGGTGAATATGCAGCTAAACAAAGTGCTAAAGTAACTGAACTAGATTCAATTATTAAAAATCAAAAACCAATTACTAGAGTTGATACTATAGTTAAAGAAATACCTGTACCTAGTTTACCTCCTGTTAAAGGTTTATCAAGATGGGGTATGAGTTTTTCTAGAGGTTCTTTAAATTCATTTAGTGATTTAAGAAGTGAATCTATTGACGCTATAGAAGGTAGTACACAATCCTTAACCTACTCTCCTGATAAGCATTGGGAAGCTAGAGGTGTATTAACACAAGGTACTATTCGAGGTATCAGAACTACCCCAGTAGAAGGCACTCAAAAATTTGGAGCTACACTTTATTCAGCTGAATTGGTTTTAGCATACAACTTAGTAAATGGTGATGATGGAGGAATTACAGTTTACGGAGGTAATGGATTTGTTCATACTCATCGTTATTTAACCTCAGCAAGTAATCCTCAATATCCTTTAATGGAAATAAATAGTGCAGGAGGTGTTTGGGCAACCTATACTACTTTAGGAGGAGAAGTATATGTTAACTTAGCTAAATCTGTAAAAGCATTTGGTGGTATTAAAATGAGTGTTTATTCAACAGATGATTTAGATGCTTGGGCTTCTTACGATAAAGGAAACCCAGACATTATACAATACACTTACGCTGGTCTCGCTTTCAGATTTAGTAAGTAATATTTATTGTAAATGTTTTTAATTAATAGTTGTATTAAATTAACCTTTTAAATTTAAATTATGGCGTTTAAGGACATTTTTAAAGACAAAAACGATTACAACGAAAAAACTATCGTTGGTTTTATGTCATTCTCAGTAATGAGTATCGCAGCTTTAGCTGACGTTGCTACAGGTATTATGGGTCAACAACTTGTAATTAGTGATACAATTTTTAATTCGTTTGTAATAATCGTACTTGGTTCATTCGGTATCGCTGAAGCAGGTAAGATTTTTGGTAAAAAAGATAAAACAGAAGAATAATGAGTTTAAAAAGTCTACAAGAGAAGATCGGAGTAACGGCAGACGGTGCTTTCGGTCCTGGTACAATGAAAAAGGCAATGGAGTTTTACAAACTAACTCCAGTTAGAGCAGCTCACTTCTTTGCTCAAACAGCTCACGAGACAGGCGGTTTTAAAGCCTTCTCAGAAAATTTAAATTACTCAGCTCAAGGTCTACAAGGCATCTTCGGAAAATACTTCCCAGGTACACTTGAAGAGTCTTACGCTCGTCAGCCAGAAAAGATCGCTAACAGAGTTTACGCTGATAGAATGGGCAACGGAAACGAAGCTTCAGGCGATGGTTGGAAGTACAGAGGTAGAGGAGCTCTACAATTAACAGGTAAAGCTAACTACGAAGCATTTGCTAAGTATTTAGGCAATGATGAAGTTTTAAAAAACCCAGATTTAGTTGCTACAAAGTATGCTTTTGAATCAGCTATGTTTTTCTTTGAAAGAAACAAGTTGTGGGCTATCTGCGATAAGGGTATCAATGACGCTGCAATTCTAGAACTTACAAAGCGTATTAATGGTGGTACTCACGGTTTAGAAGATAGAAACACTAAAACTAAAAAGTACTACGAATACGTAAAATAAACCAACTATGAAACTTAACCTCCCACTATTGGCTATTACTTCACTCTCCGCCGGTATCACCTTTATGTGTTCCTATTTTATGGAACTAACTATGGCTAATTCTGATCAGTATTTAGCAATAGTGGGGGTAATGTTTCTAGATGGTATCTTTGGTATGATTGCTGGTACCAGAAGAGAAGGATTTCAAACACGCAAAGCACTAAGTGTACTTAAAAACACAGTTGCATGGTTAGTAATTTTAACAGTTATTTTAATGGTTGAACAAGGCTTTGCTGGTACAGCTTGGCTTAGTGAAGTAATTGTTGTACCTTTTATGGTGTTCCAGCTTGTAAGTGCGCTTAAAAACGCATCTATGGCTGGTTTTATCAAGGTGGGTTTATTAAACGAAATCCTTGATAGAATAGATAAACATAAAGGTATTAGAGATGACGAATCTAAAAAATAAAATATTTCCGCTTTTAATAGCATTCTCCGCCCTGTCAGTGTCTGCTTCGGCCGCTTTCTATTCAGTTAGCGGCCTTAGCAAACTCTTTGC
>Ga0181343_1001041_pt1 | contig 11270 bp, 19 predicted proteins | sample Su13VDMLBSD_FD_130110 | JGI IMG/M metagenome (GOLD analysis project Ga0181343, IMG submission 130110) | Freshwater viral communities from Lake Michigan, USA - Su13.VD.MLB.S.D | ecosystem: Environmental > Aquatic > Freshwater > Lake | place: USA: Michigan | collected 2013-07-15 | reverse complement strand
GCCAGCAGAATGTTGTCTATTATCATTCATAAGCGGAATACGGGAATCGAACCCGTTTTACTGGATTGGAAATCCAGGGCATCACCAATATGCTAATCCCGCACACACTTATCTATAATGCCCCCGACAGGGATCGAACCTGTGACCGTCGGCTTAAAAGGCTGCTGCTCTTCCAACTGAGCTACGAGGGCGACGAAACAGGGGGATGGCGAGTCCCCCCGATTGTTTAACGCCTAGTTTCGTAGGTAAGAGCGTATTAGAAACTATAAGGATACGCAATGTTGGTTTTTTCGAAACCAACAAACTCCTATAATATAATAATATTCTTCCAATATACATCTGACATTTTTAACTAATCATTTGTATCTCCGTTGTGTATTATTACAATACAAGTTTATACCATCTTCAGTAGACCTGTCAGGAACCCCCGCCAGTTTGTGGGGGAATTCACTTGTATGCGTACATTATACCAGAACTGGGGTGGGTGTCAAGACCTTTATGTACCAATCTGGAGGATTTGTATATTTCCACTTGGCAATTTTAGACTTTGCCCCGATATAATATTTACGGTACGCAGCGACACCATCGCCAGGAACTTTAAATTCGTCTGGCATTGCCTGAGCAAATGGCGTAAGTTTTCCGCTACCTAGCGGATGAAAAAGAAACCACTCTGCCATTTGTTTACATGAATGAACTTTATTGTACCTATGCTTATATTCATTACACAATTCATTGGTATGATTTGCCAACCACATATAGTTCTCATATGATTGCCTTGCCCATATTGTACATGGATGGTTCATAAATGATTGCTTGTATAAATTAACAGGAGCATATACAATATGCGATCCTGCCAATCGATGATTTGTTGATAGCATTTGACAACCTTCAACAATCATCTTGACTACATGTTTATCACAGAGATCTTGTGCTGCAACAGCAGGATTCTCATGCACTACAAAAATATTCATAGACCAATTCGGTGATAGAGAGACTTCGGCAGACGACCCAACGCATATAGATCTTGAAGTGTTTTCTTCTTGGCATTCGCAAGCTTTGCTTGCTGCTTGGCAGTCCACTTCTTCTTTTTCACACGATGCTTGTGTGCTACTTCACGATCAGTTGTATTTGCCATTATGAATCCTTTCGCTTTTTCTGTGTGCCTTCGTGATTTTGCTTACGATTCACTGTCTTGATAAGCATTGCTTCTTTTGTCTTGCGATTTCCACGATGACTAAAATTACGCTTCATCTTCATCTTGATTTACTCCATTAATATTTCTTTTCGCTTTTTCTGCTTTTTCTTTCAGTTCTTGTACACGATCTTTAAACTCTTCCTGAATAGTTTTTTGAGTTTCTTCTTTTTGATCTTGTGTTACAGATTTGCCAGAATATGCTTTCTTGTTTTCCTTGACAAGTTCATCAGCAGTTACAAATAAAGTCAAACGAGAAAGTTTAAAACTTTTCCATTTACCTTCTGCCATATCCCAAATAGGAATAATATCATCACCTGATGGTTCTGTATAAATCTTTTGAATTGACTGTTCGTACTTTGCTGGAAGAAACCCCTGAACCAAGGTACAATAAATTGTTCTTGATGTGTTATCCTTCATCTTGTTGAAGGTCACTTGGCAGATTCCTTCGTTTAGATGTTTTAGAATGGTGGGTTTGTCTATTTCGTTTGGGTTCCTGTACTTCACTTTTTTCTCCTGGCAAGAAAGTAGGGATTCCTATTAACTGCCGTAAACGAGTTCTATGGTCCTCTGGACTACCATGAGTATAATCGCTTGCTACCTTAAAGTCAAGTTCTTGCCAATTTTTTCCATTCATACATATATTTATAATGGAGATTTAAAATGGCAGAAGCATATAAGAAAGCAAAATTGATCACAACAGCAGGGTCAGATAGTGGATTTGTTGGATTTCAAAGTTTACACACAACTAGTCAAAATGTGACAATTTCTGGTCCATTTATTTACGGAATAACGGGTGCGTGTGGTGCTCAACCAATTACAATAAATGTTAATGCTGGTCAAATTATACCTGTAAATTGTACATCAATCACACCAGCATCTGCAAATGTTCTTGGATTCCTTGCTTAAACTCTTGCTGGTTTCTTGAGTTGATACTCCAACCAATGTTCCTTCCAGTCGTACCTCATACGACTGCGAAACTTATACACATTATTTCCAATTGAGATATAAGAATCATCAACATCATGGAAATGGCAGTAGTAGTATGGACGATGTGATCGTGGATCCCCATACTCTCGCTGAAGAGCAGTACCATTTGGATTTTTGTCTTGATATGGTTTAAGTGTTCCTGGAAGTGAGTTAATATTAAAGTAATACTTGATGATATCAGAATCTGTTAGATTCTCCCACCAAGAAACAAATTCTTCTTCTGTCATATTTGGATGCCAGATCCAAGTACGATACCCATATTCTTCATTCAGAAAAACCTCAATAGTATTATCACGCATTTAAATATCCTTAATATGTTTTGCGATTTGTTTTAAAAAGTCATACTCTTCATCAAAAAAAGTACCGACATCATACTTATCTAAAAGATATACTGCTATATCTGTTGCTTTTTTCCAATACATGTTGCTATCTCTCAAAGCACCACTCATTGCTGCCCTCTCCGCGAGATCAACATATTCATAACAATTAGTAATTTGCTTTGAGATAGTCAACTTTGATTTCATCCAAGAGGTTCTTCACCATCATCTTCATATTCAAAAGTTGTGGTTTCACCATCTTGATCATCTAGATCTTCTTCTTCATCTTCCCAGTCTTCTTCATCATCATCTAGATCTTCTTCGTCATCTTCCCAATATTCATCATCATCTAGATCTTCATCTTCATCTTCTTCATCCCAATCTTCATCATCGTCGTCTAGATCTTCGTCTTCATCATCCCAATCTTCCTCTTCTTCTTCCCAATCTTCGTCTTCGTCTGAATGTGCGTCTTCCTCTAAATCTTCCCATTCATCATCATCAATTGATAAAATGCCTGGGTATTCAAAATGAACTTTGTAATAAGTAAATTGTTCGTCAGTCATTGGATTCTCCAGTCTTGGTATTATAGCATCCTCGTCTATGTATGTCAAGTTTAAACATAAATAGTGGGTATGACAAAAGTAATTTCTTTATATAATGTATCGTACCAAAAACTATTAGAAATTGATTGGAAACATGCCGTAGTCCTTTTATTAAAGGGAAAGGTTGTACCATGCACCGAAGAAGAATTTTTAGATATTAAAACTACCACTGGTATTTTCAAATTACCTCTTCATATTGTTCTCAAAAAATATGTACATGTTCCACACAGAGAATTGAGTCCTTCGCGCAAAAATATATTCAGACGCGATGATTATAACTGCCAGTATTGTAATGTCAAGCTAGATTCTCAAAGTGCGACCGTAGATCATGTATTGCCTCGTTGTCGTGGAGGTAAACATGAGTGGAATAATGTCGTCACATGTTGCTTGCGGTGTAATCGCAAAAAGGGAAATAAAACTCCACAAGAAGCAAATATGCCTCTGGCAAAAGTACCAAAACCTTTAAGGTTTGGGTGTTTTAATTAACCGTGTCTTCTTTTTGGTCCCGACCCTCTAGTGTTTTCTTTAGAAAACAATTTTGGAACTTCTGTTTCTATTGGGTTATCTTCTGGTTCTTCTAACTCTTTTTGATCAAAAGAAGTTCCAGCACGCATTGAACGAATTCCTACATTCTCGTTTCTTTCTGGTTCATACAATCCACTCATTAAAAGATGATCTCTAATTTTTGTAAGACCTGTAATTGCTGTTTTTGGACCTATTCTACTAGCAGTATTCACAACATGTAGCAATTCACCTTCTTGTGTGCTGATTTTTGTGCCACTTCCACTTTGCTTAATTACCAAATGAGAAACATATGGATTTATAGCACGCATGAACTCACTGTGAGAATCAATTTGAAGTGGATTCACTCCAAGAATTCTTCTACCACCACCCTCAACAAGATACTCTTCATTTAAATATTGCTTAAAAGATAACATGTGCTTTCCTTTTTAGTTTTCTAATTTAATTATGAATGTTCCATTCCAAATACGAATAGATTTGGCATCTGGATAAATTTCATATGCCATGTCAATGAGTTTTCTTTCGACTGCCTTGCGATCACGCTTGGACTTTGGAATTTCTGTAACAGTATATTGTCCATTCAGTCCAGCATTAAATCCATACTTTGGTGCTTCAAAGTTCGGAATCTCAATTAAGAGATCCTGAACGGGAATGATAAGTGTCTCTGCTTTCGCAGGGACCGAAAATAAAAGAACGAGTGCTAATAATAACTTTTTCATTATCCTTTGAAATGTTTCAGTAAATCGTCAACATTTACTTTATAATCTTTCAAGAATGATTTTCTTTTTTCTATTTCTGCAACATTGTTTTTTACTAATGCACTATGTAACATTCTAGCATTGTGTACAATATGATCAGAAATTGTAATATGATCTCCGCGCTCAACTTGTACTACTCTGCCTTTATCTTCTGGACTGTATGATGATAACTCAACTGCTTTTTTGATAAATCGATCTTGATCTTCGTGACTACTTTCAGATAATAAATTATACAATTTTTGCTTATAACTTTCTTTCATATCTTGTTTCTTTTTATCCATTTGTTTTTTACGCATTTTCATTTTCATTTTCTTTTCTTCAGAAATCATATTTCCTCCTTCTTGTTCATAATGTGATTTGATAAATCTTCTTGGTTGCCCTGGTCTTCTTGGATCCTCTGGAACCATTGGACCTTGTTCTGGTTTAGAGTATACTGGAACATCACCAATGGTTTGTTTAATTGCTCCTCTGCTTCCAAATTTAGATCTACCTGGAGTGAAACTTGGAACTAATGGTCCTGGCGTTGGTGCTGGTGGTGTTGGGGGTGGAAGTGGAGTTGTTGATCTTGGAATAACTCTTTCAGTTTCTCTTGTTCTGTTTAATCTTTCATCTGTATTTGCTGGAAGATCATTCGAGATACCTGGAGGAACATTAGTTTTTTCTGGTGGAGTGAGTTCTGTTTTTCTTCTTTGTTCAATACCAATTGGTTTGCTGGTGTTGAGATACTGATCTGATCTTGGGACAGGACTTATTGTTGCTGGTGATCCTGGAATGTACATTGTAATGATTTGAGCAGGAACACTAATTGTATCAAATACTGTTTTTGTTTCTCCTGGAATTGTCGAAGTAACTTCTCTAGTTCCTGGAACTGCCATCAACTTAGAAGGAACTGCTGGAGATCCTGGTGTTCCTGGGACTACAGTATCCTGTGCCTTTGCTGCTTGAATTGCGGTATGCGTAACAGACCCAGGAACTGCTCTTTGTTCGATTTGATCTCTTGTTGGGGCAACATATTGAAAGTGACTAACTTTAGTCCAAGCATAATCATTTGGATTGAGTCTATGAGTTTCACCAGTAGCGGTATTTACTTTAAATGTGTCAGCACCTGGTTTAATTTGTCCATCCTTTATCACAGGAGTTCCGTGAAGTGGATGTGCTTGACCAGTAAATTCAAATGTTCCGTGACCCACCATTGTTTCTTGTTGAGTTCCAGGAATTGCTGGTTCTGGTCTTGTTGATACAAAATTAGTAGTTGGAACGGTTTTTGTAGTGACCACATCTGGTTCGTGTACTTGTTTTTTTACAACGGTTTCAACTGACCCCTGTGGAACTTCAATTGAAATTGGTCGTGATCCTGGATTAGTTTGAACTCCACCAACTGGATTTGCGAGCAAGGCAGCAGCAGCGAGTCTTCCTTGTGCCGATCTTGCTGCTGACTGTGCGAGTTCAGCAAAGGTTGCCTCGTCAATTTGTGTATTAACTACTTTGAAAATTTCTTCATTTAAACTCTTAGACATAATTTTTCCTCTTTCCTATTTATTGTTTCAAAAGTTCAGCAAGATATCTTTCATGTTGTTTAAATGAATGTACTATATGTTTATAGTCTGATTTCAAAACATATATTCCAAAATGCTTATACGGTTCAAGATGTTTCATTACTGCTAAACGATTGAATGTATCTTCTTCAATATCTCTTTTACTTTTTCTACTACCAGTCATTGGTCTTATCTCTGGATCAGCATATGGCATTGGTCCACCGTGTCTTGTGATGATCTGTATGAGTCTTTTCTTATGATCTATTCTACCATGAGCAATCGGTTTTGGTCTTTGTTCATGATCTCTTACCATGTCCATATTTGCTTCCCAAGAAGTTGGTCCCCCAAAGTTCAAATCTGGAAATGAATCAGGATGTTCTCTTATTTGACCAGGAGGAGAATCCTTTAATCTTAATTTACCATCAGGTCCAATGGCAAATAAAGTATTGCCTTCATAGTCTTCATGCTCAGTAAATTCATTTATAAATGCTCTTAGTCCGAGAACTGGAACATATGAATCTCCAGTAAAGAATCTTCCCTTACGAATTGAAGGTGGTTCGTTGGGATCTGTTCCTGATTTATCCATCATCTCTTGCGGTGAGGGAATTCGTTCTACACCAGAACCAGGATCTCTTCCAACTTTAGTTCCAAGTCCAGCAAACCTGTCAATGTCTTGAGCATTTCTAAAATGTATTGAACCACGATCAAATAATGTTTCTAAATGCTCTGGTTTTAATACTTTTTCAATATCAGGATGAAGTTCGTGTGGTTCTATTAATTTCATTCTATGAATGGTCAACTCTACATTTTCACCATCATGGGGGTGCGATTCCCTCAATGCGCGAACTGCCGTTTGAAGATCCGAAATATGCCCATGATCGTGTGCTAATATTGTATACCTATGACTTTTTGTACTTGGATCTGTCATACCACTAGATTGAAAATAACCCAGTTTGGCAAGATTTCTTTGTAGACTTGTTTGTGGTCCTGCCTCTCCATGACTGTATAACTGTAATCTATCCATGTCGTTAAGATCATGTAATTGATCCATTGCTCTTTCGGATAATCCAAAATCCTCTGGTTGAGTAATTGGAATATAAGCATGATCAATATAATTTCTTTTTAGTGGTTTTGATTTTGGCAAAATCACTTTACCATCTTTTGAAAGATAAAAAGAATATGGTGCTTCTGTAGATTCTGTAATGTACGATTTGAACGATTTCATAATTTAACTTTATCTATTTACTTTTGATCCAGTGATATTTTGATATTCTTGGGCAATTCTACCATAAGCATCTCTTGTTCTTTTAGCTTGTCTATCAGTATATGGTTTGACTAATTTATGAAACTTTTCATAACTCCCTATTTCAGATGCATCTTGGCCTAGAAATCCATACATGGCATGTTGCCTTCCAGCATCATAACCAAATCGTGCTATTGCTCCTCCCAATCTGGCATCATGTTCAATATCTGTTGCTTCATATTTTGATCTTGAATCTGAAAGTTTTAAATTTTCAATATGAGGGTTATTGTTCCTCTCGTAAGAATACATTAAATCATGTGTTTCGCGAGGATTGCCAATAGCATCAATATATTTTCTTGGTTCTTCAGGGTCAATCCAATTCCCCCTCCTCGACCTATCCCAGGGGCCCCGCGCGCGGGCGGTTTGAACAGAATGAAATGCTTCGTGCCCAATTACGTTAATTTGATCACGGATAGACCCAACTCTTGAAAGATCAATAAAATTAGTAGAAGTAGAAGGTGTACTAAGTCGTTTCTCATGAACACCACCTGCATACCCCGATAGAATAGGCAATTGATACTGGCCTGGAATTGTCCTAATTCTTAATGATTGTCGTCTTCCAAGAGAGTCGTCTTTGAATGAAGGAAAATTCATTACATGAGCAGGAATATCCATTTGATTTAGGTTTTTAGGTAAAATTCCAAATATTTGATTAACGGATATTTCACCTGACCCCCGAGGATCGCGCTCGCGAGCGCGATCATAAGCATGACTATAATCAAATGGCTCTTCGCGTCGCTTTGCCATATCAAAAAATTGTCTAAAGACTCTTCCATGAGATCTATTTGGGACTGCTTCTGTTATGTAAGTTTTAAATGATTTCATATATCAACTTTATTTATTGTTGTGCTTATATTTGGATTTGATTCAGCATGAAATTTTCTTGCCAATGGTTTTAGGTCATCTACAAATTCTATATCATGATGCTGTGAAATAAATTTCAATGGATCATCAATGACTTTACTACCCTCTGGTGTGGGTGTTCTATCTGTTTCCCTGAAATGTTCACCAGATGGAATTTGAACAAACCCCTTGGAACTAAATGCCGAAAGAGTGGGTCTTTGAGAAGAAATTGTATCTCGGTGTCTATTCTCAAAATAAACCGTACCGCGAGGTTTTCCCTTCTCCATTCTAAAGATAAAAGGAGTTGATCTTCCAGCAGCGTATGGTGGTACCTCATGTATGCGTCCTGCGAACAAACCTTTTCGTTGAGTTATATTTTTTTGGTTTGTAAATGCCCCTGCTGTTCCCGAATTATATTGAGGATCAAAATCAAATGCTCTTGTCTCGGGAGATAGAGGTTGTGTATCTAACCGATATAGAGATCCAGTATATACATCACCTTTTCTTGAAGTTTCTTGTTGTTGCTGTTGTGGTTGTCTTCTTGGCAGTTCAGGTTGAATCGGAACCACTGGTTTCACTGGTTCTATTTCACTCTCAATAATATATCTCTTGAATGATTTCATATTCAATATTTATAAAACAACCCTCCATTGCTGGAGGGTTGGTTGTTTATTTTATTCACTTGCGATCTTTGTTCCTAAGAGGCAGTTTAGGTTTTTTTCGTAATGATCTTGGGGTCATATCGTCTTCCATATTTTTCATTTTTTCTTCTGGAGTTGATGGTTTTTTTTCAATAGGAGCAGGTATCACTCGAGCTTCAAATAATAAAGCATTCAATCGTTGTTTAAAGTATTCTTTGAGTGTCATATATTTTTCCTTTGACTTATATGTTCTATTTGTTTATTTTAAGATCTACCTCTTAAATTTCGTCTAGCAGCACTCATTATGCGAAGTGCTCTATCTCCCTGCTCCATACCGCGTGCTGTTGGAATCATTCCTTTACCCTCAACATATTTTCTTTCAATGTTAGCACCTTCAAGGTCATCACCACCACCACGTTGTACATAATCGCCACCCTTTGTCTTGATAACAGAATCATTGAACCATGGATCTCCTTCACCCCATGTATCACCATATTGAGTTCCGAGTCCTAATTGATACATGCTTGCTCCGTGTAAATAATCAGAAGCATTAGCAATACCACCCCTTGGGTGATCAGCAATCATCTTTGCAATTTTAATATATCGTTTAGCATCTTTAGTTGCATTTGGTGGATCAAAGTTGCCAAAATTTCCAGACAGTTGACTTTCCATATGTTCGTCATATATTCCTGGAATATGATCTGCTAATTTTTCAATAACTTTTTCTGCGATTCTTGCTCCATGGGTTTGCAATTGTCCAAGTCTATGTGCGCGTTCCAGTGCATCTTCCTCAAACATTTCTTTACGGGTAAATGAAGACATAGGAACATTCGCTGCTGTTCTTACCTCTCTCATTCGTTCTGCATGTTGTGCTGGTGAAAGGGGAACACTTTCACTTAATAGTTGTTTGTAGTATTCTTTGTATGTCATATATTTTTCCTTCGACTTATATGTTCTATTTATATACCGCGAAAATTTTTGAGGTTAGGTACTTAAAGCAGTATATAGATCAAACCCGTTGAAGTCGTGATCCGTATCACAGACCTGAACATTTACACCAGCATTCTCCAAAGCATTCACATAGTCATTCGTTGATGTGATATTATAATGATCATTAGTAGGAACAAATGCTTTCACAGGAATATCAAACCCGTCAATATTTCCAGTTCTAAAAGGAAGAGCATTTTCCAGAGGATATCCTGGACTATAAAAATCAAGATAAGCATGGGCAGACATTGGAAGAACACCAGCGTGTGCTTTCTTGTCGGATAACAATTTATTTGGCATTCCAATGCTCATATAATGATTTGCTTCGTCAAAGAATGTCTTTCCAATTTTTTTCTCGTATCTTTTCTGATTTCCAATTGTATCAGACGGAGCGAGAAATATTATAGATTGTATCAACGGGTTGTCATGAGTTCTGATATAATGCGCTATTTTTTCTGTACCGAGACTATGACCACTCAGTATGACTTTACGAATTCCTTGACTTTCCAGATAAGACAACCATGCTTCAAAATCCTTGGGACAATCAGAAAATAATTCAATTGCTGCTCCAGAATTCTCAGAAAGAATATGAGCACCCCGATTATTAAAACTCAGGAATCCATATCCATTTGTTTTACAATATTGTAGTAGATCAGGTTCGAATGCTTCATTTCCATAGAAAGAAGCAGTACCATGAGTATGCGCTAATACGGTGGATGATCCTTTGTGATATATTCCTTTGAGTTCATACCCATCCGATGTGGTGACTGTGATCACTTCCCCATCAATTGAGTTTTGTTCTTTTAGGTAATTCAGAAAGGTTTTCATGCGACTTATAGAGAGTATTTATATACCGCGAAAATTTTTGAGGTCGCGGGGATTCATTTTGAACTCTGTGGACTTTTTGAATTTGGTGGGGAAAAATGCTAGCCCCTGACCACCCTAACAAGTACCTAACCCCTCCCGACTGTGTGATGACCGATCTAGACCCCCCCCCGTAACCCCCGGCTACGCAAGGACTTAGAACTTTCTGAGAAATATTTCGGGAATATCAGCCAAGGGGCTTGCATTGTAGCGCATCCCGCTGTATACTTGTGGCATGAGCAACAAGAGCAACAACAACCGCATCACTCGCATCACCGTCCGCTTCTACGCGCCTGACTGCTGTGCGCCGCGTACCTTCAAGCAGGAGGTTCGCGAGCTCGCTCCGGCCTTCGGCATCACGTTCCTCTTCGCGGGTGCGCTGGTCGCGAGTGCGTGCGCGTTCGCTGCCATCGTGAACGCGATCGCCTGACTTATCCACAATCCGTCCACAATCGTAAACAAGTAGCTTGACAGCACGAACGAACAAAGGTAGAATGATCACCATGAGCAACAAGAGCAACAACGGTACGAACAAGGTCGCCTCCAACAAGGGTCGTCGTGGCCCCCGTCCGATCATGACGGTCGCGATGCTTCGCGAGAAGATGCTGAAGGAGCTGATGGTCAAGGAGACTCGCAAGATTGAGCGCAAGATGACGAAGCTCCTCCGTCGCGAGCGTGCGCTCAGCGTGAAGCTGGACGCGACTCGCATCGAGCTC
>Ga0181343_1001040_pt1 | contig 11271 bp, 7 predicted proteins | sample Su13VDMLBSD_FD_130110 | JGI IMG/M metagenome (GOLD analysis project Ga0181343, IMG submission 130110) | Freshwater viral communities from Lake Michigan, USA - Su13.VD.MLB.S.D | ecosystem: Environmental > Aquatic > Freshwater > Lake | place: USA: Michigan | collected 2013-07-15 | reverse complement strand
CCATTTTGTTTGGTAAAATATTTTAGTACCCCAGAAACAGTTTGGAATGAAGAGCCTTCTAGTGCGTTTGATACATTAAATACAGATGTTATGTTTCTAGCTAAATTTATATGAGATTTTATTATTAAATCTATTGGGGATTGCATCGTCCCAGACAAAGCAAGGTCTTCTTGCTTGTATACTTCTGGAGTTATTATGTTGAGTGTTTCTACATAATTTCTTTTAAAGTATCTCTGAGAGTTATCATCTGTATTGTATTTAAAATTCATTATATCCCCACAACATTAACTGTAAAGTTATTTAGTTGAATAATTTCATTAAAATCAACATATACATCAGAATCAAAATTATCTACCGTAGCAAATCTAATTTCGGAGTTTCTTAGTATTTGACGAACCAAGTCTGTTCTAATAAAAGGTTTTTCAAAATCAAATGAATTAACATTAAAATAATCTAGGATAATGTTTCTTACATTTGCTTTTACTTTTTCTTCATTTAACAAAGTAGACAGATCCACTCTAACAGTGACCACCAAATCTAAGGTTCTAATTACACCATCAACAATAACTATCTCATCAGTTAGCATTTTCTTTTCTTCTATAGCAGCTAACAATTCTTTTTTAAACTGGACAGTTGCTTGCTGGAGTTGAACATCCGAAGCCACCTGCAATAAGTAAATATCAATGACATTTGCAGAACTGAATGCGTCTCTAACAACTGCTTTTGCTTTTCCTGCTGTGCCTACCGAGGATATAAATGATCCTGCGAAGACTGCGTAGTCTTGAGCAGTAACTAATCTATTCTGTGTTTTGAATATTAGAGGTGCATATTTTTTTGCTTTATCTATTGACTCAGCGTCTTGCCCACCCGTAGCTACTGAGGTGTTTTCTATTACACCATCTCCACTATTTGTAGTATTTATGCCGTAGTTAATTACCTCACTCTTAAGGTTTCCTCTAGATCCTCCACCAACTCTGTAAGTAATTAAATACTGTGAATTTGTAGGAAGTAATGCACCATTAACCCCATCACCAAAGACAACATTAGCGTTATAATTATTAGAATAACCTATTTCAAATTTTCTACTAGTAGGTGATTCATAGAATAAGTTATCTGAATAAGTCCAAGCTCCAGATGTGTTTACATAATTGGATTGGATGAACACATTAACGCTCCTCTCTATTACTGGAGCTTCGGATAATCTAATTGTCTTGCTAATAGTATTATCAACAACATAGCCTTCTTCTGCGACTAAAGACCCCTCTAATAAAACTAAATTAGACCAAACTTGATTGGTTTCACTATCAGACTCTGATTCGTAAAGCGTGATTGCTCCAGTAGAATTTAGATCTTCAATTTGCCCATTAAAAACTTTGTATAATGTATAGCTAATTTGTCCACCATCTTCTGGAGATTGAATGGTTACTGATCGAGCGGATATTGGAATTTCTGTGCTTGATGTTGCCGCACTTTGTGATAATGTTAGTTTTGCATTAGCACCAGCAGAGATAGGACCTTTTAATTTTATACCTAAAAGCTCTAACAACTTCTTTACATTGTTTCTATTTTTTGCTGTGGATATAAAGTTTTCATTTGCTAACATATCTGCTTTCATGGACATAACTGCTCCCATGTAAGCAACTAACTCAATCAACATCATACCCAAATCAGATTCAGAGAAGTTTTGATAATCTAAAGGGTATGATGCTCTAATATAACGAATTAATTCAGTTCTAAGTGTTTCAAAATCTGTAGCAGCAAAATTAATTAAATCTGATTTTGCTGAATCAGGTAACTTAGATATTTTTAAAAAATCAGACTCTACTTTTCCTACGAATGACATCACCCACCTACCTTAAGTGTTACATCAGAAATTAAATTTTGATAATTTTTTACTCTAAACTGTATTGTTATTTTTAACCCAGCTATACCGGAATAACCTATTTCATCCAAGGATACAACTTGTAATTTTATTATTTCTACACTAGGAAGATAACTTCCTACAGTATTTAATATCTGTTCTTTTATTTCTGCAAATAGTGAAGAATCTAAAGGTTCGAATAAGTACTGTCTAAGGTCTAGCCCGTAGTTGGGGAGCATGATCCGTTCCCCCGGATAGGTAGATAATAACTGTGTTATATTAGACTTAATTAATTCTATCCCAGAATCTTTATTGAAATAAGTCTTATTAGATTTTGTAGTTTTTCCAATAGGAAATCCCAACCCATATATCTTAGGTTGTTGTGCTTCTATACTTTTCTTTATAGAAAAATCTATCTTATTTCCATATATTGTCGTGGTCATGTTATGTTAAATCTATATTCTTAAAGAATCCTTTTTGAGAATTATAATTATCAACAATCTCTGAATTAGTTAGTGGCCTAGAGTAAAATTTTAAACTTCCTACATGCCCATTCAATCCTGAATTAAGTCCATGTCCCTTACCCATGAAGCCTTTATTAGAATCATCTGAAGGTAGATAATTTCCATCGGTGAACCCTCCGCCTACTATCCAAGGTGTGAACGAGTTAGGTGGTATGGTGGGTCCATAAGCAAAGTTAGGTGATCCTGTGCTGGACAAGGAATAGGTAAATGAATTTTGTTTTATGAAAGAAGGAATGTTTAAGTTTTTACCGTTTTCTACTCCAAAAGTATTTGTTAATGTCGTAGAGCTTACTAATACACCATCAACATATACGCTTATGTTGTTATCTTCTGGTTTACTTGTGATAGCAAAATGCATAAACTGAGAAGATACATCATACAATTTTTTCGTAGTTCCGGGGATGGTTGTAGTTAAAGGGATGCCTAATTTAAAGACTTCATACTGACTAGGACATCCAGTAACACTTGCTTTGTTTATAAATGCAACACTTGATGCATTAACAGATCTGGTTGGAGCGATATAAAACATACCATCCGCAGCAGCATTATCGGCTGTATCGTTGGATGGAATTAATGATTTAGTTATTTGTCTGTCCCGAGTGAAACCTATAACCATACCACGAACAACATCAGTAGAGTTATTTAGTCCTGCCTTGTACTCATCTATTCCAGTATAGTCCCCACCAGTGTTCTCACATGCTAACAATAATCTATGATAAGACGATACCCCATAATGAGTGTCGGAATAGATATCAGTAACCGAAGACAGCACATTAGGCACATATACCCAAGACTCAAAAGTAAATCCACTTTTCTTGTATGTTAAGTTTTGGAAGTTCTTAGTATTAGGCAATCTGACATAGTTACCATAAGTAGTAACTACTGCATTAGTGTTTGAAATCTTGGTCATTCCCGTCAATTTTGGAATTGTTAATCCTCTAGGGAATACGGAAGTTGAATTTACTGAAACTAATTGAGCGTTATCTACAACGGCTCCACTAGCTATACAATTTAATACTGTAAATTCTGTAGACGCTGGAGATACAACATCTGCATTTAAGAAATTGTAGATAGCAAATAATCCATCTGTAACTACACTATCATTTAAGGATAAAATAGTACCTTGTGGGCCTTCTGCATCATTATCATAAATGATTCCCCCTACACCTATAGTCGGGATAACTAAGTGGTCTAAACCAACAGAGTATTTATTATCGGCTGGCTTCACATATTTAGGTTTTATCGGCAATACAACGCCAGAAACATCACCTTGAGAAAACACTAGCTTAGTTTGCTTTTCAAAAGCTACAGGGAGATTTAAATCTTTTAAATGTGAGAAGTCATTAATGGGAACAGTTCCGGGAGTGAACTTGGGGTTTTTGCCAAACACATATGGAGCTTTAATAGCAATCTCTATTTGTTTTTTTCTCTTATTTATCTTGTTATCATGGTGTACAGATATAGAGGTTAAACTTTCAAAAGTATTAATAATTATCGCAGAATCTAAATCATTTCCTTCACTAAGTAAAGTGGTTACTTGAGATGATACATCGTAAAGTTGTTTATTTTTTTGACCGATCAACACTTGGAGCATGTGGTCTGCATCATAATGTGTTTGTAATGTGGGGCTTTCATCTACTACATTTAAATCAAAAATGGTATTGACATACTTATCTAAGTCTTTTAGAGATACCATTTCTCCCTTACCACCCAAGTTAGATGGGTATTCAAATTTATATCTATCTTCCGCAGGAACGAATCCTGTCACATTTGGGATTCCACCTTTTTGGGAATCATAATATAAACCATCAACGGATAAAATGAACTGACCCGCTTTTGATTTAGGTGGGCCGTAAACTAATCTAAATATAGGTTCTGATGGGGATTGTTTGGGCAATGCTCCGTATGCTGATAAAGATGGATCTAAGTAAATTGGTTCTAAATCAGGGTTCTGCTGTCTATCATAAATAATTTTATCTATATTGTTTAATGCATCATTAGCTCTTTTTATAAAATCAGCAGCAAACTCTACTTGTGCAATTTCTGTTGCATATCTTTTATTTATGTAATCATCGGCATTAGAAGGAACGCTAACCTCCCCACCTCTCAGATTTTGGTAAGCAGATAACTGCTTTAAACATGCTTTAATTGCAGCTAATTCACCTTCTAACTCTCTTAAATTTTCAGTAACTGCGGCTGCGGTTCCAGCTACTTCACCGATTAAACCAGCTACTACGCCCATGTACTTAGATAAATTAGCAAGCCCAAAAATACTTTTTAACTGAAAATTAAAATCTTCTACTAAACCTGTAAGTGCAAATATTTTAGCTTTTATTTCTTTTATAACTCTTAATGCGGCTTCTGATCCTGCTTTAATTGCTAATGCTATCGCACCTAATAAAGTTGTGGGAAGTAATGCTGCGCCTAACCCCCCTGCTATGGACAACATACATTCCGGAACACCGAAAGCCATACCTAAGCCTTGGGCTAAATCAGTTTCATTTGTTACTCCTGATATAGGTTCTAATACTTGTGCTGCTTCGGATAAAGTTACCATATTATAAAATTCCTGAGTTTAATCCTATCAAAGCCCCCTGTATAGATACATTAGATGTTATTAAAGGTGCAATTCTATTGTCGCCACCCACGATTTCAACACCTAACCCCCCACTCAATTTAAGGACTCCATCAGTATGTAGTGTCATACTCGTTGCAGGGCCACCTATTGCCTGTATATTAACGGATGCAGTAGGGACTGTTACAGTGCCCGGGGCTACATCAAGTGGATCTGGGCCTGCTACTATATTTATTGCGCCATTAGTAGATCTAATATTTATATTCCCTCCGGTAGGCCCCCCACGCGAAATTGGACCTAAAGAATCATTTTCAATGTTAATTTCTCCACCTTGATTCTCTACCCGAATATTAACATTTGATTCTGCTGATTGAATAGTAATACCTCCAGTAGCTCTAAGGATAGCACTATAAGAAGATCTTGATGATCCTTCTGGGGTTGTTTCCTGTAATTCTAATGCAACCTCGTTTCCAGTTAAAGTATTTCCACAAACTATAACAATGTTGTCTAATTGAGGCGAATCGTCCATTCGAATCATTTTCCCAGCATTAGTTACTATAGTAGCCCCTGAATTCTTATTATTAGCATCAACATCATGGTAAAGTAATACTTTATGATTACCGGGTCCAATCATGCCCATTTTTTGTGGAATCCCAGCCCTACCTATAGTTTCTGTTATTGGAGAAGGGGGTCTAGCAGGATTTGGATTTGCTGCCAATGCTTCTCCCATTTGCTTACTTACGATTGTAGAAATATAATACCATTCTTCTGGGTTAGGTTCATTCCTATCTGGATTTACTACAAGAATGTAAGAATTTTGTTCTGGCAATCCAACAAAACCATCTTGATTTCCGAAGTACGGGGATGTATGCTGTACCCTAATTTGCCTACCACCTAAATCCGCAAAATAAATAGACGGGACGGGGTTATCTACTATGGGGGCTAATACTCTTGCAACTCTAATTTCCATATTATGTTTTCGTGTAATTAAATATCTCAGGTAGTTCTAATCTTATGTCCTTCATGATAAAAAATTCAGAATGGACATCATCAGAGGATACTGTATGTCTAAAACCATAGATATTATAGAACCCATTAAAAGTCCTAGATACGAATGATTTTTTATTGTATGGGGGGAGATTTGGCTCTTCTGTAATTAACAAAATTGGAGGCATACTACTTTTCGTTCCTGTTAAAAAGAAAAACGGAATAGTTCTAACATAACCATTTATAGTACTATTGACTATCTCACTGAACAAATTAAGATAAGCTAAATAAGCGTTATGTCCGGTATAATTAGATACTGAAACACTAATCTTTTGTTTGGTCGGGTCTTGCTGTGTTGCTGCAATATTTTTAGACACATGAATCAGCAAATTCATCAAAGCATCCCTTCCTTCATCGGTGTCTTTTATTGGTGCAAATTTAGGATCCAGCCCCGCTAAATATATTGCATTAGATAAATTAATCTGTACATTAGATTTTAGTTGCCCTTGAGCATCTATATTTTCCATCATTATTTGATTTTCTATAGTTTTAATAAGGAATGGATCAAATGAATTTAATAATTTTTTGTTAACAGGATTGGATGGGTTAGAATTAATTACAACATTCAAACCATCTTTTTGAACCCATAATTTTGATAATGCCACGGTAAAAAAATCATTAAAATTTAATTTTAAATCTAAGATATTTGATTCTTTCACTCCTGCTTTAAACAGAGGAATTTTTCCTTTATTTATAGATTCTTGTGTAGCCTCATTTAATTGATATTCATCTTTTGGATAAGTATAAAAGTTTTCGTAATTTTCTATTTTATTTGTCTTTAAGAAATAAGGGGCTGCTACAGTTCGTCTATACTCTGCGTCATATTTTTTTAAATCCCAACGGGTTAAATAAGTATCTTTATTTTTGTTTGTGCTTACATATTTACTTAAAGATTGTTCTAATGTTAAATTTCCACTCCATTCAGTTCGTGATTGCTCAGAAAACAAACCAAGGTCTTCATAATATTTTTTACCATAAAAATATTGTTCTATTAAGTGGGTATCCCCAAAAATAATTAAAGGTTGGTCCGGAATCAAATTATTTACAGGAATATTTTTTGATCTTCGGTATGCTATTATTTTATTAACTAATTGAGGGTCATCAATCAGTTCAAATGTCATGGATAACCCTTTTAATTTATTATTAATACCGTCAATTATTCTTTTTAGCGGTGCAGCATACGACTCATTTATAGATTTTCCCATTCCTACAGTTACCCCTACGGAATTTGAGCCAGTTGTGTCAAGAAAAGTTTCTAAAAAACTCTCCTGAGCATATCCACCAAAATTTCTAACTGCATCTACATTAGGCAGATTTGGAAGTACTGTCCCTAATTCAAGATCTGCCCACTTTGGGTATTGTACAGAAGATGTCGAAGCGTATACTTTATCATAAGTGTTTTTAAAAATAAGTCCAGTAGAAAATCCCATATCGCTTAAAACTTTAATATATTGATGACCTTTAAGTATTGAACTTTGTTTTAACCTTTCTGAATCTGATAAATCAGATCCCCCCTCTGATTGAATGGCATTTATAATAGTTGGAAGTTCTATATTAAAAATTTTATTTAAATCTGGTAATAAAACTTCAACATTAGTTTTATCACTAGTGCATACTTTGATATAATCTACAATTACTTGTGTTAGTATTTGGTGAAAATTATTATTCTCTGCTAACTTACCTGATCCAAAAAATAAGTTAGGATTACTTGGGGTTAATTTAGTAAGCAACCTATATACAGGATCTACCCTAGTCATGTATCCCCGATCTTCTATAGATAATTGTGAAAACGCAGGAAAATCATAAGATGTAGTAAAGGTTAAAGTAACTGTTTTTTTATCGTTAGAGAACGAGTAATCATATGTTGCTTTAGTAAACTGAGCACAAATAGGCCCTGTCCAATTTACTTCATTTGCGCCTAATCCATAATAAAAATAAAAGTAAGGGAGTGGGGGGTTTTCGTTTTCTAATCCATCTAATCCTAAACTTGGGTAGAGGCTATCCAAAGACGATGTGTCAAAAATTTCTTTACCTTCAGCATAATATTTTTCAGTAAGAGTTTTAAAAAAATCATTATTTGCAGTATTTTTTATTTTTAAAACACCAGTTTCTTCTGTTTTATAAAGTCCAGATTTTTTTGCTTCTTGATATAATTTACTTATAAATTCATTTGCTTCATCTTCACTAAGACCAGCGTCCAGTTGTAAAACAAGTCCCGTGTCTTTTAATTTTTTAAAAAATGGACTATTTTCTGCCGTAGGTGCTGCAACTCTAATTTTTTGACCATTAGGTGACCCACCCATAGCAAGAAATTCAACTTCTGCGGCAGTACTACCAAATAAACTATCCGGGTTAGCATTTATTAAAGAATAATTTGGGGCATCACCCCAAGAAGTTAAGTCACCACCCCCAACAATTTCTCCGTAAGAAATTAATCTGCCTTCAGATTGAAAAATTGGGTTACCTGCTTCGTCTACTTTTCCTGTATCCCCCAATATAAAAGCATCATAAGTATTATCTTGAGTTAAATATCCCCCTTGCTCTTCTAATATTTTTTTAATATTTCTTCGTCTATGTAATTCATTTTTTCGTAAAGTAGCGAATTCTTTAAGTTGCTGAGAAGAGAACGGCAATTGTGCGGTGTTTCCAAAAAGTCTAGTTTCAAAAGCAACTTCAGGATCTACAATCTCTAAAGTTATTTTACTTCCAATATCTTTAGAATCTTCAAAATTAAACTCATGTACAAATTTAATAATATTATCACTAATTATACGAAATAAATAATTAGACGAATCTTTGGATGTAGAGTTAGCAAATTTGACAACTTCAGGTAACGGAACATTACCTAAAGCTACAACAACATTAGCAGTTTGAATTTTTGTCGATCTCATATTAGTTTTGGTATTAAAATTCTATCCCCAACATTAAAGCCTTCGAAAGGATCATTTACATTATTATATTCCATTATCAACCACCAATAAGCAGGAGTTTTATAAAAAACATTAGATATTAAATCAGGTCTGTGTTCATACCCCGCAGGAACAAATGCAATATCATGTTGAAAACTATTTTGTCTTATTCTATTATCATGATTTGGATGACCTACAGTAGAATTAACAACAGTATCCCTGTGTGAGTAAAAAAGTTCTCCTAAATCATATCGTGATGCTGCCATAATAAATCCTTATTTATAAATTGGTGTTATTGAGTCAAACGATCTATTTTTTTCAATAACTTGCTCCCATCCTACTATATTATCTTGATTTGCCTTTCCTGATAATGGCTCAAAATCAGAAGCCAAGAAATCCCCTGTTCTAAGTTCTTGTAATGTAAAGTTTAAAAGAACTTTATATTTACTTACTTTATATGTGGTATGATAATCTTTTTTATTTGTATCATCATATTGTTGTTCAATACTATAGTCTACACAAATACAAGGAACATTTTGATAAAGTAAACCATGATTTAACCTAACTAGAGGAGGTCCTAATGTAGGGCTAACCGCATTATTGACAACACAAGATCTAATTAAATTAACTTGATGATCTATAAAACCATAAATTAAAATCTCATCATCAAGATCATTGTTTATCACTGCCTTTTGAGCAGTTGCTGTCCCCATGTGTTTTGCACCATAGTCTCGTTGAAATGGAGTTTTTGTATTCGGAGCAGTACCATTACCTAAGTACTCAAAAAATTTATCCTTCTCATCTCTTTCCATGTCACGAGAATATGCAGCAATTGACTTTACAAAATCTATAAACCCCGGGTTCTGTAATAAAAAGTTAGGTGACATTTCATACGCTACTTTGAAAATCCTAGATTCGGATCCAAGGTAGTATGGTATGGACGAGTTTCTTGATAGTGGATTGTAATTTACATAATTTGCTTTTCTGCTTTCAGAGATAGTAACATCACCTAAAAACGGAACATATCTTCTTCTAAAACTAGACGAATTATCTGTGTAGAATTTTAATTCTAAATAAGAATTAATTAATCTTTCTTTAATTCCTGTAGCTTTATCGTATGTAGATCCTATTAGTTTTATAGCCATATCATGGATTCTTTCTTTGTGGTAAAGCTAATCCTACCGCAGGGGATTGCATAGCTGGGAATGGTGTGCGAGGTTTAGTGTTTGCTTGTATTCCTTGTAAGGCTACCACTTGTTGTTTTAGATAATTCAATTGAGCCTCATCTTGTCTGTTCTTAAATGCTCCAAATAATAAACTCTTAGTAATTTCGTTACTAGCTACCATGTACCTGTTAGTTTGTACATTTCCACCATCAGGTTCTATTATTTTTACAGTACGATCCTTTTTCTCTTCTTTGTCTGCAAATGCACTGTAAATTAAGTAACCTATTCCGGCAGCAGCGAGTATTGCTAAAATAGGCACAACCAACGGAGGTAACATAGCTATTAATCCAGTAAGAAAACTTCCGATAATCTTACCCGACCCAGCGATTAAACTTCCTGCACCCGTCATCTTTTGTAATGCAATTAGAGTTATTATACCGCCAGCAATTCTAGTAGAGATATCAATAAGTGTTTGAGTTGATTTATTTTGGACATCTGCTGCTTTATTTATTGTATCTGGAAGTACGGTCATTGCAGCAACACCAAGACCTAGCCCAAGCATCGGACCCATAATACTCTTTAATCCAGCACCACCTGCTGCGGCTGTAGCAGCAGCAAACTGTACATGTGCAGCATTAAGAAGCAATGCTGCTGAAAAAACAAATTGATATGCTGTTGCTGATATGCCATTTGCCCATGCAGCTAAATCATCTACAACACTTTTAGCTATATCTTTTTGTATATCAAGTTGTTTCGTTATTTTGTCTGCACCATCTAATAAATTTTTACCTACTCTAGGAAATGTTTTTTTAGAAAGTTCACTTAATTGAAAAAATACTTTACCTTCTGCACCATACCGCTCTTCTGCTAATCGTAGGGCTTCATACTCATCTATTATACCCCCTTGAAATCGGTCTACAATATCTTTAAATGCAGGACCAATTTTATTAGTAATACTCATCAAAGCATCTGCGGAAGGCCCAGATGCAAATCTTGATCTTTCTTCACTTGCTCCGAATCTTTGGAAGAATGTTAGTTTTCCTCCACTGGTAATTATTTTTAAAGCATCATTTATTAGTTTCTCTGATCCTGCCCCGAATTTTTTTATTAGATCTTGCTGAGTTTTAAATATTTCTTCTGTTTGACCTAGAACTTGAAAATCACCAAATTGACTTGCTAGATCTCCCAT
>Ga0181343_1001039_pt1 | contig 11273 bp, 14 predicted proteins | sample Su13VDMLBSD_FD_130110 | JGI IMG/M metagenome (GOLD analysis project Ga0181343, IMG submission 130110) | Freshwater viral communities from Lake Michigan, USA - Su13.VD.MLB.S.D | ecosystem: Environmental > Aquatic > Freshwater > Lake | place: USA: Michigan | collected 2013-07-15 | reverse complement strand
TCCACCGTTAGATGAATGATTCCAATATTGAATAAATTTTAGGTGGAATGGTTCGGTGACTTAAAACTGCCATTGTAGATGGCATCACTTTAAGCACGATGGGACTTCGATAAGGACTCTTTTTGTATGAGTCAAATTTTCGAGTCTTCTCCATCATAAAATGACTATAGATGTAGCAGTTCGCTTTTTTTGCATACATCTTGCTGTCAATTTCAAGATTAAATTTTTTAATAATTTTTACTGCTCTTTTTTCACAGTCGCGTTCCATCGCACGAACGAGAAAGAATGCTCTTTTTAATTTTTGTTCTGAGTATTCTTTTCCGTTAAACCATTCATCTATTATAATACCAGCGCTGTCAGATTTTGTAAAAATTTTACATTTTTTAATGCATTGTAGAAAATGGCAATATTCATGAACCAGAGTGGACATAAATTCTGGTGAATTTTTTGCAATTTTTATTACTTTTTTGCCTTCATCGAAGTAACCAACACAGCGGTATCCCCCGACATTTACCAATTTTCCACGCCCAATGACGAGGTTCATTCCGTATTCTGCCAGATGATTTTTCACATGTCTGACAAACTGACGATTCCGCTTGTTCATAGGGGAGTCTCCTCAGTCCATATTATTTAGGATAATACTTGACAGTCAAGTAATGGGTGCTATATTATGGGCACTTCTTATAAGAAAGGAAATTTATATGGAAATTACTACTGTTGATCGTCCTACTAAGATTCAGAGAGTGTTTGATTACATGCGTTCGGGTTCCACCCTTACCGCAGGAGAGGCACGGAAGCGTTTCCGTGTGAGCAACATGCGCGCAACGATGCATGACCTCCGTGAAGCGTTTGATCGGTTTGACATGAACTACGCCATCACACGCGAAACACGCAACGGTCGTTCGTATTACCGTCTGGTTCGCAATCGTAGCCGCTAAAATTTAATAAGTTTTGTAGTGTAAGGACTCCCCGAAAGGGGAGTTTTTATTTTTAAAGAACACTTATATCTACTGGAATAACTACGTTTCCGTTCAATTCCATGTATATTTTTTTAGGACTTGTAGTTGATTTTGAATAAACAAAATATGATTGGTCAAATCCAGGCGTTCCTATTAAATAAAATTGATCTGCCATGGGAACCGTTCTTTGTTCATCCAAATACACATTTACAGAGAATCCTTTTAATGTTGGATGACTCAAATCTATTTTAAATCCATAATCTACATCAAATTCTAAACTAGAAATTGCAACCAAATTACTGCTTCCTTCTGGATTTCCAAGCAAAGTATAAACGTAATTTACTTCAAGATCACCAGAATCATTAAAAGAAGGTACTGGATTTTCATCTATAATAAAGAACACTGAACCATCAAATAAAACTGATTTGTCTGCGGAAGCTGCATTTGTTGCATTATCTGATAATCTCGCACAATACAAACAAGGTATCCAATATGAATTATATGTAGAAGTTTCGTATTGAGATCTCAAGAATGCCTGTAATTGATTTTGATTTTCAAAACAATTTATTTGGTTTCCATTAGAGTCAAGAACAACGTAGCAACCCAAAGCTTTTCTTGATTTTGATAAAATTTCTGGGTTTGCATTTCCTCTGAGATATTGCGTTACAGTTATATTGTTTGTAACTAAATTTTCGTCAGTAAGAACGGCATCAGTATACAAAAGCTCTCTATTATCTTTCAGCACTAAAACAGAATTTATTTTTATTTTTCCTGTATTTAATGTTGAACCTGTTAACTCAACATATTCTTCTTTACCAAATTCAGATCCCAAAAATCCAGCATTCAAAAAGGACTTTGATGGATTGTTTGTAATATTATTCAAAATATAATTTGCTGCTGTAGAACCACCTGTATATCCGGTTGTATATTGTGGTGGATCTATAAAGTTATTTTGATTATAAAATTTATAGTTTGTTGTATAAGTAAACCCGGAAACTATTCCACCAATTATAAGTTTATTTGAATTTGTTAAGCTTTGTAAAGAAAAAACACCAGAAACGTCTACGCTATAGTCTTGCTCAGAATCATAATAATTTCCATCGACAAGAGCAAAAGTTGTTCCCGCTGGAGTTGATTCAAACATCTTTATAAGATGAGTCAAATCGCTAGTCGAATATGTTGATGAATAATCAATAAAGCAACTAGATCCTATTATTGAAATGTTTGGTTTTGAATTTATATATCCTTGGCCAAATACAGGATCATAGGTAGCTCCTTCAAGAACTAACCCATAATTCTGCAGTGTCCTAGTGGCGTTAAGAACATATAAAAGTGGCATATTATGAAGCCATATATGTTATGGTTTGAGTACCTGTATTTGATATTGCGTAAACTTTATTTGTATTTTGAATATCTAAGAATACGTTTTCACCTGGATCTAAAGCGTACCCAAAAGATGAGCCGATTAGAGCAGATGTATTTCCAAGATAGATAAAGTCTGTGTTTGTTGAAAGTGCTCTGATGTTTATTCCAGCATAGCATGTATATCCTGCGGGATCCATCTGGCCAGCAGATGCACTGGTAGCCGAGAGTTTTCCAGTCTTAAAGTTTGTTGCTCTACCAACTCCGAGCGCTGTTAAATCTGTTCTTAAACCAACAACTTGTCCATAGATATTAGTCATACCGGACAAAATAGCAACATCATTGATATTCGCTGTGTTTCCAACAGTTACATTGATAGCCGTTGCTCCAGAAATTCCAGCTACCAATACAGTTGAAGGAATTGTGGCCTCAAATGTTGCCCCTGTAATATTAACTTTGAGAGCATCACCAACAGTTCCTATGTTCCATCCAGTAGCCCCTACAAGCTTTACAGGGAGGAATGTTGCACCACTTGGTCCGTAGACAGAAATTGAATCTGCTGTGGTATATAAACGACCACCGGTAACTTCAACTTGACTGCCGGTAAAAGTTTTTACATATACTGGAGATCCTGTTATACCTGTAGCAATAACCGTTCCGCTTACTGGTTGTGGGAAGCCTCCTGCTGTTCCTTGAACCGTAACCAGAGTGGAAACAGTGGCAGTCAACCCACTTGAAAAACTTACTGGTAGCGGGGATGAGCTGGAAACAATGTTTGCTGTTCCACAAATTCCATACGCTAGTTTAAAAAGTTGAAAGTGGGCGGTTGTACCAGCAAATTGCACTACGTCGGTTGCAACTGCAGCTGTTAAACCGGATGTTTCAATTACAATGTTATCATCATTATCTGAGGCCATTTAGGTTTCCTATAAATAGTTCTAGAATATTTAGAACGTTTAAATATTGATTTATTTTTATAATGGAGTATAGTTACAATGTATATGGATGATACTGCTAAAGAAAAATTTTCAGGCAAAGTTCTCGAAAGAGTTAAAAAAACAAAATTATCCTTTATGGATTGCATTTTAGAATTAAGTGAAGAAATGAATATAGATGCATCCACTGCTGGTAAACTTTTAACTAAACCGCTAATTGAAAAAATTGAACAAGAAGCAGAAAAATTGCATTTTCTAAAAAAGAAAAAAAGCACAAAACTGCCCCTTGACTAATACTCTAACTATACTATACTAACCAAAGAAAGGCCGAGGTAGACCCTCGGGTTCATTATTATGGCAAATTTTTCAGACTTTAAAAAGAAAAGCAAAAACTCAGTCGCATCTCTTACGGAGCGTCTTGATAAGATGACCTCCAAGGAAAGTTATAAGGATGATCGGCTCTGGAAGCCGGGAATCGACAAGGCTGGCAACGGATATGCTGTAATTCGTTTCCTCCCTGAAATTGATGGAGAGGACACGCCGTTTGTAGCAGTTTATAGCCATACCTTTAAGGGCAAGGGTGGTTGGTTCTATGAAAACTGCCCAACCACCATTGGTGAAAAGTGCCCTGTTTGTGCAGCCAACACAGAACTTTGGAACAGCGGTATTGAAGATGACAAAAACATTGCGCGAAACCGCAAGCGTAAACTCACTTACATTTCCAATATTCTTGTTATTGAAGACCCAGCTAACCCGGAGAATAAGGGAAAGGTTTTCCTTTATCAGTATGGCACCAAGATCTTTCAGAAGATTCAAAGCCTTGCTCATCCAGAATTTCAAGATGAAGTTGCTGTTGATCCATTTAACTTCTGGACTGGTGCAGATTTCAAGATTAAGATTAGAAATGTTGGTGGCTACGTAAATTACGACCGAAGTGAATTCTCTTCACCCGCACCATTGCTTGGTGGTGACGATAAGAAGCTTGAGGAAATTTGGAAGAAGCAGTACCCGCTAAAGCCGTTTGTGGATAAGAGTCAGTTTAAGAGCTTTGCTGAACTTCAAGAAAGACTCAAGAAGTCTGTAGGCGATGATATTCGCTCTCAGTTTACTGAATCAAAGAATATCGAAGATGATGTTGAGGAAACTGTCGTTGACAACATAGAAGAAAAAGATCCACTTCAGTATTTCTCTGAAATGGATAACGATTGAAAAAAGCCCCGAAAGGGGCTTTTTTTATTTAAACCCATATTGGTACATTTGTTATTTTACTTAACCTATCATTAAATACTAAATTTGTTAAAGTAAATGTAGGACGCTGTTCAGAAAGTTCTTTTGAATTTGGTTGATTGTTCATCTTGTTTGTTATATCTTCAGAGATTTTATTTACTGTAGGAATTAAATTTTGATCAACTAAATTTTGCAATTTTTCTGTTCTTTGTGCCAATAACAAATTTTTATCTCGTTCAATTATAGAAGCTTTGTCTTCGACATTTGGACTTATCTTTGTCTGTGCTTCGACCATTGGTTGATTTTGAGCAGACATCAAAATAGTTTCAGGTGCCTGTATTTCAAGAAAACTGCTTCTAACTTTTTCTGTAGAAGATATATAGTTTTCACTTTCTATTAATGGGGAAAGGATATTTGATTCGGCATTTACATTTATTTTTAATTCATTATCTGCCATATTGTTGCTCCATCTCTCTTCGTTGTTGCATTAATTTTTCATTGTGATCTGCAACAAGTTTTACATATATTTCTCTTTCCCAGAAATACATATCATCTAAATTGTTCAAACTCCATTTTCCAGAATTTATTAAATTAAAATTTGTGACATAATAATCTCTCAAATCAAAAAACTTTAGCGAAAGGTAAAAAAAGTTAGTCTACCAGACACCTCCACTTCTTTACCTTCTTCAAGTAAATTCATGTAAAGTTCTGGATGTTTAATTTTTTCTATTTCATTTAAAAATGAAAGAGGAAGATTGTCTACCAATTCTTTAACTTCTTTTGAAATAAATTTTTCTAAATCGTATACTTCATTTTTAAATGAGATACTTTCAATCAATGATTTTATATAAGAAACATTATCATTTACATCTACGTTTAATAATTTTTTTAAAGTCGGTGTGGTAATAGATAATTGAAGTTTACCACATTCTATTATTTGATTTTTTATCAGTGTATTTTTAAATTTAACATCATTTATGTTTACTTTTATTGGTTTACCATTTACAATTAAATTTAATTGTTCTTCTACGCTTTTTGATCTTATTTGAAGAAACAAATATTCTGCATCAGCTAGACACAAATTTTCAATTTCTTTTAAATCACAGTTTGTTTTTAAAACATCAATCAAACTTCTAATTGCTAGGCTAGAATTGTTTTCTTGAAGTATTATTGATATATTTTTTGCATCTTTTACTCGAAACGGTGTAAACGACACTTTCTTTTTGCAAAAAGGAAGTTCACATTCATACCACGGTAAAACAGAATTTATTTTTTCTTTTAAATCGTTCATAATTGAGTATTAGTAAAATTGTGTACATAATCACGGAAGCCAAACAATACACTGTATGTCATATAACTGTCATTTTTTAACATGGTCATCATCACTGGTTGGGTTTCTACTGGAAATACTTCATAATAAGTTATACTGCTGTTTACATTTCCATTTGGATCCAATATGTTTATAACCATACTGACGTTTTTTATGGCTTGATCATAATAAGGCAATACAAATGGGTTTCTGCCATCACCACTGCTATTTTGTCTACTAGAAAAGAAATAATTAAACCAATCATTAAAGAAGCTTAATATGTAATTATCATTAGTTACTGGAAAGGTTACTAGAACCCCATTACCACCTGCCATCAATTGCTGACTTCGGGGGACGAATCTACCAAAACCAAAACCATTTAAATTATCTTGAGCAAAATTTAAAGTTCTTGGAGCCATGTCAATTTGTTGGGCTTGTATCTCTATTGTCTGATTATAAGAAGGAACATTAAAAAACGAGACATTAAATCTGTTGGTAAGTTGTAAACCACCATGCCTATCAACATAGTCTTTTATTTGTTGAATTGAATTAAAGCTGCTCATTGGCAAAAATCTCTTTTTCTGTTATTATTTTAAATTCCATTCCGTGTTTATCGCAGTAAGCCTTTGCAGCTTTCCACTTTGCTTGGTTAATAACCCAAGTAATTTTTTCTTTTTTGGATGCATTTTCTTTTAAATAAGTTTGTTTTTTTGGTTTTACTTCAATCATCCAAGATTTTTCTTTTGATCCATCTGTAAATTTTATCAAAAAGTCTGGAAAATAATTGTGTACTTTTTGATCAATCGGACTCATATACGGTACTACGACCTCTTCAAACGACCATTTTTGAACATTATTATTTTCATCACAAAACTTACATATATTTCTTTCCCACAGTGAACGACAAGTTATTTTTGTGGCATCGCCAACATACTTTTCAACGTTTTTTGGTTTAAAAGTTGTTCTGTAGGCCATATGAATATTTATCATAAATATTTAATATGGCTAGACTTTCCTACCAATATCCTAGCACATCTCCTTATATCGAAGAACAGCCTCTTTGGGTTACTTTTTCTGCTTCTACCTACTCTCTTGTTAATAGAGATAGAACAAGAGATGGTCTTTGGCAAAGAAGATTTGCAGAACTTACACTTCCGATGCCAAAAGTTCCAGGATACTCTTTAAAACACGAATTCGGGGAAGGAACAAATCCTGTTGGACCTGTTCTGTCCATGGGTGCAGTTGCAAATAGCGGTGGTTTTAAAAATTTTGATACTCTTTGGAACCGAATATTGGCTCCAGATGTAGCTGCTACTGAATATATGTATTCCACGTCTACTTATAGAAGATTTTCAAATATAAGCGAATACACAATGGTTTCGGAAGCAAGAAGAGTATATGCTTTTGATTATATATTCGCACCAAAAAATAATGAAGACAGTATTCAAGTAGAAAATATAATTGGAACTTTTAGAAAATCTTCTTATCCAAATGTGGCCAATGGTTTGCCAGAAAGAACTTACCCACAAAATTTATGGACAATTGGAGTAAGCCCCGGTTTTTCCAATAATCCAAATCCCACTGGTCCCCGTACAGATCTGACAGCCAACTGGTTGGGCGAACCACTTCCATGTGTTTTGCAATCAATGGTTGTAAAAAAGAATGACGACAGCGATCCAGTTTTACGTCTACTTCCTAATGGTTTTTCAAATGTAACTTTATTGGGACTAGTATTTGTAGAGTTTGAAACAGGATCTTACGACTACAATAGAAATCAACTTTTGTCGAAATCCGAAGTTTCGTATAATAGTTTTGGAACAAGTTCAACATAAAAATGAAATACTCAACCAACTTACCAGCAAGAACTTATACAACAACAATAGGAGATTTCAATATAATTGATCTCTGCAGTTATTATACTTTAGATGATACAAACTTTGAAAAAGTAAACATTCCAATTGATAAAAGTCAAACTTTAGTAGAAGCAAGTTACATAAATTTTAGAGATGTTGATGCTATTTGGTTATTTTTGTTTGCGAATAAGAAAATAAATCCTTTTACTTTAACAAAATTAGACGCACCAACTGCTCTTGCAAAGGTTGAAAATTATGAAGATTTGAATATATCTGAAGGTGCTGGAGCCGATGCCATAGGAACTAAGGGTGGTATTTTAATAGAAAAGACAAATAACAGCGGTGTAACATGGGATTACGGATCTACTGGAAATTTTAGTTTAACTGGTGGGTTTGCTTTGATTGATGGAGTAAATTCTTTCACCAAATCAGTATTAATAAAAGAACCTAAATCAAATTTACCAATAACGTTGAGTGACGGTTATTTTATGCTTAATCGCAGTTCAAATAATTCTTATTCAATTTATAATCCAAGTAAAGATTTAGAAATTTTGAAACAATCGGCAGCAACACAATCTATAAATACCATACAATACGAACTTGCTGAAATAGATTTAAGAAGAACTACTGCTCTTACTTCAAATCTTCCTTACTTAACCAAAGGAAGTGGTTCTGCATATACCCCAGAAGGAACCGGAGTTACATTTTCTTTCGAAGAAGATGTTAAAAATCAAAATATAGATATATTGGGTTACGATTTAAAGAGTGTAAATTATTCTAATTTGTTGCAAGTAAATCAAAATTACGTTGTATAAAATATGCCTACAGGTATAGAACAATTAAATCCAGCTTATTCAAAAATATTAGACATTGTTCTTCAAAAAGACAATGGAGATGAAGCATTTTCAATACTAAAACCAAATACACTTTGTAGATTTGAAAAAATGGAATTTTTGGAAAGTATTTTTGAAATATTTCCAAGTGGTTCTTTAGTTGTAAAAGATACTTCAGATATAATAAGTCACATAAAAAAAGAAGAAATCGATACCATTGTTGCTACTTTTATAAATGGTGAAGTTAATAAATTTTCAATAACAAGCACTTCTTATATCACCAATGCTGCTTCAGAAACCGAAGAAAACTTTGTTTCTATAAATTTTAGTAACCATCTTTATAAATTATCACAAGACAATTCTTTAATAAAAATACTGGATACACCAAAACCAATAGTTAAAAAAGTAAGTTCTTTAGTATCTGATATAGTTTCAAAATCAACTTCTTTGTTTTCTGAATTTGAATCGGCAACTCCACCAAGATTGATGGTTAACGATGAAACTTCAAACTATGCTTTGTATAAGCCATTAAATCCATTAGAAGATAAAATTGAAGTGGCAAATGAAAATTTTATCCAATACTTGTATTATCTTTCTAGCATGGCATGCAATAAATTAACTTTTGAGCCAAATTATTTGTTTTGGACTGGTTTTGAAAATCAACTAAATTTTAAATATTTTTATAGAAACATAGATCAAGATAGCGCAAAAATAAGTAAATTAAACTCTTATAATTTAAGATATGCTGTTTATAATTCAGATGCCACCAGTATTCAAATACCCAGAGGCGGCAAAAAGCATTATAAAATTTACATATTAACAACAGAACCTGCAGACCAATTTGTTTCTAAAAAATATTATTATGTTAGAAAAACACCAAAAATTTTAAATAAACGACCACCGGGATCTACAGAATCTACAACAGAATTGTTAACATATCAATTTCAAGACGAAGGTGAAAAATTTGACATTGAAATAATTGGATCTGATGGTGCAAGAAACAGCATAGAACCAGGCGCGGATGAATTGAAATGGCCTTATCACTGGGGTTATTATACATCTATGGTTTCTGATGATAGAATAAGTTTGCCAGCTTCTATAAATCAAAATTTAGGATTGAGTGGTAAATATTCATCAACAGATTTCATGGGTTTAAATGGAACATTTCCGTATATCGATAATACAGAAATGTGGAAAAATATTTTTGATTTCACACCAATACACCCAAATATTTCAACAAATTCGGATACCGATAATTTAGAATTACAAAAAGTAATGGATATTAGATATGATGTATTCAGGGCTGATAGTGGAATTTCAAGTTCTTTGGAAGAAATAAGACAAATTGAGAAACAAAATTTTATAGCGTATGTATTATGCTGTTTGAAGAGCGAAGTACTAGAAGAAGAAACTTTTTTTGCTGCAATTTATGGATATAAACAAGATCCAGTAACTGCTAGTGATATAGGGGCAAACGAAGAACCATTAAAGTATTTGTATGCGTGGAGAAGATTAAAATACGCAAATACAACATTTAGTGGAACCCCTCCAGTTCCCCCCAACAATTCTTTGTTTAGACTTTTTGAAAATGATGGTTGGGAAGATGACAGTGAAGGTGTAGATATTAACGATAATTCTACTTGGGCGGTTAATTTAAACGAAAGAACCAATTTCTTTTCTTTCGGTGCTGGTGCAATACCATCAACAGGTTATTATGCACCAGGATGGTATGCATTAAATCTTTTGAATGATTTTAACGATGTTTATTACAGACCTGTTGGGAATACCGTTGGCCAATTAGTAACTTCTTTCACAGACTTTGGATCTAAAAGACATATAGTAAGAATGACAAAAACTCCAATAAAACTTTTATTATTGCAGGCAGGTGTTCAGGATGAAGAAGTTTTGAACTATTATGCTGGCAAATATTTGTATACATTTAATTCTGCAAATATAACAGATGGGCCATGTCCACCGACAGAAGGTGGAGGAATAATAGTTGAACAAGGACCATAAAAATGACAAATATTCCTTCCCAGATTAAAACAATCGGTGCAACAAAAACTTCTCTTGCAATAAATACGGTTTCATCAAAAGAAAGTTATGATTGTGCTAATGCCCAAATAACAAGAGGTTTGACTGGACAGCCAGCTACGCTATCTGAATGTAAAGAAAATTATCCTAATATAGCTACAATAGCAACTGCATTGGGCGTTGATATGGACAATCCTTGGAGTGGTCCACCGATACCAAGCTCTCTACCACCAATACACGATACTTTATTGGGGAATGATTCAGATTTAAAAGAATGCACGGGCATTTCAAGTAAACTTGGAGACTCTTGGTTAGGTTGTCTTTGGGGTTCCCCAATGGCAGATTTTAGTTGCACATGTCCAGACGTGGGTGCAAATTTTGACAAATATTTAAAATTAAGATTAAATGTTGCAACTTTTTGGAACACCCCAATAGAAACTCCAGCAAAAAGATCTGAGTTTCTAGATGCTATTAAATTTGCTCCGAAAACAACAATCGTAGTTCCTGGAACATTTCAAGTTAGACCCGGAGATGTAATTGAAATAAAAGCTGATAACACCGCAGCATATCAAAATTCCGGAGCATCAATTTTATCAAAAAAATATTACGTCATATCTGTAAAAAATATGGTTTCAAGTGGTGGTGTCCACGAAACAGCAATTGTTGCAAGTACAATTTTGCCATAAATAATATGTATGGCGACTAAAGATTTAAATATACTTGGGCAAAAAGTATCTACACCAGCAAATAAAAAAGATATT
>Ga0181343_1001037_pt1 | contig 11285 bp, 11 predicted proteins | sample Su13VDMLBSD_FD_130110 | JGI IMG/M metagenome (GOLD analysis project Ga0181343, IMG submission 130110) | Freshwater viral communities from Lake Michigan, USA - Su13.VD.MLB.S.D | ecosystem: Environmental > Aquatic > Freshwater > Lake | place: USA: Michigan | collected 2013-07-15 | reverse complement strand
GAAGATTTTGTTAACATAAAGCAATTTAGCGTTTAACAAGTTTACTTCGTTAAGCTCGTTTTTCAAAGCTTTGATAACCTTAACGGCTTCTTCAACTTCTTTTTTAGCTTCTTCAACTTCTTTCTTCGCTTCGTCCATGTCTTTCTTCTCGTCCATTTCTTTCTTTTCGTCTACTTTTTTAGCTTCTTCAACATCTTTCTTTTCTTCCATTTTACCTTCTTCTTTTTTGTCAAGTTCACGTAAAATAGCTTCAAGTTCCATGTCATCAGAAACTTTTTCGTCGTCGCTTACTTCGATTTCATCTTCTTCAGCTCCAACTTCGTCTTCAGCAGCCGCGTCGCTACCTAAAACATCAGCTAATACATCGCGGATAAGGTCTTTAAGTTCGTCAACGGTTAATTCAGTAACTTCTTCTTCGTCGTCACCTTCTTCCATTTTCTTTTCTTCAACCTTTTTCTCTTCAACTTTTTTAGCTTCTTCAGCCTTAGCTTTAGCTTCAAGGTTTAATGGATTAACTGGAACAGCAGCAGGATCAACTCCTTCTTTAGCGTCTTCTTTTTCAAGTTCAGCTAAAATTTCGTCTAATTCCATTTCATCTAATTCACCTTCAGCCATTTCACCGGCTTGCTTACCTTTTTCGTACTCGTAAGCACCGTAACCTTCTTCTTGTTTAGCTTCTTCCATGTCCTTTTTGGCTTCATCAGCTTTTGCTTCGTCCATGTCCTTAGCTTCTTCCATGTCTTTTTTCTCTTCCATTTTTTTAGCTTCTTCAGCTTTGGCTTTAGCTTCTTCAACTTCCTTCTTTTCAGTCATTTCATTGTTGTCCATAGCATCATCTTCCATTAAAGATAATTTGGCATCAATCATTGACTTAATTTTAGGAGTGAACGCTTCTTCCAAGGCCTCTTTAGCTGCTACTAATGCTGTCTCACGGATAGCTTTAGCTTCAAGAAGAGCTTCCTGAAAAAATTGTTTGTTAGTCATTTTAGACTCCTTTTGTTTTTTGGATTACTTATTAGAGAAGTAATATACAGATTAAATTGTAGAGGGAGATTATATTAGATGATAATCTATCTTGATGTTCATAAATATATACAGATTGTGGAAACCGCACAGAACGCAAAAAAAAAATGACCCAGCCTTACGGGGCTGGGTCTATTTTTATAATAAGTAGCGTTTTAAGTTACTTAATAATTCCTGCTCTTACTTTCATCATATGAATAAAATCAACTGAATCTTCTTTTAAATAACCATCTGGTCTTGCTTGCATACCTGGGGCATCAGTTTCAGTTGGTCTAAATTTAAATTTATCTTCTTTTACTGGTTCTTCGTCTTCTTTGTCTTTTCTACCAACTCTAACTTGAAGACTATATGGCTCAACAATATCAAATTCACCACTTTTTAATTTGTTAATTAAACCACCTAATTCATCTGAATTAATAACTGGCATATCAACACGTGGAGGAGCCCAACTTGGGATTTTTTTATTTAATTTAGCAGCGTTAGCAGCCATTAATTCTTTACCTTTTTCAGGATCGCCATTAGCGCCCTTCATTTTACCTAAAATATTTTTAACTTCTTCACCATTAATTTCTTTTTCACTATATGAACCATCATCACCTACTGAACCAATTTTAGTTCCTTTTTCAATTAAATCATCTAGCACAGATTTAATTTTTTCAGGTGTAAATGCGTTTACATTACCTTTACCAGGATTACCTTGTGTTCTACCTAAAGCACCTTTAGTATAAACGTTTAAGATACCTACTAATGCATCACCAGGAATATCAATTTTAATGCCTTCTACTGAAGCATTAGGATCAACTAATGTTGTAGCTGCCCATCTGTGGTGACCATCCATAATATGGTTATCACCAGAAACAATAGCACCTAAATTACCGCCAACTTTACCTGAATTTAACATTCCTAAAGCAATACCAACTGCTTTTTCAGGAATTACTTCAGTTTGGGCTGGAAATAGTTTACTAACAGGGGTTGAAAATCCTGTTTTAATTTTAGAAGCGATAGCAGAATCATCTTTATCGTCTTTATCTTTTTTACCTCCTGTAACTGCTACTTTAGCAGTATTAGTACTTACTTTAGATAACTGTTGAGGAAAAAAATCTGTATCAACAATTCCAATATCCGTTTTGATTGGAGCTTCGGAAAGGAAGCTTGATAATTTATACTTTGACATAATTGTTATCTTAAACAACAAATACCTGTTTGAGTACAAACTATATCATATAATAATGAATTAGCTGTATCGTATTTGTTATAGTTTTTAATTTTATAATTTGCACTTTCATTAATAACACCTTCAGTTAATCCTACTGGTTTCATAAACGCACCATAAGTTGATGGAGTTGAAACGAAATCCCAACATAATAATTCGAAGTCATCTTGTACTTCAACTGTACCTTCTCCTAATGGTTGTACTGAACCCATACCACGAGAAGAAATACCAACTGTAATGTTATTTAAAAATAATGATTTTAAGATATTACCACTTGGAGTAGGTAATACTTCAATTTTACCCATTAAATCATCTCCATCCCACCATAAATCTAAGATATTGTGGCAAGCATTTTTTAAGTTAATAACTGATGATTCGGGGTGGTCTAGTTCACCTAATGCTCTATTTTCAGCAACAGGTCCTTTAATATATTTGTCTACTTCACGAAGTAAAACTTGTTTTGGATATACACGACCATTTTGGTTTTTTGCCTCAGCACGTTGTACTAATCCTTCTACGATTAAATTCTTAGAAGGACGTTTAACCGCCTCACTCAACATTTGAGGAGTTGGCTTGAACGCTATATATTCTATGAGTAATTGTTTTGCCATTTTTTTATCCTTGAGCTTCAGCTCCTGCTTCTTTAGATTTTAAATCAGCTACTTTTTTTTCAGCATCTGCAGTTTCTTTTTTCTTTTGAGCAACAGTTTTTTCAGCAGCAGCAATTTGATCATCTAAAGCACCTTCATCTAAAGGATTATCTTTTTTTTCTTTAACTTGTTTTACTTTAACTTGTTTTACTTTAACGTCTGCTTTTAATTTTTCTTTTAATGCTTCTTTCATTTTATTAACAGCACTTTCTTCTTGTTTTGCTTCAGGAAGAAATTCTTGATAATCATCTAATACATCCCAATTAGCTAAAAGACTTTTAATTGCTAAAATACCTTTAGGACTTATGTTTCCATTTCTGTCTGACCATCCTACAATAGCATCTTCTAAATCATTATATAAATCTTCTTTACCCCAATCTTCTGCTACTTTATTTAATAAAGCATAAATTTTAGAACCACCAGGGAAATTAGGATCATTATGATGTTCTTCTACTTTAGCTTCGTCTTTTACGTTACCTAAAATATCTTTAATTTCTGAAGAGCTGTATCCATAATCGTCTAAGATATTAACAATATCTTTAAGTGAAGATGCTTTCATGATTTTATCTCTAGCATCTAATACTTCTTTTTCAGCGTCTTTATCGCCTTCTTCTTTAGCTGAACGTAAATGGATTGTTAAAGCAGCTCTTGCTTTTTCTTTTTTACTTTGAGAAACACTAGCAGCTTCTTCTACTTTTTTTTGAGCTAATTTTTCGCGTAAAATTTCTTCAATACCTTCTTTAACAACTTTAACTGAACCAGTTACACCTTTATCTTTGAATTCACTAACGCCTTTAGGTTTTTTAGGAGCTTTTTCTGAATCACCTAAATTATCTTTAACGTTTGCTTTAGCGTCTTTTTTTAATTCTTTTTTAATGTAACCATCTGCTTTTCTGCCCTCCATTTCTTTCTTTAGATTTTTATCTAAATTTTTACCTGCAATTTCAATTTCTCTATATCCTTCTACTTTTTCAGTTGGTTTTAAACCAGCATATAATTTAGTATAATAATTAGCATCTTTAGTAATATTATCCAATACTTTCTTTTGAGCAGCTAATACCTCTTCTTCAGTTAAATCTTGTCTAACAGGATTCATAGCCATATCTAATTCGTAGTTCATACCCTTAGAATATTCATATGGGTTAACCATATCAATAGTCTTGGCTATTACATCAACTTCACCATATTTTTTACCATCGGCTTCGTTAATGATACCCTTATTTTTAAGGATTTTAACTGCATCTTCATATGAAGTCATGTTAGTAATCCAAGGTAATCTTGCATCACGTCTTACTTCGTATAAGAATTTCTGGTTGCTAACCTCACCAGATTTATGTTTTATGTATAATTCTTTCGTTGTCATATATATAAATATTAGCTTCTACCTTGTCCGCGATATACTTTAGGACGTGGAGTGTGTTTGTTGTATGATTTTTGTGCACTACCTGTTTTACGTTTGCCAAATGTTAATTTTTGGCTATTACCCGCTGATTTTGCCTTTGCCATTATTGAACTAAACGTTTAATTTTATTACTTGTTTCTTGTATACGAGCTGAAATTTTAGCTAATGCTTCTTTGGTTCTTTTTAAATAATTAACCTCACTAACATCAGATTTCATTTCAGTTTTCATCTTTTCAGTATAGCTAACCAACTTATTTATTTCGTCGATTTTGCGTCTAATCTCTCTAATTGCTCTGTGTAATTGCTCACCAGGAGTTCTTACTTGAGTCATTTTCTTAAATTCAGAATAACGAGCTTCATGTAAAGTACTAGGTTCAAGGGGGTTTTGTGTTTGTAAACCTTCTTCACCTGTTGTATCACTATCATAATCGGCATCGTCTGTACTCTCTCTAAGTAAACTATTTACAATACTGATTACTTTATCAGCTGTTAAATCTCCACTTGTGTATCCTTTAAATAAAAGTTTTTTAACGTCTGGGTCTAATTGAGAATTTTTTAAAACAACAACCACTTCATCAGTACCTGCTTCCCATAATTCTTTATATGTAATTGCTTTTGAAGGACGATTAGGAATAGATGGAGCAAAATGTGTTCCAAATGTTTTATTATAATCTTTAGCAACTTTAGGAAATGCTTTTGGAGCAGCATATTGAGCACCTGTGCCCGAAGTAGCAGATGCGGAACCACCGGTTCCGGACATCTCATTTGTTTTTGTCTTGACTAATTTAATCTTAGGCATTATGTACTCGCTTAAGTTCGTTAACTAATTCTTGGTATTGAAGTAAAGCTGATACTTGTTCATCTTTAATCTTCTTAGATTCCAAGATTGGATTAATTAGTGTTATAACTTCTTGAACCTTAATTTTAGTTACTGGTTCGTCAATTGATTGTTGTAATCCAAGTAAATCTAATCTAACTTGTTTGAATTTCTCGTCTAAGAATTTCTTTAAATTAGTTGAATCAGAAATACTTTGAATGTACTCGCGTAATACTTCTTTTTGTTCATCAGAAAGTTTAGCGAATTTTTTATTAAATTTTTCAAGCATTACCTTTTGAACTAACACGCGGCTAGCTTTATCTTGTTGTAAAAATTCTTCAACAATAGGAGATAAACTAGTAGATGAGTTACTTCTTGTTAAGTGCTCTAAAATACTAATTTTACTTGAAATGATTGTTTCGGGATTTTTGAATTTCTTATCAGTATAAGATTCAAATAATACGTAAATTGAAGCTAATGTCTTGTAGTTGTTAATTTTTGCTTTAAAAAAATCTTGAAAATCGTAAGAGGTTTTGATTTCTCTAATTAAGTTAAATTTTTCTTTATTTAATTTAACTCTATCAATTTTTGAAGATAATTCTAATATTGTTGAAATAACAACGTTGGCTTTTTGTTCAGCTAATTGTTCAGAATTAACTAATGATTGGTATAATTTATTTTCTTTAGCAATTTCCGAACTGATAAAGTATTTTTTAATCAGTCCCAATGCTTTGGAGTTCTGATTAATCATTGAATCTGCTGTGATTTGACGCACTAACAGTTCAAATAATATACCGGTATTTTTAAATTTACTATGTTTAACTTTCATAATGTAGAACGCTACTAATTATAAATATTTATTCTATTTGATTTCTTCGCGGATATTGTCCTCGTCTAACAAATTACTTTGCTCGAATAAGTTAACTTTTCGCGAAGATTTAATATTATCAAACATAGTTTTATTCTGGAGATAAACAGCTTGGGTATTTGCTGCTTCTAACTTCATGCTTGTATTAATATTTGCACGAGTTTTAGCGTTGTATTTGTCCATACCATCACCATCTTTACCTTTACCTTTAAGATCTTGTGTACCTAATCTATCACGTCCAAAATTGCTATCTTGGTCGTAATGATCAACACCTTTTTCAGGTCTGCCAGGAATTGGTTGTTCAGGATAATCCGAATCAGTTTCACTATATCCTTTAGGTACATCTGTTCTTGATGTTTGTCTACCTTTACCATACAATGATGCTAATTGGTGAGGTGTACCATATGCTTGACCTGATTCTACTGGGTCGTTACCTTCAGCTTTGATTTGTTCAAATCTAAATTCACGTTTTTTATCTTCAGCAAGTAAATCTCTAATTTCTGATACTTGGTCTTCTGATAAGTGTAGTAAGTTATTATAGATCCAATCAGTAGGCATTAAATTATTTTCCATAATTGAACCGGCAAGTTCAATCTTTGATTTTAATAATTCAATACGCTCTTGGTCATAAATGATTGATGGGGTTGTTAATGATAAATCAAAATTTGTCAATTGTTCATTGTCATATCCTTGAGAATATAAGTGTACTAAAGCAATCTTAGTTAATTCACTAATCAATATTCTTTGGATACGCTCAATTGTGCGAGCGAAGCGAATATCTTCAGCAGCTAATGTAGCTTTACCACTCAATTCACCTTCATAGCCTAAATACGCTTTAGGAATTTTTAAAGCGGAGAAAAGTTTATCTCTAAGGTAAGTTACGTCTTCAATAGCAGCGTATTCAAGACCCTTTGTAGTATCGATTTTAGTTGTTTGGTCACCACCACGAACTGGGATATAGAAATCCTCAAGTACGTTCTGCATGTTATATCTCAAGTTGTATTGACCAGTTTGAGGATCAACAACTGGAGTTTTCTTCATCTTGTTAATCATTTTTTGCATGTAACCTTCTACCTCATTTGGTGGAATGTTACCAACGTTAACATAGAATACTCTTTTTTCTGGGGCACGAACAATACGATGGATTAACATCGCATCTTCCATTAATACTAATTGCTTATATAATTTACGTCCTGGTTCTAAATAACTTCTACCATAAGGTAAATAGTTAAAATCACTCAATAATCTAAAGTGAGCCATTTCGTAGTTATCAAAATAAACACCTTTACCATCTGGATCAGTCATTAATGGAGCTGATAGGACATATCCTAGTGGAGATGTTGCTTGTGATGATGGATCATATTTGAAACGAACCTGTTGAGGTTTTTTCAGGTCATAACCTTCTTCTCTTAAAATATTATAAGCAGAAAAAGGTATAACACCATACACACCAAATTTTTCACTAATTTCTAATTTAAGATAGAAATCACCATACTTACACATGTTTCTTGTCCATGACCATAAATTGAATTCAATATTCAATACATCATAGAACAAGTTGTATAAAATTCTTTGAATTGTTTCGTCACTACTTCTAATTTGTAATACTTCACCATTTTCATTTCGTAAAGTACATTCATCCGCTACAATATCAAGTGCAGATGCACAAATAGCATCTGTATCCATTGCCTCATAATCAGCATATAATTGAATACGTGTAGTAGGATAATTAAGTTGTTGAGAAAGGTTATAATTATAACCCCCTGATGTGGTGTATAAACGAGCATAGCGATCATACACTGAATTTGTTTGTAGAACTCCCAAGCTCTGGATATTATCTGTATCCATTACTTTAAGCTGGTCTCCTCCTACGTTTCTTATTACAACGTCTGTTGAGAACAGCTTTTTAAGTCTACCTAAAAATGTTTCAGCCATATTTTATTATTATATATTATATAAATATTTATTAACCTAACAACCAGTTTATATTTTCTGTTTGGTCATGAGGTAAATCCATCTGATAAGGGTTTGGTACATAGTTTCCACCATTAGGAGAGTAAACAGGAGCAACAGTTGTGCCTGTTCTATAAATGCTATTAATTGAAGCACGAGCCATATCAAGACCTTGTTGTCTAAATTGTAAAGCCGTATCTCTTAAAAACATTCCTATACCCCAAGCCATTACCAAGTCATCATTATAACCATCTAATGCTTGAGCTTTACCATTTTTCCAAACAAATGTTCTTAATTCCTCAAGCGTGCGTTTAGATTGTATAACACATGCCTTCTCGTGAATATACGACACCATCTTTGAGATAACAAGTGGTCTTGTTTTAAGAGATGTAGTAAATCCAGGAACCATACCTTGACCATTTTCAAATTTAGTAAGATACTGTTCAACATTACCCATCCCGATATCCATTTTAGGAGAATAATATAGGTTTTGGTATCCACGTTCAATAACTTGTTGAATTACAGCCCATCCTACGTTTGCATTTTCAATTACTAATAGGGCATCATTGTATTCAGTAGCTATAGCAACTAATAAATTACCAAAATCACGAGTTGGTAATTGTTGTTTAAATTCTCCAACTTGTTTTGCTTCAGCTACATCTATAATATGAAATGTTGAAAAGTCTTTACCATCACCTCTAGCTACGTCAGCTATCACAGCATATTGTCTAGAATAATCAGGTATTTCCCAAATCCAAAGTGAACCATCAACACCTCTTTTATCCATAGGTTCCTTCATAAAGGATTCTATATAAAAATTTAGTATTGGAGGTTCGATTACAGTGTCACCTGAGGTTGTAAAGTCACAATCACACTCTTGTGCTGCGTTTCTAGGTCCTAGTAATCCGTCTTGTTCATCCCTCCATGCTTGTGTTCTTTCGGGGTGAACTGTCCAAGGTAATTTAATAGGAATAAACTTATTTTCTCCTGATTGTGCTTTAGTCCAGGTTTTATGGAACCAATTACCAGTACCATAAGGAGTAGATATAGCTATACATCCACCACCAGTGGCTAGGGTTTGTTGAGCAGAAGCAAATATATCTTCAATTTGTTCAATGAAAGCAGCCTCGTCAATTACAAGTAAAGATACAGCTTCTGAACGACCAGCATCCCCTGCTGCTGAAACGGCTTTAATTTGAGAACCATTTTGTAATCTAAGAGATAATTTATTGTCTTCTGTTGCTTTTATTTTAAGCCATGAAGGTAGGTTATTGTAAGCAAAACGAACTTTAGTAACCATATTTTTAGCAGTTTCCTGCTTAGTAGCGATTACAAGTACGTTTTTATCCTTATTAAATAACATCAACCATAAAGAATAAGCTGATACCAGTGTAGAGATGCCTAGCTGTCTTGACTTATTTGTTATACAATAAGAATTACTTTTAAATAGGTTTAATACTTTTTCTTGGAATGGATATAATCCAAATTGAATTCTACCTCTTTGGGGGTGTTGAATCCAATAATATTTTTTCATAAAGTAAACAGGATCTTGAGCACATCTAATGAACTCCTGTCTAATTACATCTTTTATATTTTGTTCAGCCATAACAGGTTTTATATATATAAATATACATGAAATAAAAAAGCCCGACCTTACGGGGTCGGGCTAGCAGACTGCGAGGTGTGCTTAATTAGTTTATATCTAACATTTTTACGTTTGCTAAAACGTAATCAAAAATTTCATCATCTTCAAATCCTTCTTCTTTTAAAGAACGAATAATAGTTTGAATAGCAACAACTAATGATTGTAAAGCACTTTGAGGAACTAAACCATCCATTCTTTCGTATGTACTATCATCAATATGATAAGTATCTACTTCACTCATTTGAGCTCTTTCATTAACATTTATTTCAATAGCTGAACCTAAATCTTCTATAGCATCATTTATTTCACCAAAGGCATTTAATAAACCTGCTCTATCTCTAGGAGGAATGTTTATATTATCAGCAGTATTTTTAAATACTTTTCTAGTTAAACGGGATAGCTTCATTACTTGTTGTAATAAAGGATCTTTAACACTTGCTTCAGCTAATAAGCTTAATTCTAATTTTTTTGCCATATTAAGCGATTACATCTTTTACAAAATCCATTACATCTAAACCACGAGCTTTAAAAGCTTTCTTAATGTCTGGTCTTTGAATAAATTGTCTTAATACTACTAAATCAGTTGATTTTGATCTTTGTCCTTTTGGTTGAGATAAAATTTTACCAACTTTAATTTTAATAATTTGCTTAGCTTTTTCTAATGCGGAATCAGCAACGGAATCATCAGCTTTAGGAACTGAAAAATTAAATTCTTTTTCAGCTGCTTTAATATCTTTTTTAGATGGTTCTTTATCAAAATTATCTGAACTAAATTCGTCGTCAGTTACTTCAACATCAGTATCATCAATAGCTTCTTCCATTTCATTTTCACGTACACCTTGACCAGCGTATCTTTGACAATAGCTATCACTTACTACATCACGATTACCTTCGTCATCAATTCTGTAGCAATTACCATCACTACCATATTCATATATGGTTTCTGATTCGTATATTTTTGTAGTTAAATCAAGTTGATCTAAATATGAATTATCTAACTGACTCATATCATTATTCATGCTATCAGTTTCATGCATTGGTCCTTTTCTTTGTGCCATTTTAGCAACGTAGTCGCTATAATTAAATTCTGCCATTAGTTGGTTATTTACGATAAATATTACAAATTCTGCAAAATAGTAGCAATACGTTCATTAGTATCACCTTCAACCTTAATCAATTTAGTTGGTGGATATTCAGCTAATGATAATTGAATAACTTCATCAATTTTACGTCTATATTGTGGATCTGTTTCACGAACACCATTATCTTCCATACTAACTCCACGTGGAGATACGTAAATAACTAAATCATATTGATTGCGAAGCATCATAGCAGCTTCAACAAATGTACGTTTATCAAAATCACTAATAGATTTAGCGCCTAAAGTAAACGAACAAACGTCCCAAATTGTTCTATCTGTAATAATATTTGGATGTAATAATTCACTAGCACGTTCAGATAAAAATACAAACTGACCATTTAATGTAGAATCAGTGTTTAATGGAATACCTAAATCACGCAGATATTTGCTACGTTCTGTAAATACACTATGATCTTTAAATTGATCTAATTCACCTAATGCTTTTGCTAATGTAGTTTTACCTACACTCATTGTTCCTGCTAAACCTATTTTCATATTACAAGCGAGTTTTAAATAATGGATTCTTTGCTGGTGGTAAACCTTTTTGATCTTTTTTATATTCTAAAAATTGAT
>Ga0181343_1001036_pt1 | contig 11330 bp, 14 predicted proteins | sample Su13VDMLBSD_FD_130110 | JGI IMG/M metagenome (GOLD analysis project Ga0181343, IMG submission 130110) | Freshwater viral communities from Lake Michigan, USA - Su13.VD.MLB.S.D | ecosystem: Environmental > Aquatic > Freshwater > Lake | place: USA: Michigan | collected 2013-07-15 | reverse complement strand
CAAGGGCGATGATCAGACCGAACTCAGCCGCGACCTCGCAGACGAGAGCGACAGCAGCAATCGGGGCTCAACCAAGCTGCTCCGCACGGTGCAGGTGCTGAAGCATTGGGTGCGGGTGGACGGTAACCAGGACGGCAAGTCGGAACTCTGGCGCGTCCAGACGGACGAACAGTGCAACATCGTGCTCGACAAGCGGCAGGTGAACCGCATTGGGCTGGCGGTGGGAACGCCGTTTATCCAGACGCACCGCTTCTATGGCCAGTCGCTCGCTGACAAGCTGCTGGAAGTCCAGAAGATCAAGACGGCGCTCGTCCGCATGATGCTGGACAGCGGCTATTTCGCCATGAACCAGCGGGTCGAGATTGCCGAGGATCTGGCGAGCGAGAACACGGTAGACGACGTGCTGCGGAACGAGCCGGGCATGCCGATCCGGACGCGCAAGCCGGGGGCTGTGACCCCGATCCAGTCAGGCCAGCTTGGCTTCGACGTGGGCATGATGCTGGAATACGTCTCGACCATGGCCGAAGCGAAGTCTGGCGTGGTCAGGAACGCGCAGGGGCTCAATCCTGACACGCTGCACGATACGGCCAAGGGCGCGCAGGCGCTCATGACCATGGCCCAGAAGCGGGTGAGGATGATTGCCCGTGTGCTGGCGGAAACGCTGGTCAAGGACTGGTATCTCAACATCCACGCCCTGAGCCGGACGCACAACACGCGGCGCGAGAAGCTGCGGCTGAATGGGTCGGCGCCGGTGGACATCGATCCCAGCACGTTCGGTGAGCGTGCGGACATGGTGATCGAGGTCGGCGTCGGCTCTGGCGGTCGTGAGATGGAGCTGGCCTATATCGATCGCATCATGGACCGTCAGTTCCAGATCGTGGAGATGCAGGGCGGGCTGAATGGTCCGCTGGTGTCGGCTGACAATGCTTACAACCTCCTGATGCGGGGCACATCGCGCGCCGGGTTCAAGAAGCCCGAGGCGTTCTGGACCAATCCCGAGGAAGCCCCGCCGCAGGAGCCCAAGCCTGATCCGGAAATGCTCAAGGCCCAGGCTGATGCCAAGGCTGCGGAGCAAAAAGCGCAGGCTGCGATGATGAAGGCCGAGGCTGACGCTGCCAAGCTCCAGATGGAGCAGCAGAAGATGGCCATGGAGAACGAATGGGTGAAGCTGGAAGCCCAGAAGGCTGTTTTTGAGGGCAGGGCCTCACAGCAGGAAGCAGAGCTTCGGGCGCAAGAGACTGCAGCCCGTGAGCGTAACGATACGCTGAAAATCCAGATGGACGCCCAGAAGGCGCAAGCAGACGTGCAGATCCGCATGGCTGAGCTTGAGATCAAGAAGGCAGAACTGGCGCTTCGGGAGCGCGAGCTTGGCATGAAGGCCCAGATCGAATCCCAGCGCATGCAGCACGAGGCGCAGATGGGCGCGGCTGACAGGGATGCACGCTCGAAAGAGCCAAAGCCGGACAAGAAGGTCAAGGCGGAAAAGCCTGATCGCAATGGCGAGGCGGTGGGCAAGGGCCTTGAAGCTCTCGCCGCGGCATTGAGCAAGCCGAAGATGGTTGCGCGCGACAAAGACGGCAAAGTCACAGGGATTGAATAATGTCTAAGGGCAATACGTGGGAAACCGAGCTGCTTCAGCTTGTGTTCAACAACACCGACGCCGCTCTGATCGGTGACGCGACCGGCCTTCGTGGATCGTCCACGGCGGGCTCGCTGTATGTCTCGCTGCATACGGGCGATCCTGGCGAAGCAGGCAACCAGACGACGAGCGAGTGCGCTTATGGCAGCTATGCGCGTGTCGCTGTGGCCCGTTCCGGCGCTGGCTGGACGGTCAGCAGCAACACGGTGACGAACGCTGCGCTGATCCAGTTCCCGCAATGCTCCAGCGGCTCGGAGACGGCCACGCACTTTGCCATCGGCACGGCTTCGACCAGCACGGGGAAGATCCTCTACAAAGGCGCGCTGTCTGCTTCGCTGGCGATTTCCTCGGGAATTCAGCCGCAGTTCGGCGCCGGTGAACTTGACGGCAGCGAGGACTGAGCGTGGCGGGTTTCCGCAACACACGCGCATGGACTGACGCGGAAATCGCGGGACAGTTCCATATCACGAGCTTCCGCAAAGCCGTATCATCGACGGCGACGACCACGAATGCATGGATTGACTACAGCTACTTTCCCGGCTCGCCTGTCGCCAACTTTTACGCCTCGGAGCCTCTAGCTGCGGCCTATGTGGAAGCGTCGCGCGGCATCTACGTCCCGACTGTCAGCCCCAAGACGCAATGGCTACGCAATCTCAAGCTGATGAGCGCGGCAAGCAGCGGGACGAGCACGACAAACGGGCGTCAGCAAATCGTGCTGGCCGACCTGCTGATGTACTATCCCTTCGTTGACACGGACGCGGTTGGCGAACAGCAGGACATGATTAACGACGCGACGCTGCCTCGCTACACGAGCGGCAACGTCATTGCGGTTGGCCAGTCGGCGGCCTCGACTACGGGTCAGTTTACGTTCAGCTACACCAATCAGGATGGCACGGCAGGACGGACGAGCCAGAACCATTTCACATTTGCGGTTGCTGGCGGCGGGCAGGTTGTCGCTTCAAGCGTCGGAGGCGCTACGAGCTATCATCCGTATCTGTCGCTTCAAGCCGGCGACAGCGGCGTTCAGTCTATTCAATCGGTGACATTCACGGCGGGCGGCGGCGGGCTGATGGCGCTGGTGATTGTGCACCCGCTGCTAGAGGCGTTTCTGACGCAGGAAGCGACACGCGGGACAACGGACAGCTTCGGCGCGTGCAATGAGTTCGCCTCGATGATCCATCACAGGCCGCGCCAGATTGTGGACGGCGCTGTGGTCAACCTATTCGCAGCCGGCCACGCCGGTTCGCTCGCCTCATCGATTCTGGCGGGTATGCTCGAAACAACGTGGAACTGACGCATGGGATTCAGCAGCCAAGACGACCTGATTTCGCAAATTACGACGAACGCGAAGTACGGCAACGTCTTCTACAACAAGACGCTGAGCAGCGCTGGCACGGCGGGTCACTGGACGCTGTTGTCAGGCCATGCGGGCTCGCCTGCGGCTGCGACGTTCGCGGGTACGGACCTGACCTATGTGGCGACCGATGACACATGGGGCGAGGGTGCGCCCTATCATGGCGGCAACGTCTCAACGGCAACGAAGCATTTCCTGAGTGCTGGCGCTGCTGTTGTCGCGGCTGCGGGTGCGCCTTGGTATCTCATGGCGATCGATCTGGTGGGCTATGTGCCACTGTCGGGAACGAACGTCTCGACCACGGGCACGAAGACTGTGACCATGACGGCCATCGGTTCAAGCGGCAGCACAGGGGATCGCTACCCGGCAGGCGCGGGCCTTCAAATGTTCGTCGCGGCTGACACAGCGCTGGGCGCCAACGCTCCGACCTGCATCGTGAACTATCTCGACACGGGCGGCGGCGCGGGGGCAACGACGACATTCACGAGCACGGCATCGCTTGGCGTCGGGCAGCTGCTGAACTCAGGGACGGCGGCGAACAAGTATAACCCGTTCCTGCCGCTTGCTGCGGGTGATACGGGCGTCTCGGACATTGTATCGCTGGTCTGGGCGGGTACGGCTCACGCATCGGGCACGGTCATCATCGGCCTGTGCAAGCCGCTCTGGACGATCCCGATCCCGGCGACGGGCCTCTATACAAAGCTGGACTTCGTGAACGCCTTCCCGTCGCTCCCCCGGATCAAGGATGGGGCCAACATTCAGTTCCTCATGTTCCAGACCGGTGCGACGACATCGGCGGGAACAATCATGGCCGACTTTGACTGGGCCTATGGTGGGTAATGGCCCTCCTGCAGAACGGCTATCGATACGCATCGAGTGGCGTTCGCACATTCGGGGCAACGGCGGTCAACAACGCTTATCCATCAACGCTGCGCCATCACGATACAGGGACTAAACGGAACATCTTCACGGCTGAGGGCTATTCGGCCAAGTCGGGTATCCCAAGCGGGCACCTGCACCCCTCAAGCTGGATGCTGCCGCAGAAGCCTGGCGGTCTGTCCAGCCACTCGGAAAGCATCGGCGTTGCAAGCTGGTCCGCTTCCATTGCAGCGGGTCGGAATATCGCGGGCACGTTCGATGGCGCTGCGACATTCGAGGGAACGGGCGCGCTTGTCGTTTCGGGCTCTGGCACATTCGCGGGTGTCGCGGCGTTCGATGGCAACATCATCGCGGCCCTCGCTGCGGCGGGTACATTTGCGGGTGTCGCAGACTGGTCAGGATCGACCACGGCCATCGGCCATGCGGTTGGCTCGTTCTCAGGCGTGGCTAGCTTCGAGGCCATTCGATACGCGACGGGCAGCATATCGGGCTCATTCGCCCCGGCTGTGACGCTGGAGGCAGCAGGGTTCTCCAGCTACCTGCTCGATCAGGAGGACGTTGAGACGGGGCTAACGCTCAGGCAGGCGCTGCGTCTGGTGACGGCGGCGACGGCCGGCAAGATCAGCGGTGGCGGGACGGCGACGATCACGATCCGCAACGCGGTGGCTGACGGTGTGGACCGGATCACGGCCGAAGTGGACACTGACGGCAACCGCACCGCGATAACCTACGACCTCGACTGATGGCTAACTTCTTCTCAGCCGACTACTGGAAAGCACTCTACTTCAAGGCGATGGGCGGGCAGGAAACTGCCGTTGATCCAAACGCCATGTCGGGGAGCTTTGCAGGGTCTGCGAGCTTCACCGCCACCCTTGACGATGGCGTCCCAGACGCTGGTGGAGCAGACCCGGACGGCGCAGGTATTCGACGCAAGAAAAAGCGCCGGATTCTCTATGCCGATGAACTCATTGCGCCGAAATCGGTCGAGCAGCAGGTTGCCGAATACCTCGACAGCCTCAATGCAAAGCCATCGACGCCAGCCGCTAAACCAACGCTAAAGGCACAACCTGTCGCAGTCGCACCAAGCGACGACGAAGAGGAATTGATTATCCTGATGTTAGCCGCATGAGCATGCAGAGATCGGTGTTCGCCAAGGAAGCCCTAGAGGTCACGGACGAGGCGTTTCAGACGGTGCGTGAGCGCATGCTGAAGGCGCTTCTGGATGCCGAGAGCGAGCCCAAGGCATGGCAGGCGCTGTTGACGCTCCGAGGGCTGGAGGCTGCACGCAAGCAGCTCCTGAACTTCGTTGATACGGGAACGATTGAACGCGAAGCCGCCAACCGGCGGGCAGCGGACTAACCCCAGAGGAAAACATGACCGACGTTACAACCGCCCCTGCGGCGGATAGCGCCCCTATGTCCATTGAACAGGCTGTGAAGTTCCAGCAGGAACGCCGCTCCAAAGGCGAGACGCGGCTAGAGCCTGTCGAAGAAGAAGCGCCGACCGAGGCCGAGCCCGTCGAAGCAGCTGATGAATCCGAAGCGGTAACCCCAGCCGCAGACGACGCCCAAGAGGAGCCCATTGAGGCTAACCAGGAGGGCGAGGAACAGGAACAAGCCGAACCGGAGACCCCGGCAATCGAGCCCCCTGAGTTTTGGGATGCCGATGGCAAGGACCACTTCGCCAAGCTTCCGCCCTCCGCCCAAAAAGCGGTTGTGGAGTACGAGAAGCAGCGAACGAAAGCCGTAGCCAAGGCGATGCAGGAAGCGGCCACGCTTCGCAAGACCTCAGAAGCCAAGCTCCAGCAGCTAGATCAGGTCATTGCGACGGTAGGTGAACAGGTAGAATCCGAGACGGCGTATTTTCAGGAATGGGACAAATGGCTGGACAGCCCGCAGGCGGCCCAGCTCAAGGCGTCCAGCCCTGAAGACTACAACGCCGAGATTGCCCGCTATCAGGCGGAACGGCTCGAATACACGCGCAAGCAGGACAAGCTGTCCCAAGCCGAGCGCATGCGGTTCAGGCAATTCGCAGACGAGCAGGCAGCGCTCCTCCCGAAGTTCGCGCCAGAACTGGCCGATCCGAAGGAAGGCAAGGCGCGCTGGTCGGATACCATGACCTATCTGCACGAACGGGGCGTCCCGTCCGATCAGATCCGCAACATTTCTGCTCTTGAGGCGTCAGTCGCTTACAAGGCCATGCTCTGGGATCGAGCACAGGCCAAGGCGAAAGAGACGCCGAAACCCAAGCCGAAGCTCGCAGGCCCGTCCGCGTCACCCGCAGGACAGGGACAGCGACCTTCATCGTCAGAAGCACGCATCAAAGCCCTGAACTCCAAGAACTCGCTGTCCATTGAGGAAGCGATGGAGCTGCGGCGTTTGAAGCGAGGATAGAAAGCAACAGGACAATGACTGCCCCCACCAACGCACTCCTCAAAGCCGCCGTCGTTGGCGAGCGTGAGGACCTCGAAGACACGATCTATCGCGTCGCCCCGGAAGAAACCCCGTTCACGTCCAACATCGGCAAGATGAAGGTGAAGAACGTCCTGCACGAGTGGCAAATCCAGTCGCTCACCGCAGCTGACCCGACCAACCAGCAGCTCGAAGGCGACGACATCGGCACGCACACGGCGGCCATCCAGCCGTCCCGCGTCTCGGTCTATGCCGGCATCTTCCGCAAGGACGGCGTGATCTCGGAAACCGTCAAGGCTTCCGACCGTGCCGGCCGCGCGGACGAGGTTGACTACCAGAAGATGATCCGCGGCATCGAATTGCGCCGGGACATGGAAGCCCGCATGATCGGGAACTATGCCTCCAACGCGGAATCCGGCGCGACGACCCGCAAGACGGCTGGCGCTCTGTCGTGGATTGCCACGAACGACGCTCTCGGTTCGGGCGGCTCGTCTGGCGGCTGGGCTTCGGCTGGCGTTGTGTCTGCGGCCACCAACGGCACGCAGCGCACGCTGACGGAAACCCTGCTGAAAGGCGTTCTCGTCACCGGGTTCACCAACGGCGCCAAGTACTCCCAAGCCTACATGTCCGGCACGCACAAGCAGATTGCTTCGGCGTTTACCGGCATCGCCGACATCCGCGCGACCGTGTCGGGCTCCAGCCAAGCCACGATCTACGGCGCGGCTGACACCTACGTCAGCGACTTCGGCCAGATCAGCTTCATTCCGCACGCCTACGGCCTCTCGCGCGATGTGCTGCTGATCGATCCGAGCGGCTGGGCGGTTGGCACCTATCGCGGTGTTGCGACCACGCAGCTGGCGAAGAACGGCGACAACGAACGCTGGATGACCACGGCTGAGAAGATGCTCGTCTGCAAGAACGAGAAGCAGGGCGCGGCGATCCGCGATCTGACCTGATAGCGACAAGGGGGAGCCAAACCCGGCTCCCCCACCGCTGACCTAGGAGAAACCCATGACCGAACAGACGCCGCAAGCGGCCGAAGAGGTCGAAGCTGCTGCCGCCGAACGCATGAAAGCGCTCCTGATGGAAGCCGGCGCGCTTGGCATCAAGGGCCTTCGCAAGAATGCCTCGGAAGAAACGATCAAGCTCGCCATTCAGCGCAAGCGGGACGAGATGATTCAGGAGGCGGCCATGAAAGCCGCAGCCGAGCGCAAGCGCAACGAGAAGCCCATTGAGACGGTGCAGGCGCGCATCCTCAAGGCGGGTGACGGCAAGATCAGCGCGGGCATACACATCCCGGGACGGGGTGATGTCTATCACGAGCGCGGGACGGTCCTGACGCTTGAGCGGTCCATTGCCAACGGGCTCGAAGCCCGCGGCTATGTGGAGATTGCAGAGAATGCAGACGACGAATGAAGCGGTCCCGATCCCCTCGGGGTTCCGGCCATTCATGGTGACGGCGGCTGGTTGTCACTGGTTCGTGCGCTATGAGCACGACGCCAAGGGCAACATCATCGGGCGCGAGTTCGCGATGTATGCCGACGTTCAGCCGATCCTCGACGCCAATGGCCAGAAGGCGCGGACCAATGACGGCTGGTCCACGGACAAGGACAAGTTCCTCCGCCGGGCTGCGTCTGTGCCGTTTGCGCTCATCAACAAGTGGAAGATCGAGGAAGGCTGGGATTACCTCTCGGCTGATCCGGACATGCAGAAGAAGGCGCGGCAGAAGCTGAATGACCGGGAGTTCTACAAGCTCCGCACGGCTGACTGGAACGTCTAGATGGGCATCACCTATTCGGACCCCGATCTCGATACAGACGCTGACATTCTCGACATCGCGGACCTGACGCCATCAGATGGCGATCTGCTACGGTATGACACGGACGGCACGCGCTATTCCGGCATTCAGCCAAGCGCGCTGTCTGTCACGGCGACGAGTAGCTCGACAGCGCGCACGCTGGCGGCGCGGTTCAAGGATACGATTAACCTCAAGGACTTTGGCGCTGCCTGCAACGGCACCGACCCTGACGATGATGCCTGGGATGATATCTGGGAGGCCTATCCGACAGGCGGGGTGACGATTGAGTGGCAGGGCTATTGCCGAACCAATGCGGGAATTACGCCTCCGTCCGGATGTTCAAACGTCACGCTTCGGCCCCTTGGGTTCTCGCCGCTCTACAATCCGGATCATGGCTTCGACTTCCTGACGCTGCCTTCAACTGTTGCTGGCTGGCGCCTGGACGGGCTGCGGTTTCTGACTGCAAACGGCGCAAGCGGTGGAACGGAGCGGTTCTTTCTCAACAACGCGTCCAATGACCTCATTACCCGCAACATGTGGATGCGGAATGCATGGTCTGGGCTCTATACGACCGGCTCCAAGTGCTACTTTCAGGGCCGCACCTATGTGAACGCCATCAAGGCCACGTCTGGCACGGCAGCCATTCTCCATGCGGGCTCAAACGAAGTCTGCGAGATTGACAACATTTATGCCGAGAACGCGAGCGGTCAGGATGCGCTGGCCGGCGTCTGGGTGCGCAGCGGGAGCGCGATCAAGGTCGTCGGCACTGGCGCAAAGATGGGAAATCCGCTGCGCGTCGAACCGCAGAACGGTGATATAATCGCGACCCTCGCGCTTGACTTCAACGCCGACACATCAACAGGCGTGGGGGCCAATTTTGCATCTGTGGGAACAGGTGTGATTCAGCGTGTCGAAGGACGAATCCGCGCAAGCTCTAATAGCGGGACAGGCGTTTATTTCGTCGTCTCCCCCAAGTCAGCGGACCTTGTCATTCGCGCTGTGGATAATGGCGGCCGAGGCGTTCGGTTGGGGGCTGTTGATTTCGAAAACGCCCGTTTTCGCGTCACGGCATTCGGAAACGGGACGCAGGGGTTTGAAGCTGAAAGCGGCGCCACGAACTGGACGGCGGAAGTCGTCGGCGGTGATGGCGATGATTTCGGTGGGAACGCACAATATACCGCAGTCGTCGGCGCGTCCTGCGATCACTTCACGCTTGACGTTGATGGCGTAGGAGACGGGACAGCCCTGCTGTTCAATGACGCAGGCACGGGCGCTACCAAGGTTGTGAGATCGAGGGCGTAAGATGGCGGCTCAGATCATTGCAAGCGACCGTGAGGCATCGCTCGCCAAGGCGACGGCGAAGGTTGCAGAGCTTGAAGCCGTGGAGAGCAGGACGCCCATGCAGGAGCGTCAGCTTGCCTCGTGGCGGCGGTCTGTTGCCGCTTTGTCGGCCCCGCTTCCCGACGATGTCGCCCGCGATATTCTGGCTGGAGAGGCGCGGCGCCTGCTTGCGGAAACCGACTATCAGGACGGCAGTTGGCGGCAGGGCAAGACGCCCGAACGACTGGCCGCGGCAGACGCCTATAGGAACGACCTGCGCAGAGTGGCGCGCGGCGAGTTGAACGCGCTCCCCATAGCGCCCTAGCGATCAAGGATTTCCCAGCATGTGCGATCGCCTCGGCTGCAACGCGGCCACCTTCTACCGTGTCCAGTTTGCCGAGGATGGCAGGCTGGTCTCACAGGATCTGTGCGCCACTCACGGGGCTGTGTTCCTGTTCAACCCGGAAGCGCGAGTTGAGCAGGTCGCGGACAGTCTGATGCCACACAATCCGGCGTCAGTCGTGCCTGAGTCCGCAATTCGGAAGGCCGCCGAATGACCATTGCGATAACGTCCGCCAACTCCAGCACGTCCAGCCAGCTCCTGCTGGCGGCTGATAGCACGCGCTCGACCGTGACGTTGCAGAACACTGACGCCAACCCGATGTATGTGGCGCTCGGCCAAGCTGCGACGACGGCGCTAGGTGGCTATACGTTCTCCCGCAACTATGAAGCCAGCGCCACGCTGACCCCGCCTGAGAGCTATCAGGCGATCTACGCCATCTGGAGCGCAGACGGGTCTGGCGGCGTCACCATCACGGCCATCACCGATCCGGTGGCGGACGATAACGGCGCGATTTCGACCTATGGCGAGCTGAAGACGGCTATTGCCGCCTGGCTGAAGCCGAATACCTCGCTGCCGACCGATGAAACCACGTCACGCATCCCCGAGTATGTCGCCCTGTTCGAAGCCGAGGCTAACCGCGTGCTTCGCGTCAAGGACATGGACGCTCAGGAAACCTCCCTGACCGTAACCAGCGGTGCGGCCACGCGCCCCACGGGCCTGCGTCGTCTGGAGGCGCTGAAGAACACGGTTTATCCGTACTCCGACATTACCTACATCCCCGCCGATGTGTTCGATGGCCTCTATCCGTCCACCAGCGGGACGGATGTGCAGTATTACACGCTGAAGGGCTCCACGCTCTATTTCTGGCCAGCCATCACCACGAGCGTGTCCCTGACGCACAAGCGGGGCCTCACGGCGCTTACCAATGACAGCGACTATAACTGGCTCCTTCGCAAGCATCCTGACGCCTATCTCTATGGCGCGCTGGTCAATGCCGATCGCCGGTTGATCGATCCCGAGCGGGTCGGGCTGGTTGAGCCGCGTTACGAGCGTATCATGATGCAGATCCGGCAGGAGGAAGCTTTCATCATCGGCCATGGCCTGCGTCCGATGCCATCTTCGGGCTTTGTCGCCTGATGCTGTTCAAGCTGACGCTTCCCCCCGGCCTCTACAGGCAAGGGACGCAATATCAGTCAGTCGGCCGCTACTATGACGCCAACCTTATCCGCTTCTTCGAAGGCCAGATCAGGCCGATTGGTGGATGGGATACAGGGCTGACGGGCACGCTCACGGGAACGCCTAGGGCGGCTCATGCGTGGAAGGATAACGAGGGCGCCGCTTATGCTGCCTTCGCCACGCATACCGGCCTGTTTATACATGACGGGACGGCGCTGGACGATATTACCCCGCAGGCGTCGGAAAGCGTGTTTCTGGAAGACGCTACGGACATCCTGCTCGAGGACGGCACTGAAAGCCTGCTGGTGGAGTACGGATTCGGGGCAGGGGATGCGGACACGTCCACATGGACGCTGGACAATTTTGGCGAGCTGCTTGTCGCCTGCAATGACCACGAGCAATCCATCTAT
>Ga0181343_1001035_pt1 | contig 11354 bp, 8 predicted proteins | sample Su13VDMLBSD_FD_130110 | JGI IMG/M metagenome (GOLD analysis project Ga0181343, IMG submission 130110) | Freshwater viral communities from Lake Michigan, USA - Su13.VD.MLB.S.D | ecosystem: Environmental > Aquatic > Freshwater > Lake | place: USA: Michigan | collected 2013-07-15 | reverse complement strand
GCGAGCTTGCCGTTTACATCTACAACCGCGCCCTGTCCGCCGCCGAGGTGGTCGCGTTGTACGAGGCGGGCGTGCCTGCGGGAAGTGATTATGCTTCTGGCGGTGCTAACAACACCTCGCTGATTACTGGCGACAACAGCACGTTTGCTAGCGACACAGGCTACTGGTCAAAAGTCTTCAGCGCCAGTATTGGCAGCGGGCAATGCACGTTGCCCACGGGTGGCGGAGGTATTTATCGCTCCTCGTTGTTGACCAAAGGTACAAAGTATCGGTTAAGCGTAAACGTCATCACGAACAATGCTTCGGGATTGTATGTTCAAAACTTCAGCGATGTCGGATATGGGTACATCACCGGCACCGGAGTTAAGACTTTCGAGTTCACGGCATCTGGTTCTGGCGCTGTAAATATTGGAGTTCAAAACAATCTTGGCGCGACCTCTATTGTAATTGATGATATCACCATCGTTCCAATCGGCCTCCTCCTCGCCCCCGACGCTGGTCAGGCTGGTGGCGGTCTGACGTGGTACGACACCTCGGGCAACGCGGCCAACATCACGCTGCCTTCGTCTGGGGTGACGTGGAATGTGCCGACGAGCAGCTATTGGGGCGGGCAACTAAAGCTCCAAAGCACGACGGGCACTAACGGACTTCGCATCAATAACATCTCCAGCGACACCTTCGGTTTCTTCGGAGGCGGCAACGACGGCCTGCCGATGTTTGCTTCGCTGAACAATGCGACGATTGGATCGGCAACTTATGGTTGGCTTGCGTTCAACTCCTCGGCCACGGGAGATTTCGAGCTTTATCGCCGCAACAATAGCACGACCAACACGGCTGCGTTGATTGTTGCACGAAGCACCGGAAACCTACTTGTCGGAGGCACGACGGACACGGGATACAAACTTTACGTCAAGGGAGCAAGCGATGCTCAGGCGATGCTGGACGTTGCGTCTGGCTCGCAATACACCTCGCTTGCGTTTGCCAATAATGGAACAGGCAAGGGATTCGTCTATTGGGACAACAGCAACAACGCGCTGTTTACCGGAACATATGCTTCAAGTGCGGCGCTGAAGTTCAACACGGGGCTTGGCGTTCTCGCCCTGACGCTCGACAGCAGCCAGAACGCGACGTTCGCGGGTGAGGTTAAGGCCGCGACGCAGATGTATGCGGAGAAAACTGGTGCAGGAGTCTATGGTCGGTCTGTTGGAATGATCCAGCAGCACACAACGGTAAACAGCACTACTTACAACGTAACCACGGCTTCCGCCAAAGTGTTTGTGATTTCACTAGGATCGGGAGATGCGGCGTTGTGCTATGCGAGCTACAAATCCAGCACGATTACTATTCTAGGAAGCGACGGAACGATTGTGAACTCTAGCACTCCTGCCTCAGGAGAGCTTGGAATCTACAAGTCAGCCAACGATCACGTCATTTCTTTCAAAACCGGCTCCGCTGCTGCGAGTAACTACGGATCATGGGGCTTCTGCTTCGTTGGAAATCCCGTTCAATCAATCACCTAATCATGCAAACCAACATTGTCCCCGTCGCCGTCTATCCCAGCACGGCCAACGTCCTTCTGATCCGTTCGATCACGCTCGGCCCGCCGCCCGCCTATTATTACGAGTTGCAGAACGTCACCGAGGTCGAGAAGACCCGCGAGGTGCCGAATCCGAACTACGTTCCGACCGGCATCGACCCGATGACCGGCCAGCAGCGTCCGGCTCCGGCTCCGAAGCTGGATATGCAAGGCAACGAGATCGACCAGACCTCGCCGACGCTGACCGAGACGTACACGGAGACCACCGTTGCGGTGCTTAAAAACGGCAACGTGAGCATGACCGAGGAGCAATGGGACAACTGGGCGGCTGGCCCGATCACGGAAGACGAGCCGTACCAGCTCGACTGCATCAGCACCAACCTCGGCCTGACCCGCGCCTAATGAGCAAGTCCAAGGAACTCATCAAGGCTGAGATCATCAGCCAACTTCAGCAGCAGTCCATGGCCGTTCTGGTGGACTCTTTGACCGAGGCTCAGGCCCGCATCGCGGAGCTGGAGGCCAAGGTTGCTGAACTGACCAAGGAGGCCTGATCCATGAAGCAAATCGCCGTTACCCTCCGTGGGCTGCAACTGTTTGCCCACAACGCCCACAACCTTGCCAAGGGTAAGACCTTCTTGGCGGACCATGCGTTCTTCGGGGAACTGTACGGCGCCTACGAGGCCGCCTACGATGACATCGTGGAACGCATGATCGGGCTGACGGGAGATGCGGACCTGAACGCTATCACGACCGAGGCTTGCGACATGGCTACCTCGGCTGGCTTCACGGACAACGAGCAGGCGCTGAACGTCATCTTGGTGACCGAGAAGGAGCTTTGCGACGAGATCAAGAAGGCCATGGCTGGCGCCTCCGATGGCACGCAGAACCTTCTGCAAGGCATTGCTGACCAGTCCGAGATGCGTCAGTACAAGCTGAAGCGCCGCCTGAAGTAACCGCGTTAAAGGCCATTCCGGCTGATGAACCGCTATCGCTCATACGGGCAAGGGGATGACCAGCCGCAGATTGCTGGGGATCAGGCGTTTCTAGGCGTCAACGAGTACGACGTGCCGCAGAACCTCCAGCCAGGGGAGGTTCAGAAGGCGGTAAACATCGACTTCAAGACGCAGGCCGGGGCCACGCGGGGTGGGTTTGTCTGCCTGCCGGAACTAGGGACGCAGCCGTTCGGGTTTCCGTTGTCTAACAGCGACATCGGGGCAGACGCGACTAACGTCAAGGATGGCGTGTACGCTGGCGGCTATTACGTTTTTGCCGGCGATAGCGGCAATCTGTGGGTAAGCACCGATGGAGTGACTTGGGCGGCCAGCATCAGCCCGTACAGCAGCCAGCCGGTAAAGGCTGTCGCTTATGGCGGCACGACTACAAAGTATTGGGTTGCTGTTGGAAGCAAAGTGCTGACGGGTGGCTATTACAAGTCGATCAGCCGCACCACGTCCCCCAGCATGACGCCGACTGTCTGGACGCCCAGCAATCTGACGGCACAAGAGAGCTACACGGACATCTGCTTTGGCAACAATCTTTGGGTAGCGGTAGGACCAACGTCGGTGGCTTATTCGTCCGATGCGATAAATTGGACGGAAAACACGACACAGGGCTTTACCTCGGTTGCCTATGGGAGCGGCCTTTTTGTGGCCGTAGCTCAGTATACCACCTATTACTCCACCGATGCCATCACCTGGACGGTAGGAACTGATTTTAGCACGCCTTTTATCGCGGATGGGTACACGGGATTGCTTTCCAAGATTCGCTTTGGCGGTGGCCGTTTCGTTGGTATTACCAACGGCCAGCACCCCCAGTACGTCTACTCGGACGACGGGGTGACGTTTCAATACGCGCCGTTTGCGCTGCAAGACCCACAGAACTGGAACCTGAATGCGTTGGCGTATGGCAATGGACTGTGGGTGGTGGCGGGAGCGGCGGGAACAACTCGTAAGGTCTGGGTTTCAACAGGCGGTAACGGATGGCAGGCTGTGGCGGTCCCAGCATCTGCCGCTGGTGATTACTTCGGGGCCGTCTACGGCGATCAGAAATTTATCTTTGCGGGCGATGCCAACGCGGGCATGACCCTGAAATGGAACGGTGCGGCGATCTTCGGCTCCAGCCTTTACTCAGACCCCAACAATCCGGGTAACGTGTGGATAATGACGGTAGGCTACGATTCCGTAGGCTTTTACTCGCCAGGTCACACAGGTAAGACGATTGGACTGGGGGCCGGCAATTACGTCACCCAGCAATCCACCATCGTCCAAGCCAACAACGAGGTGTACCTGTTCCGTGGCGAGGGGCAGACCCCGCTTTACTGGGACGGGAACTGGAGCGGAACCTTTGCCGCCGTCCCCAATACCAGCTTGCCGGCGACGTTTGAGAGCATCCCCAGCAGCAACCAAGCAACGTTCTACCAGAACCGACTGTGGGTGATTAACGGGAAGGACAACATCGCGGCCTCGGACGTGCTGGCGTTCACGGATTACGACCCGCTGGCCAATGAGATCAGCACCAACACGGGTAACAGCGATTACCTAGTGGCCACGTTCCCGTTCGGCCAGAACAGCCTCGTAGCCTTCAAAAACAAGTCCATCCAGCTTCTCCAGAACGTAGAGGGCAGTTTGTCTGACGTTACGACCACGGAAGTTACCCGGCAGGTGGGTCTAATCGGGATTAACGCCGTTTGCTCGGTCGGCCCTGATCTGGCCTATGCGTCCTACGGGAACATCAACCTGCTGACGCTAACGGCGACAAACAACGCCCTCCAGCACAAGACGCTGCCCTTGAGCGCCCGCATCCGTAAGATAATGGATCGAGTGAACTGGGAGGTCGGGTACAAGATCAGCATGGGCTACTGGAACAACAAGCTGTACGTCGCCCTGCCGCTGGACAACAGCATTTACTGCAACGGTGTGGTGGTCTACAACTTCATCACCCAGACTTGGTACGGCGAGTGGAACTTGGCTGATACCATGAATCTGTGCATCCAAGGCTTCCAAGTCGTGGATTACCTCGGGCTGCAACGGCTGCACGCCATCACGGAGGATGGCCGCATCTTTGTGACGGATGAAGGTCAGAACGACATCAGCGGTACGACGCTGGCGGAGATCAGCAGCGAGCTGGTAACGCGGGCGTACATGGTGCAGAACCTCAACCACTTCCAGAGGCGGATGTTCATGGACATCGGCACGAACCGCCCGAACTTCACGGTTACGGTCTACACGGATGGTGCCAGCGAGGAAAACACGCTGATCACGGGGCAGACCTACAGCCGGTCGGAAAGCTGGAAGTTCAATGACTCGGCGTATGACCTGACGAACGTCAACGACGACTACAACCGGGCTTACCGCAAGGATTATAGCTCTGGTCCTTTGGCCGCTGGTAGCACGTCTGGGCTTCCCACGACAGGCTTGCAGCCCCAAAGCGGGTTCCAGCCCGAAATGCTTCAGGAACAGCGTTTACCGCTGATTACGCGCCGTCAGGGCCGTCTTAGCTGGATCAAGGTGCAGAACACGCAGGGCTTGCTGTCCATGCGTACCCTTGGCTATGAGACCCGCCCGGGCCAACGCTCCAACCTCACTCAAGTCTGACCATGTACAACTTCAAGCTGCCCTCCAAGTTGGTGCAACGCGGTGATCCGCTTCCGTCCATGCCCGAAGGCGTCGGGATGCAGATGCCGTCCGCTAGGCCCATGCAGCCCCAGCAGTCCGCTGGGATCGAGGAACTCATGGCCAACTATCGCCAGCCGCAGATGGCCTCACAAACGCCGTCCTTTGGCCTTGGCGCTATTCCGATGAGCCAACCCATGTCCGGCATGGGCATGAACGCCTTCAGCCCGCAAATGGGCCAGAATCAGCCGGCGAGTGGTGGCCCGTCGTTCTTCACCCTTTAACCCGCCTAAGCCATGCCATCGGTAACTCCAGGCTACACCTTCACGGGCGCGTCCGACCCGATCACCTACACCAAGCTGAACCTGCTGGGTCAGCCGACGGTAGCTGCCGTGTCCACGAACGACGTGACCACCAGCACGATTGCTGACTTGGCGGTTACGACGGCCAAGCTGGCGGACGATGCCGTGACGACGGCCAAGATTGCGGATGATGCGGTTACGACCGATCAGATCGCTGCTGGCAACAAGTACGAAGCCGCCGTGATGACCAAGGGCGTCTTCCTGACGGATGGAGCTGCTGTTTCCAGCGTTTACGAGGCGTACAACACCGAGGACTTCGGAACTTCGATTGCGTTGACGTTCGGCAACACGAAAAGCAACACGCGCCGTATTGTTTGCACCGGAGGCACTAACGCAACCATCACGGCTACTGTTCCGACTGCTGGTTATGTGCTGCGCCTGTCATTGTTGTCCGATGCGACTGGAGGTAACGTGATTACGTTCGGCAGCGGTTTTAAGTCCACCGGCACTTACACGCTTACCGCCAGTAAGTACCACAACATCGTGTTTGTTTCTGACGGCACCTACCTGCTGGAGTTTAGCAGAACCGCTGCGATCACCTGATCATGGCCCTTCGCTTTTCAGACCTGACGGAAGAGGAGCTGTTGGCGCTGGCCGCAGAGGCGGAAGCGCAGCAGGCTGCTCCGGTTGTGACTGAAAAGGGAATCTTTGATGTTCCAACGACGCTAACCAGCACGCAGTCTGCACCGGAATCCGTTATCAGCGATGAAGAGCAGAGACAGGTTGAGGCCATCATCAACGCCATCAACGAGGGCGAAGCTACCACCACGACAGGCGATGCGACTGATAGCACGCTGCTGACGCAGATACCGACCAACCGTGACGTATCTGTGATTGGTGCTGACGGCGGGCTGTTTGAGGGCGGACTAGGGACTGGCGTAAAACCTTCGGATGTGTTGCGGGTAGACCCGCAGATACAGAAGCCCGGCATCTACCTGACTCCAGAAGAAGCGGCACGGGCTGGAATCAGCACCGAACGACCCGGAGAAAGCATCTTTAACCCTGGCGCCCTGTTGGGAACCGGTGCCAACTTGTTGACGGGTAGCACGCTGGGAGGCGGGGTGCCTGTTGCTACGCCGACAACCGTTACGCAATCGGAAGTTGATCGGTTGAATCAGGCGATGGCAGGAAAACCTCCTGCTCAAATGCCAGACGATACGCCTTTTGGTCGTATCTACAACGAAGAGCTGGCTCGGCGCCAAGAGGTGCGCGCAAAAAGGGGCGAATTGCCGATAAAGGATTTAGATGTAGCAGAATTAAAGGATTTGGCCGATTGGGCGATGAAACAGCAAGACAAGCTCTTTGCTGATCAGGACGTGGATGCACAGCGGGCCGCTCGCGCTAATGCCGCTGCCGCTGCCCAAAAGGCGGGCATTCCCCTTATCCTCCCACTTCCGATTGATCCGACGGCTGGGCTGATCCTGACGGCTGCCGGCCTAGTCCTGTCCGGTGGCAGGGTTGCCACTTGGGATCCTAACAATCCTGTCGGTAGCGTCACGAACGCCGTTAAGGGCATTGGCGCTACTGCCCAAAACGCCATCGACCTTGCCACCGGTGAAACCGATCTTGGAACGATCTGGTCAGGTGGCCCTGCCGGCAGCACGGGACCTGGCGGCGGCAGCGCCTCTACCAGCACATCCGTAGGCGGTCAGACCAGTTCTGGGCAGACGGTCGGAGCCGGCCAAGGCGTTGATCCCACTACGCTAATCGTAGGCGCTGGTGGCATCATGGGAGGCGGCATGGGAGGTTCTGGCGCAGGAACGACCGGCGCTGGACAGACCACCGGCGGTTCCCCTGCGATTACCGGAGGCGCGTTGGGAGGGACGGTTGGCGACACTTCGTCTGGCGGCACTTCCTCTTCGACGAAGCCGACAGGAGATATGCCGAATACCGGCGGACCTGCCATTATTGATCCCGCGCAACAAGCGAGAGAACAAGTTAACATTTACTTGGGCGGCGTTCAGACGGCTGTTAATAAAAACACCGCAGATACTGGACAAAGCAACACTACGATTGTTACTCCGAAGTGTGCTGACGACGAGTATTTAAGTCCTTGGGGTCAATGCATTAAGAAGGAAAAGCCACAAGACCAATGCGCTGAAGGGTTTGTCAAAGACGCATCTGGCAAATGCGTTCCAATTAACACGCCACCGCCGCCGCCTCCACCTCCCTCACAATGCCCAGAAGGCCAAGAACGTAATTCCGCTGGAGTATGCGTTCCAATTTACACGCCGCCGCCACCTCCTCCGCCACCTCCTCCGCCGCCGCCATCCACCCCTGCAACACCCATCTTTATGCCAGAATTCACCTTTACCAAAACCACACCAGGCGAAGTGGCGCTGCGTAACTTTGAGAAGGAGTTCGGCCTGACCTCCAGCACCCTGATGGGTGAACCCGGTCAGAAGATGGCGGACTTCTACCAGCAGCTCTACGGGCAGTTCAGCCCAGAAACGCTGAACACGCTGGCCGGCACCGCCCAGACGCAGCTTCAAAGCGATCTGGATCGTCTGCGTATGGCCCAATCCGGCCAGCTTAGCCAAGAGGACATCCGCTCGGCCCAGCAGGGCGCTCGGGAGGCTTATGCGGCCCGTGGGCAGGTCATGGGTCGTCCCGCCATCGGAGCGGAGATCCTGAACCGCGAGAACATCCGCCGTCAGCGCGAGGCGGAGGCGCGGCAGAACTATCAGCAGTCGATGACCAACCTTGCCGGTGCCGCGCAGCTCCAGACGGGCAACATCTTTGCCCCGTTTGCGAAGCTGATTGCCGAGACCTACGGTCCGACAAGCGACTACGCGAACGCGGTGTACGACTACAACGTGAACGCCTACAACGCCTACCAGGCGGCGCAGGAGAACCTTGCGGCGTACAAGGAGGCGGCAGCCAAGGGGCAAGCTGCTGAATTTGTTAGCACCTTTGCCAACTTCCTATTGAAGAACGGCATTCAGACCACCTCCACGCAGCTTAAGGACATCTACGACAAGATTTTTAAGCCCGCTACGCCAGCTACGCCGTCTACCTAAAGCGTTTAAGCACCTACTTCCATGCCTTACGTTCCCGTTCAACGAGATGCCGGTCGCATCATGTACGAAGGTGCGATGCAACGCGCCCGCACGATTGGCCAAGGCATCAGCGGCGTCACCGACTTCCTGTATCAGCAGCAACAGCAGCAGGCCGCTGCGGCGCAGGCGAAGGCCGAGGAAGCAAAACAGTTTGCCAGCAAGCTGAAGGCTCTGGAGAGCGTGCTTACGACGCATAAGGACAAATTCAAGCTGTCCGATGAGCAACTGAAGCAGTTCCTGTCCGTTGACCCGAACGAGTCCCCGAAGGACAGGTATTTGCGCGTCGGTGGCTTCATTGAAGGCTCGCTGAAGGCGTCGGACTTGGCGAAGGCGCAGGCGGAAGAAGCGAGGATCGTCCGTGAGACCGCCACGATGGGCCAGCCCAAGGGGCAGGTGATGACCCTTGAGCAGTTCCGTAATCTTCCTGCTGACATTGACGCCAAGGCAGAGCCTGCCCCTGGAGATCCCACTAGGGTTGTCGTTACCGGATACAATCTACGCACCAAGCCATCTGGCGAATTGAAGCCTGTGGATTTGGGCGGTGAGATCGGCTTTGTTGATGCTCAAGGCAACGTTGTTCGCAGGGAACCGAAGAGCGCACCTTTGGAGCCTGGTTTTGAGCGTGTGCCGGCGCCGTCCGCCTCCCCTGCTCCCGCCGTGCAGGCGCCCGCTTCTGTGGGTATGTTCATGCCCGCCGGCAGAATGGCGCCCTCTGCTTCGTTGATGGCTGTTCAGCCTTCCGCCCCCGCGCAAGAACCCACGCCCGCCACGGCTGAAGCCTTGAGGGCTATGCAGCAGCCCGGTCCCGCCGTTGCTGCGCCGGCTGAAGGCATGGCCGTTCGTCCTATTCGCGGAAGCGCCCGAGAGGCCGAAATGCTGGCCAAGCAGGCTGAAGAGGCCCGCACGCAGAAACGTAAGCTGGACAGCGCAAACGCCATTCTGGACACGATCAAAACGCTAAAACCAATGATCAGTCCATTTAGCGTTGGTCCCGGAGCTTACTTAAGCAACGTAAGTGGCACTCCCGCAGCTAATGTAGCATCGTTGCTTAAAAACATTCAGGCCCGCGTTGCTTTTGATGAGTTGCGAGCCTTGAAGGAAGACAAGACCACGCTTGGTCAGACTGCGGTTAAGGAAATTGAGCTGCTTCAGAATTCCATAACTGCTCTTGATCAAAAAATGGATGACAAGTTGTTTGCCGACCAGTTGAACAAACTGGAGCAGCGGGTCATTCAAACGACTGAATACCTGCTGAACCTAGAGGCTGATCGACAAGCTGGCTTAAAAGCCCCAAGCAAACGCACAATTGAGCAATACGATTTGATGCAAGCTGCGAGTACTGCCGTTGAAGATCCTATAAACGCGGCCCGTGCCGCCGGCTGGGGCGTCAAACAATAACCCATCATGGCCTCCAAACCTCTTACGCTGACGGGTCCGTCTGGACGTGAATACGTCTGGAAGAAAGACACACCTCCCACGGATCGTGACATCGCCATCCTGATGGCGGCGGACAAGGCTTACATCGCCCAGCAGGAGTCCGAGTCAGCCGTGGAGAAGGAGAAGGTCTTGAAGCAGGCGGAACTGGCTGGTGGTGCGGGTCCGTTGCCGGCGTCTGGCATGATGCCGCTGATGACTCGTCAAACGCGGCAAACCATGGCGGAGGTAGCGAAGACTGCGGCCCCTGCACTTGTTGAAAGCGGAATGGCTACGGCAGGACAAGCTGGCGGCGCTGCCCTTGCCGGTCCTCCTGGTGCCTCTATTGGAGGGGCAGTCGGCGGTTTTGTCGGAAGCATTACTGCTCAAATGATGCGCGGCGAACAGCCGTCTATGGCTGAAGCCACCGGAGCAGCGGCAAGTTCAGCCGTTCCCGGCGCCCCCTTGGCCCGTGCGTCCAAGATTCTGCTGGCTAAAGAGGCAGGAAAACAGGCTGCTGCCAACGTTTCCGGCCTTACCTTGCAACGCTTGATGGAGGGCAAGGATTTGACCCCAGAAGAAACCGCAGCCTACGCAGGGATGGCTGGGCTTTCCACGATGCTCGGCAAGGTGGTGGATCCTGGCGCACTCGCAAACCGCGAGACGATGCGTGAGATCAATGACGCATACGCCCAGCAGTACATCAGGGAGGCGCAGAAAGAAGGGATGAAGATCCTTCCTTCTTCAATGAACAAGACGCGCCTTAATGCGATGCTTGAGGCTCTGGGCGGAAAGGCCATGACAATTGCTGAACTTCGGGAGCTGAACGAGGACTTCTTCACAGCCCTTGCCGCCTCTCAAGTCGGCGTAAAGCCGCAGCTCGGAAAGCGTTTGAGCAAGCAACTGGAGCAAGCCGCCGAAGAGGCTGCTGCCCCATACGGTGAAATCCGTGCGCTGCGTGAGAAAGCTGCCGCCGATCTTGATGCCTTGCAGAAAGGCTCGCGTTTAAAGGCCACGAATGAACATGAGTTTCAGGTTCTATCCTCTGACCCTGCGTTTGTGAAGAAAGAGGCCGAGCTGTCTCGTAAGGCGGCGGCGGATGTGGACAAGTTTCGTGAAGCGAATGCCAACGCTCGCAAATACCGCGAGGCGTACGAGGTGTCGCGTCAGCCGAAAGACCTAGACTTGGCCAACGAATGGTCAGAGGTGGCCGAAAAATCCAGGGAGAATCTGCGTGTTGGCCTGGAGGAGATGGGAAAGAAGGACCTGTACGATGCCTTTGAGGCCGCTCGTAAGAAGATCGCCATGATCAAGACGATTGAGAACGCCCTGACCCCGCAGGAAAAGGTCAGCCAAGAGGCGTTGGCCCGTG